>ODAI011919307.1_pt1 | contig 10393 bp, 8 predicted proteins | sample 1539321 | NCBI WGS metagenome assembly ODAI01 (sample SAMN02144231, study PRJEB22623) | gut metagenome | biome: sheep rumen | host: Ovis aries | place: New Zealand | reverse complement strand
TTCTCGTAGAATCCGCCGCCTGTTATGTGGGAGAGGGATTTCACCTTGACGCTCTCGATGAGCTTCAGCACAGCCTTTACATATATCCTTGTGGGTGTGAGGAGAGTCTCTCCGAGAGTGGTCCCTGTTTCGGCATAGTGGCGCATAAGGTTCTGCTCATTTATGGCAAAGACCTTTCTCACAAGGGAAAAGCCGTTGGAATGAACGCCGCTGGACTTTATGGCTATGAGCACGTCACCGGGCTTCTGTGAGGTGGGGTCAAGTATCTTCGCCTTGTCCACTATGCCCACGGAAAAGCCTGCCAGATCGTACTCATCATCCGGCATGAGACCGGGGTGCTCTGCTGTCTCGCCGCCTATAAGGGCACATCCTGCCTGTACACAGCCCTCTGCCACACCGGAAACTATCTTTGCTATCTTTTCGGGGATGTTCTTTCCGCAGGCGATGTAGTCAAGGAAGAAAAGGGGCTTCGCACCGCAGCATATAATGTCGTTCACACACATTGCAACGCAGTCTATGCCAACGGTGTCGTGCTTGTCCATGAGGAATGCCAGCTTTATCTTGGTGCCCACACCGTCGGTGCCGGAGACCAGCACGGGCTCCTTCATATCGCCAAGGGGAGGAGCAAAGAGCCCGCCAAAACCGCCGATGCCGTCAATGACACCGGGGACAACGGTCCTTGCCACATGGGACTTCATCAGCTCAACAGCCTTGTAACCGGCAGTTACGTCAACGCCTGCCTGCTTGTAGCTTTCGGAATAACTGTTCATAATACCTTCCTTTATGTTATCTATGCAGGCGGTCATTGCCCGCAGCTATCAGGTTTGTGTTCGGTCGTTCCCTCTGTGGAGGGAAACGCTTGTTGATGTTGGGAAAAGGCGGTAGTTCCCGGCTTTTTTTACATCACTCCGGAATGTCTGTATGCCGGCGTTTGTACGCAGCGGATATTATCACTGCATTTTACCGCTTTACCACATGGTGCGGGTACACGGGCTTCAGCGCTCCGTACTCCATTATACCATATTTTGAGGGGTGATTCAAGGGGTTTATGTGTCAAAAACCGCATTTAATGTATACGGAAGAAAAACTTTTAGCTTCGGAAAAAATCATAATGGGGGCTCCCGCATTATGGGGAACTTCCTCGATACGGTGGATACTCCCTCAGAGAGGGAGCCTCATCCGCCCGGTGTGCATTACCGAGCTCGTATGTAAAGGTTCCCTGAAGAGCTCTCAACGGGTCAGTGTCGGCTGTGCCGACCCGTCCCAGCAGTAGGAGCAGAGCTTTTCTGCGGGGAGACCGACAGCTTTTACAGTGCCCTCCAGTGACTGGAATTCAAGGGAGGTGAGCTTCAGTCTTCTGCAGATCTCCGCACGCAGCTTTTTGCCCCTTTCCGTCCTGCCGTCGGAGTATTCTCTGATAAACTCCTTTCCGGCGGCACCCTCAAACTCGTCGATGATCTTTCTTGCGATAAGATCAAGCTCGGAGGTGCTGCGGGAGAAGTTCAGGAATTTGCAGCCGTACATGATGGGTGGACAGGCACTTCTCATGTGTACTTCCTTGGCGCCGTTCTCATAGAGGAATTCCACTGTTTCCCTCATCTGGGTGCCTCTTACGATGCTGTCATCCACAAAGAGAAGGCGCTTTCCCTCTATGAGCTCGTGGACGGGTATCAGCTTCATCTTTGCCACCTGGTTGCGTATCTTCTGGTTCTGCGGCATGAAGGAACGGGGCCATGTGGGAGTGTACTTGATGAAGGGTCTTGCAAAGGGGATGTGAGAGCGGTTGGAGTAGCCTATGGCATGGGGAACGCCTGAATCGGGTATGCCGCATACATAGTCCACATCCGGCAGGGTGCCGTTGTCTATCTCGGTCTGTGCCATGATCTCACCGTTGCGTGTACGCATGGTCTCCACCGTGACACCCTCGTAAACGGAATTGGGATAGCCGTAGTATGTCCACAGGAAGGTGCAGATGTTCATGTCCACATGACCCTCGCTGAGCACCTCACAGGAATCGGCTGTAAGGCGTACTATCTCACCGGGGAGAAGCTCCCTGTAAGTGGTGTAGCCCAGCTTCTGGAAAGCAAAGGACTCAAAGGAGCAGCAGAAGGCACCGTCCTTTTTGCCTATGATGATAGGCAGCCTGCCCATTTTGTCACGGGCAGCAATAATGCCCTCGTTTGTCATGATGAGCAGGGACATGGTGCCGTCTATCTTTTCCTGTGCGTAGCGTATGCCATCCACAAAGGAGTCCTTTTCGGCTATGAGTGCGCCTATGAGGGAAGACCAGTTGACCTTCCCGCTGCTCATTACCTCAAAGCTGACGGAATGGGCATCCATGATCTCGTTCCTGAGTTCCTGATCGTTGTTGATTATCCCTATGCTGCACACCGCATACACGCCCAGCTTTGAGCGCAGCAGGATAGGCTGGGGATCTGTGTCGGAAATACATCCCACGCAGATATTTCCCTCCATAGTCTGAAGATCGTCCTCAAACTTTGTGCGGAAAGGTGAGTTTTCAATACTGTGGATACTCCTCTGAAATCCCTTTTCCGGGGAATAAGCCACCATTCCGCCTCGTCTTGTTCCCAGATGGGAATGGTAGTCAGTGCCGAAAAATACATCATTTACCGCATCGCCCTGCGATACGAGTCCGAAAAAACCGCCCATATATTAGCTCCCGTCAATACCGTAATAATTTGTACCGTGTAAGGTCCAAAGCCTGTCTTTATCAGCCGAAGATCCTCTTCATCATTTCCTGATATGCCTCTTCAACGCCGCCCATATCTCTGCGGAAACGATCCTTGTCCAGCTTTTCGTGAGTAGTGCTGTCCCAGAAACGGCAGGTGTCGGGGGAGATCTCGTCCGCAAGGATGATCTTGCCCTTGTATCTTCCGAACTCTATCTTGAAGTCTATAAGGTCGATATTGTGCTCCTTGAAGAACTTCTTCATGAAGTCGTTCACCTTGAAGGCATATTCTGCGATGGTGTCCAGTTCTTCCCTTGTGGCAACGCCCAGAGCCATTGCATAGTAGTCGTTGATGAAGGGATCGCCCAGATCGTCGTTCTTGTAGGAGTATTCAAGGATGGGAGAAAGGAAGGGCTTGCCCTCGGGAACGCCCATTCTCTTGGAGAAGCTGCCCGCAGCCACATTTCTTACGATGACCTCCAGCTGAACTATCTCCACCTTCTTTACCAGTGTCTCACGGTCGGAAAGCTCCTCAACAAAGTGAGTGGGTACGCCCTCCTTTTCAAGGAGAGAGAGCATATAGTTGGTCATTTTGTTGTTGACAACGCCCTTGCCCCTGATAGTGCCCTTCTTTTCGCCGTTGAAGGCTGTGGCATCGTCCTTGTAGTCAACGATAACGAGATCGGGATCGTTGGTGGCGAATACTTTCTTTGCCTTTCCCTCGTAAAGCTGTTCACCTTTGATGATGTTTTCCATTTTTAATTCCTCCGTTTATGAATTTGTTTCGTACAATATTTCAAGCATATGGGCGGGAGTTGAGGCTATATAGCGCACACCTGCGCTTTCGAGCTCCTCCTTGCTCCCGTAGCCCCAGAGGACTCCCATGCAGTCCACCTTTGCCTTTTTTGCGCCCTCTGCATCGTAGGAGCGGTCTCCCACCATGAGAACGGTGCTTTTGTCACTTATACCCAGCTCGGAAAGAGCGTAGCCGATGATATCCGCCTTTTCCACACGCCCCTTGTCCTTCTCACTGCCGAACACACCTGCAAGGTAAGGGGAAAGACCGAAATGGTCGGTTATCCTTCGGGCATAGAGCTCATATTTCCCTGTTGCCGTCCCAAGGGTATAGCCCTTTTGGGAAAGGCTTTCAAGAGCCTCCTTCACACCCTCGTAGACGGAGTTTTCAAACATCCCCCTCCGGGTGTAGCGCTCCTTGTAGCGGGAAATGACCCTTTCCGCTTCATCCCCCTCTATGCCGCAGAATTCCTTCAGGCTGTACCACAGGGGCGGCCCCACAAAGCGCAGCATATCCTCCGGGGGAGTGTGACCGCATTCTTTCAGTGCAAACTCAAGTGAAGCGGTTATTCCCGGAGCGGATGCCGTAAGGGTGCCGTCAAGGTCGAAAAGGATGGTGGAGTACCTCATCACAGCTTTGCTATCTTTTCCTGGAGAGCACTTTCCTTTTCGGCTATGCTCCGTGACATCTTTGCCTTGTCCTCTGCCAGCTTTGCAGCAAGGGCATCATCCGAAAGAGAGAGCATCTGCACCGCAAGTATGGCAGCATTCTTTGCACCGTTCACGGCTACCGCTGCCACAGGTACTCCCGAAGGCATCTGGACCGTGGCAAGGAGAGCATCGAGACCGTCAAAGGAAGACCTGATGGGTATTCCTATTACAGGCAAAGTGGTGTTTCCTGCCATTACGCCCGCCAGATGGGCTGCCATTCCGGCTGCGCAGATGATAACGCCGAATCCTTTTTCCCTTGCGGAAGCTGCGAAATCCGCAGCAAGAGCGGGCGTTCTGTGGGCGCTCATTATGTGAGCCTCATAGGGTACTCCGAAGCGGTCAAGCTCGGAAAATGCACCCTTCACTACATCGAAGTCACTGTCCGAACCCATTATGACTGCAACCTTTTTCATAAATTCATCCCTTTTCCTTTAAAGCAAAAAGATAAAAAGACTGTGAAATTCACAGCCTTTTGTATACGAAGGTACAACTCACCGCACATTCGCAGAGGAATGTGCAAAGGCAGTCTTCTGTTGAATACATTGATCCGACAAACGCCTTCATGTGAGTTCATCCTTTTAGTTTATTTATCGGCTTACTTGGTGATCCTGAACTGCTTCTCGTAAACCGTTACATCCTCTTCATCGCCGTTGGAAGCGACTATCTTGAATACATAGGTGCCTGCGGACAGATCGTTGAAGCGTATATACTTGTCAAGAACGGAAATGTCGTAGGTCTTGGAGCTGGCAGCAGAGGTCCTGCCTGTTATCAGCTTGCCATTTGTATTGAAGATGCCTGCGGTAACGGAGGTGAGCTTGGTGGTGGAGGAGGTCACCTTTCCGTAAACGGAGAAGGTCCTTCCTTCCTTTATGGTGGAGGGGAGATCTACAACTCCGCTGGCGGACATCGTGTCGCTCGCACTTGCCTCTTCCTCATACTCATCGTCAGCGGGGACCTCATCATCCTCGTCTGCAAGCTCCTCGTCATCATCAGCTATGATCTCTTCATCGTCATCGTCGGAAATGATGATCTCCTCGGAGTCATCGGCTGTAAGGTCGTCTCCGGAGGTGGCTGTGTCGCTGCTGTCATCGGTGAGGGAACCGTCATCGTCTTCGAGAGAGCCGTCATCATCAAGCTCCTCGTCTCCCTCAAGCTCGCCCTCTACGGGCTCGTCGTCACCGATATATTCATCATCCTCGCCGTCGTATACGGCGGAAGCGGAACTGAGCTCTGCGGAGCCCACGGCAAACTTCTTCTGTACCAGGACCTCCGTGTCACCGCCTTCAAGAGCGGCTGTGATGCGGTAGTAGTAGATGCCGTCGTCCAGCTTGTTGAAGTAAACATATTTGTCAAGTTCCGAAAGGCTGTAGGAATTTCTGTTGGGGGAGGTCTTTATGCCCGTGGCGAGCTTTCCGTCCTCAAAGAACACACCTACGGTCACCGTAGCTATCTTGGAGTTTGCGGAGACTGTGCCCGTAACTCTCAGGGACTTGCCCTTGTTCAGGTGAGCGGGGAGCTCCGTGCCGTTTTTAAGGGTTATGCCGCCTGCGGATGCATTGGCGGTGGAAACTCCGGTGCTTGAGGAGGATGTCTTCTTGGTCGTGGCAGCAGCCGCACCGTTTCCTACAACAAATGTCTTCTCCTCCAGCACATGGTTTGAATAGTCGGAGTTGCTGGCAGTAACACGATAGATGTATGTGCCGGACTTCAGAGTATCGAACTTGATGTACTTGTCAAGTGCCTTGATATTGAAGCTCTTGGAGTTGGGGGAAGTCTTTATTCCTGTTGCAAGCTTTCCGTCGGTGCCGAAAACGCCCACTGTGACGGAGGTTATCTTGGAATCGGAGGAAATGCTCCCGTAAACGCTCACCTTTCCGCCAACGGCGATCCTGTCGGGTATCTTTGATGCGCCCGTCAGCTTCATGCTCGAAGCGGCTGCGGCAGGTGCTGCCGAAGCCTCATCCCCGCCGGTAACTATAAATGCCTGGTTCACCAGGGAATAATTCGTCTCGGAGCCGTTAGTAACAAATACCCTGTAGGTGTACTTCCCTGCGGGCAGCTTGTTGAACTCCACATACTTATCCAGCTTGGAAAGGTCGTAGCTCTTGGAGTTGGGTGTAACGGAGCCGCCGGACATGGCTTTTCCGTTGGCATCGTAAATGCCCACCATGAGCTTTGTGATGTTGGTGGAGCCTGACTTTACGGTACCCCTTACGCTCACTTTCTGCTTTGCGCTGATGGAAACGGGGACTTCCGTTCCTCCTGTTATGGTTATCATATCCTCCGCATTCACGGCGCTTACGCTCACGCCGGTATCTATAACGGCGGTGAGAGGAGCAAGAGCCAGAGAAAGGGCAAGTATGCCTGCCAGTTTATTCATATAAGGTCACTCCCTTATTCCTGTAAATGGTCATAATGATTAAATCATTATCAATTATACCACATCAAAAAATCATTGTCAAACGATTTAGTGGCAAATATCCGGTTACAAAATGTTACTTTTTTGTGGATATTTAACAGTGAAAGGAACATTATCCCTCACGGAATTTTTTCAGCTTTCTGTACAGCATCCCCACGGGAAGTCCCATTATATTGTAGTAATCCCCGGATATGCCGTTGACAATGAGAGCACCCCGCCCCTGTATGCCGTAGGAACCGGCTTTGTCAAAGGGATCTCCCGAATCTATGTAGGACTCTATCTCCTCATCGGAAAGCTCACAGAACTTCACCACGGACTTCTGGGAAAAGCTCGTTTTCTTCCCCCTGCTCTTCTGTATGAGAGTGACCCCTGTCACCACCGTGTGGCATTCTCCCGAAAGAGTTTTCAGTGTCCTGAAGGCATCCTCACGGTCTGCGGGCTTTCCGTAGATCTTTCCCTTGTGGATGACCACCGTATCACATCCGATGACTATGTCATCCGGGTGTTCTTCTGCGGCTGCCTCCGCCTTTATCTCCGACAAAAGCAGCGGCACATCTTCGGCAGGGGTGCCTTCCGGGACTACCTCCTCCGCATTGGTGGGACAGATGAGGAAATCCTCGCTTATCAGGCGGAAAAGCTCCTGCCTTCTGGGTGAGTTTGAAGCAAGTATGTATTTATCCATCGTACTCCACTACTCTGACACTTTCCATCTGGACCTGCTTCAGGGGCTTGTCGTTGTCGTCGGTCTCCACCTGTGCTATCTGCTGGACATATTCATAGCCCTCAAATACCTGACCGAATACCGTATATCCGCCGTCAAGGAAAGGTGTGCCGCCGTGCTCCCTGTAAAGGTCTGCCACCTCCTGAGGGTAGCCGTAGGACTCTATGTCGTTCCCGTAGATATAGCCTATATCCGTATTCACTATGTAGAACTGGGAGCCGTTGGTGGATGTGCTGCCCGAATTTGCGTATGCCACCGCACCGCTGAAATGGTAGAGCCCTTCCGGGATGCCGCCGTCAAAGCTGCCGCCCCACATACTCTGTCCGCCGGTCCCCGTTCCCTTGGGGTCGCCGCCCTGTATCATGAACTGGGGGATTATACGGTGGAATATGAGCTCATCGTAATAGTTCTGGGAGCAGAGCCCCTCGAAATTCTCGCAGGCAAGGGGTGCGGCTTCCGGGAAAAGCTTGAACTTGATCTCGCCGTAGTCCTTCACCTTTATGATACCGATCTTGTCGCCCTTTTTCGGAGGATCGAAGTTCAGCACACCTCCCTCCGGAAGTGCCATGGTGGTAGTCTCTGCTGTGGTCTCCGCCGGCTGTGCGGCAGTATCGGAGGATGTGGTCTGTGTGCCGCCTGCGCAGGCTGAAAGAAGTGCTGCTGCAAAGCACACGGCTGCTGTCTTTTTAAGATTCATCTTGATCTTTCTTCCTTTGTATTTTACTTTGCTTTCAAAACGCTTATCCTGCGTTTTAGCTCTCTCGACTGTTCCGTAAGCTCCTGACAGGAGGCTGCAGTCTCCTCTGCGGTGGCGGAGTTCTTCGCCACTACCAGTGAGATCTTCTCCAGAGCGGAGTTTACCTGGTCTATATCCTGTGCCTGTCGGGTGGATCTGTCGGATATATCCGCCACCAGCCTTGAAGTCTCTGCCACACGGGCGGAAATGGCATTCATGGAGTCGGTGGCTTCGTAAACAAGGCGCACTCCCTCCTCCACCGCTTCGGATGTGGAGGTTATAAGCTCTCCCGTCTCTCTGGTGGCTTCGGCTGATTTGGAGGCAAGGTTGCGCACCTCGTCCGCCACCACTGCAAAGCCCTTTCCCGCCTGTCCCGCACGGGCTGCCTCCACGGCGGCGTTCAGCGCCAGGACATTGGTCCTGAAGGCGATATTGTCTATGGTGCTTATGATGAGCTGTATCCTGCGGGATCTCTGCTCTATGTCGTTCATGGCGGCTATGAGCCTGCCCATGATCTCATTCTGTTCGTTTGCGCTCTTTTCCGATTCCTTGGAAAGATAGTTGCAGCGCAGAGCGGTCTCGGCGTTTTCCTTCGTCCTTGACAGCACGGAGGATATCCTTTCCGTAAGCTCATCAAGAGCGGCTGCCTGTGTCACGGTGCCGTCCGCAAGTATCTGTGAGCCTGCGGACATCTGTTCTGAGCCTGTGTAGACCTCCCCGGAGGAACGGTCGATGGAGCTTACTATGTCTGTCATCTGCCGCCTGATGCGGTCAAAGGAGATGTTTATCCTCTCAAAGTCTCCCCTGTAATCAAGAGAGGGGGCTGCGGAGAAGTCTCCCTCCGCCATGCGGTCGAGAACACGGGTGATGTCCTCAATGTAGGTGCTGAGAGTGTGCTTTGTGTCCTGCAGGGCAAGCGCAAAGTCGCCTATCTCGTTGTTTGGGAAGCCCTTGTCAAAATCCCGGAAATGGAGGTCGCCGTTTTCCATGGCACGGGCAAGCTCACCGGATTTTACTATCGGCTCCACTGCTGTTTTCTTCAGGGAAAAGGTCATGAGGAAGTAGGCTATGACTATGATGATGGCAGCCACCGTAACTGTCATGCCTATCATGAAGCTCCTTGCATGGTCGCTCTCGGTAGTGGGCATGGCTGAAATGAGCAGCACCTTGTCCCTGTCGTAAAGGTCGTCTATATGGGCGGCGGAATAAAGGTAATTCTGCCCTCCTATGTTTATGGTGCCTTCGTGGGAACCGTCTTCAAGTATGTCGTTCACCACATCCTCGGGCAGGAAGAGATCGGGGATGTCAGTATCCTGAGCTGTCTCGTCCGGATCTGCGGGGAGCGCTTCTTCATCCTCCTGTTGGGTCGGTTCACTGAAAAACGTGTTCACATAGAGCTTGTAGCCGTTCTCGGTGCTGACAAAAAAAGCATTTTCACAGCCTGTGCTATTTGCTATGCTGTCAAGTGCCGCCTGAGAGCTGAGATCATACCCCAGAAGCACGGTCCCCACCATCACGCTGTCGGCGCCATAGACTACGGGAGCCATATATACGGCGCTGACCGTCACCTTTTCATCGGATATGTAGCCCGTTACGGTACTGCCGTTGAGAGAGGCTGTTATATCGTAGTAGGAAAGCTCAAAATTATCCGATGCCCAGATCATTTTGCCCTTTTCGTCGGTAAAAAGGCAGTATATATCATCGTTGTCTACCGTATCCTGATATATCTTTGAGAGCAGGACGGCAGAGCTCCCCCTTAATGCGGAACGCACCCTGTCTTCCGAATCCCACATCCTGTATATTTCCCTGAGAGTGTCGATGCGATCCTCCTGACTGCTCCTGAAAACATTCAGTCCCACAGTGGTGATCTTGCGGAAAGTGCGGTCGTTCTGAGAGGAACCGAGTATGATGGAGATGATGACAGACACTGCCAGACTGAAAAATATTATCACAGACACCAAAGCCGAAAAGTGTTTTTGCAGTCTTGTCAATTCCCTCACCTGCCTTTAAGAAACGTCAGGGGCTCATAATACTGATTCTTCCTCGATGTATAGACGATCTCCAAGCCCCAGATCCCTTATATCCAAGCATTTGCGGCTTGTTTCTTGTCTATACATCGGTCAGAGATCAGTATAAACAATCACCCAAGGTAATTTTAGCATATTTGAAAATCGTTGTCAAGTGATAGTGTACGAACAAAAATCCTATTTGCGGTAAATATTTGTTTATACACGATAATACTAATCCTTCCTCGATGTATAGACGATCTCCAAGCCTCAAATCCCTTATATTCAAGCATTTGCGGCTTGTTTCTTGTCTATA
>ODAI014564763.1_pt1 | contig 10394 bp, 7 predicted proteins | sample 1539321 | NCBI WGS metagenome assembly ODAI01 (sample SAMN02144231, study PRJEB22623) | gut metagenome | biome: sheep rumen | host: Ovis aries | place: New Zealand | reverse complement strand
CATCATCGCCATCCTCGGCATGGACGAGCTTTCCGAGGAGGATAAGGTGGTGGTGGCGAGAGCCAGAAAGATCCAGCGTTTCCTGTCTCAGCCCTTCCGTGTGGCGGTTCAGTTCACGGGCACGGAAGGAAAATATGTGCCCATCGCGGAGACGATCCGGGGCTTTAAGGAGATCCTGGAGGGCAGGCATGACGATATCCCCGAGGGACATTTCCTGAATGCGGGCAGCATAGACGAGGTGGTGGCCAGACATGGCTGAGGTGAGCAGGCTGGAGCTGGAGATCATTACACCGGAGGAGGTTTTTTTAAAGACACAGGCCTCCATGGTGGAGTTTAACACGACGGAAGGGGAGATCGGGATCTATCCGGGCCATATCCCCCTGACCGTGATCGTGGCGCCCGGCGTGCTGCGGATCCATGAAGGAAACGAAGTCCGTCAGGCGGAGCTGGTCTCGGGCTTTGCCGAGATCCTGCAGGAAAAGGTCACGATCCTTGCGGAGGAGATCTCCTGGAAGGAGAACACATAGGAACCGGGAAAGGCACGATATGCCGGGAAAGCTGATACGGCTCTTCGTCATTCTGGCGGCATTTTTACTCTCCGCTTTACTGACGGGAGCCTTTTTAAATCAGGGAAACAGTGACAATACCTCGGAGACGGCGCCGGCCAGTCTTTCCGTGGTGCATATGATCTCATGGGGGGAGGAGCTTGCCCCCCTTTTTGGTCTGCGCGGAGAGGCGGCGGAAAGGATGAAGCCGGGGAGCTACCGGCCCGGACTCTGCGTGATCGGGACGGACCGGGGCGTGAATTTCGTCGTGGACCGCTTCGGTGTCCGGATCGTGACGATGAACTACGAGCTCCGTTCGCGAAGCGGGGAACGGCTGATCGAGCGCGGCGAGGTGGTGGACACCAGGGAGGATGGGGGCCGGCTCTACGGCAGCGTTCCCCTGAAGGATCTGATCAAAGAGGGAAAAGAATATCTCTTTTCCGTGATCCTGAACACCAGCGGCGGCGCGGATGCCAGATACACCGGGGTGATCCTGATCTCGGACGGGATGGAGGTCTATGAAAAGTGCGAATTTGTCCGGCGCTTTCATCAGGTGACGCTGGAGCCGGAGAGGATCACGGAGATCTCCCGTTATCTGGAGCCGGATGCCACCGGTGATAATTCCAGCTATGCGAAGGTCAATATCCATTCCGGCGTCAGCCAGATCCATTGGGGGGAGCTTGCCCCGCTGGAGGCTTCGGAGCCCCTGCTGACCATTCGGGAGATCAGCGAGGAGACGGCCGTGATCTCCCTGAAATGGACGGCCGTGATGAATATTGAGGGGGAGAACTCGGAATACAATGTGGAGGAGGACTTCCGGCTCCGCTACACGCCCGAGCGCATCTATCTGCTGGATTATTCCCGCACCTGCCGCCGGATCTTCACGCCCACGGCCCATGTCTACGGGGAGCGGACGATCATGCTGGGGATCACGGAGAAAAGCGCCGTGTCCATGACGGAGAGCGAGGACGGCAATATCCTGGCCTTCCTTTCGGAAAACCGCCTCTTCGTCTATAACCAGGTCACCTGCCGCATGGCCGAGGTCTTCAGCCAGTATGATAATACGCACAGTGACATCCGTTATACCCATGACGATTACGGGATCAGGATCCTTTCCCTGGAGGAAACGGGCAACTGTCTCTTCCTTGTCCACGGCTATATGAACAGGGGACTCCACGAGGGCGAGGTGGGCATGCAGGTCTGGTATTATGATGCCGGCGTAAACACCGTGGAGGAGCAGCTTTTCGTCCCCTATTACCGGACACCGGAGGAGCTTGCGCAGAACATGGACCGCCTGCTGCACCTGAGCAGGGCCGGCGATCTGGTGTTCATTCTGGACGGAACGGTGTTCAAGGTAAACCTCGAGGAAAGGAAGGTGGAGCCCTTTCTGCCCGGCGCCGATCTGGAGATCGCCGGGGAGCAGGACCATATCGTGACCTCTGAAGGGGAGGGAAACCATATCACCCGGCTCGTGCTGACGGATCTGATGGATCTGAGCGAGACAGAGGTGCTTGCGGAAAACGGGGATTATATCAGGGCCCTGGGCTTTATGGGCGGGGATTTTATCTATGGCATCGCGAGGCAAAGCGATGTGATCGCGATGGAGGAGAGCTATCCCCGCGGAATGGCGCCCTTCCCGATGTATGAGATCAGGATTCAGACGCCCCAGGGCGCGCTGCTGGAAAGCTATTCCCGCCCGGGGGTCTTTGTGACCGGGATCACGATCGAGGAAAACAGGATCCTGCTGGACCGCTGCACAATTCCCGATGAGGGTGTGGTGGAGAACATCGATCAGGATCTGATCACAAATGCGGCGCTTTCCGCCGCCGCTTCCAACAGGCTGGAAAGCGTACTGACCAGAGAGTACGAGACGATCCAGGAGATCGTGCTGAAAAATGAGATCAGGAGCAGCGAATTCATGGTGCTCACGCCGAAGGAGGTGCTCTACGAGGGTTCCCGGGTGGCGGAAACGGATACGGAGTTTACCGGAGAGCGCTATTATGCCTGCGGGATGCGGGGATTGGTGGATTTTTATGACAGCCCCTCAGAGGCGCTGCGGACCGCGCTGGAGCAGGGCGGCTTTGCGGCGGATGAGGAGGGTGATTACCTCTATCAGCGGGGAAATCTGGCGCAGAAGAACCAGATCATGGCCATTGAGGCCGCGCAGGGGGACAACAGCCTGAGGGTCTGCCTGGAAACGATCCTTTCCCTGGAGGGCGGGGCGATGGATGTGGAGGCTGCACTGAGCTCCGGCCTGGTGCCGGAGGAGATCCTGAAGCAGGGCCTTCCCCGGGCAAGGGTTCTTGAGCTCAGCGGCTGCCCGTTGTCCGCGATGGAGTATTATCTGGATCAGGACATTCCGGTGCTGGTGCTTTCCGGCAGCAGGACCGTGCTGCTGACCGGCTTTAACGAACAGGACTATGTGGTGATGGATCCCCAGAAGGGCACGCTGGAAAAGGAAAGGAAAACCGCCCTCGAGGAAGAATTCACACGGGGCGGCAGCAGGTATCTGACCTATATCCGCAAGGAGGAGGCTTAGGGAACGCTGATCAAAAAACTTTCTTAAGCGGGATTCCACGCAAAGCGAACTTCGTCCGCTTATGGAAGCGGCATGTTTCCGTTGCAAACGGTATCCGTTCAGCGCCCTCCCGGATCGGGAAAGATCACCGTCCGGTTGTTTTCCGCGGCGATCAGCAGCGGGATCCCCAGGAGATAACAGGAGATCACCTCTCCGGCCCCTACGGTGAACATCAGCCAGAGCAGTCCGTCCTCCAGATGATAGACATACCGCAGCACGAGCGGGACCACGATCGTATTCGCGACCACATTCGGCAGGGGACCCAGGAGATAAAGCAGCCACCGGAAACCGGCGATCCCCGTTTTGCCCGGAGGATTTTTCCAGGAGGGATGTTTTTTCCGGAAGATCCTCCCGATCATAAAGCACACCAGCGCGCCGGCCAGCGTGGCAAGCGAGCCGAACAGCACATCCAGCGGATCGCAGCCCGTCAGGAGATTGGCGAGCACACAGCCTCCCGTAAGCCCCCACACGGCGGCAGGGGTGAAAAGGGGAAGGATGCAGAGCGCCTCCGAAAAGCGCACCTGAATGGCGTAATTCGCCAGTCCGAAGGCATTGGCGATCAGGGTCAGCACGACATAGAGGGCGGCGATCACTGCCCCCTCCGCTACAAATCGGATCTGTTTTGTCATATTTGCGTCATTTCTTTCCGTCACAAGCCGCGTCTTTGGCTCGCTGCTTTTTCAATCCTCAGAGAGCTCCAGCTCCCCTGCATTGTATCTGGCCACGATATTCTGGATCCGTTCGACAGGATTCAGCAGCTCGGAGATCGAACAGTCGTGATTCAGCGTATCGATGATGTAGGCGATGTATTTGCTCATATCGCAGCTTACATACCAGGGCCTGGAGAGAAGCTCCGGCGTCTGATAGATCAGATTGGTGGTCAGGATGCGCGTGATCATCCCCTCCTCATAGGCTTTGTCGAATTTGGCCAGCCCGTTGGTGAAGAGCCCGAAGGTGGAGCAGATGAAGATCCGGTTTGCCTGCCGCTCCTTTAAGGCGGCCGCCACCTCCAGCGCGCTGTCCCCCGAGGAGATCATGTCATCGATGATGATCATGTCCTTGCCCTTCACATCCGTTCCCAGAAACTCATGGGCCACAATGGGGTTCCTGCCGTTTACGACCCGGGTATAATCCCTGCGCTTATAAAACATTCCCATGTCCAGCCCCAGCACATTGGCCATGTAGATCGCTCTGCCCATGCCGCCCTCGTCGGGGGAGATCACCATCATATGATCCGAGTCGATATGCAGGCCCTGCACATGCCGGAGCAGACCCTTGATGAACTGGTAGGTGGGGCTCACCGTGTCGAAATCGGAGAGCGGGATCGCGTTCTGCACCCGGGGATCATGGGCATCGAAGGTGATGATATTGTGGACGCCCATCGAGACCAGCTCCTGCAGGGCCATCGCGCAGTCGAGGGATTCTCTGGCCTGACGCTTGTGCTGGCGCCCCTCATAGAGGAAGGGCATGATCACCGTGATCCTGCGGGCCTTTCCGCCGAGGGAGGCGATCACCCGTTTCAGATTCTGATAATGATCATCCGGGGACATGTGGTTTTCCTGACCGAATATGGAATAGGTGATCGAATAATTGGCCACATCGACCAGCAGATAAAGATCATAGCCTCTTGCGGATTCCAGGAGCTCCGCTTTGGCCTCTCCGGAGCCGAAGCGGGGGAGTTTGGCCTTCAGGATGTAGGTGTCCCGTTCATAGCCGGAGAAGGCGAGAGAGCCCTTGTGCTCGTGTTCCCTCTCCTCCCGCCATTTCACGAGATAGTAATCCACTTTTTTTCCGAGCTCCTCGCAGCCTAAAAGCGGGATGATCCCCAGCTTGCCTACGGGTGTCAGGTTCAGATCTCGTTTTTCTTCACGATTGGCCATGGTCTGTCCTTTCCTAATGTGAGATGGAGCATGGTTTTTACCGGGCAGGATCATCCTCCCGGATTCAGCTTTTTAATGCGTATATCTTCTCCGGTCAGTTCGATCACTTCGAAGCCGGAAACGATCCTGGAAAAAATACGATCGGAATAACGATCCCGAAGATCCTGCAGGTTCAGATTAGTGGAAATGATCAGCGGCTCCTGCCTGAGAAAACGGCGGTTTAAGAGCTCAAAAAGAGCGGTCAGCGTAAACTGATTCGTCAGCTCGCTTCCCAGGTCATCCAGAATGAGAAGCTCACACGCCGAAAGCCTGTCCGCGGCGCTGCTGCCTTCTCCGTTTCGGAAGATGCGCTCCGCCAGCGCGTCAAAATATTCCGCGGCCTGATAGTAGAAAACAGAGTGCCCCTGGTGGATGAGCTCTGCGGCGATGCAGCAGGAGAGGAAGGATTTGCCCGTTCCCACCGTTCCGAAGAAGAGCAGATTGCGGCATTGCGGAAATTCACGGACAAAGGCTTTTGCGCGTTCCACCGCGTTTTTAAACCACTCCAGCGCCTTTCCCTGATGCCAGGCATAGGACAGGCGGGAAAAGTTTTCCGTCTCCAGAAGGGTTTTCAGCCTGGACTGCCCGATCAGCACTTCCTGCTCCTTTTCCTTAAAGCAGCTGCAGGGAGAGGCATCGATAAAGCCCGTGTCCCGGCAAAGAGGGCAGGTATAGATCGGATCCAGATAATCTGCGGGATAGCCGCTTGCAGTGAGAAGGGCCCGCTTCCTTTCCTTCAGAAGCTGCAGCCTGTCTCCCACAGAGGAGTCCCCTTTTTTGCCGGAGGAAAGCCTGCGCTTCAGCTCGCCGATGGAGAAGGAGGCAGTCTCCTGATCCAGCGCGCGGTATTCCGGAAGCTTTTCATAGATCTCCTCCCGCCTGAGGATCTCCTCCCGGCGGTTCATGTTCCGGATACGGTCATACTGCGCGATTATAAGGTTATACTGTTCTTCGCCTATCCCCATCAGTGGTTGCTGATCAGCTTCTCCAGAATATTGAAATCATAGGTGGTCTGCGGGTAACGGCCGAAGGCGCCCGCGGCGCTTCCCCTCCGGGGAGAGGGACTGTCCTTTTTCTCCCGCCATTTTTTCTCGGACTGCTCAAGCTCGGCCATGTTCCGGATGCCTTTTTCATTCCATGCCGATAAGATCTTATCGCAGTATTCAAAGCGATGGGAATCCGCCGCGAGCACAGTCTTGCGGCAGGCCTCAAGGATGAGCTCCCGGGGAAAGCCCCAGGTCTTTGCCCAGCGGGTGATATAGTCCGCCTCCGTCTTTACGGGCTCCGTGTTTCTGCCGAGGGCCCGCATCACTTCGTAGTATAGTTTATCATATTTCCCGGAGAATTGAAGGGCTTCTTCCTTTGTGGTGATCCCGTTTTTTGCCCAGGAAAGCCCCACCGCCTCGATATAGCGGAAATCCTTCTTGCCCCGGTCCATGCAGTATTCGATCAGGAAATAGATCAGTTCCTGGGAAAGCCGGCATACATCATAGAGAAAGAGCAGTGTCTCCACATCCCGGTGCATCAGGGGCCGTCCCTGATACTGCTCCGCCACGAACAGCAGCTGGGAGAATTTTTTATCCTCTTCAAAGCTGCTCAGCTGCTCGGGGGTGTATTCGCGCTTTGCAAATTCTGCCGTCGGCTCGGGCAGCGCGGGAATGCTGATCCGCGTGGACCCGGCATATTCAATGGCAGGCAGCGCTGCCGGTGATCCCGCCGGGAGAGCCGCTGTCTGCGGCACAAGCCCGGAAGAAGCCGATTCCGGAGCAGTACAGTCCGCGATGTGCTTGGCAGGCCTGGATCCGGCGGCGGACAGCTCCTGCGCAGGGCACTCCGGGGGCCTGAGATCGGCGGCGGGAGGAAGCTCTTCCGCGCTGCGCTCAAGGGGCTTAAAGCCGGCAGCGGAAAGCGCTGCCACTGGGCGCTCCAGAGGCCTGAGATCCGCGGAAGGAAGCTCTTTCGCGCTGTACTCCGGAGGCATAAATCCAGCGGCGGACAGTTCCGGCGCGATGCGCTCGGCAGGCCTGGATCCGGCAGCGGAAAGCTCCTGTGCAGCGTCTGAGGCGCCATCTCCCTCGGAAAAACGGGAAAGCTTACCGGCCATGGGCTGCGTGGCTTCCGGGATCGGATTTACTCTCACCCCCACAGGGATCTCCCCGCCGGCATAATCGAGCCCCAGCACATTGAGCCTTTCCCAGTAGCGCAGAGCCCGCAGCACCTCCCTCTCGGAGTCGTTGCAGAAGTCAGCGATCTCAGCGATCCCCGTGTCCTCCCCTGCCTGCGCGCTCTTGAGCACATGCAGATAGACCTTCAGCTGAAGCTCATTGCAATAGGGCATAAACAGATCAATAAACGCATTGGAGACCATCGTCTGACTGGCATTCAGCTTCTGGCTCACAAGGAGCTTTCCCATACGATCAACCTCGGAAAAAAACGAAACTCCACTTATCGTTTTCGGAGGCATTACAGGAAACAGATTTCCCGCATGCCTCACGGATTATTCAACTCCTGAATCGGTGTTCCCTATGATAACACAGTCGAAAGCGGGTTGTGAATGGGGGGGAGGGGGATAAGAAACCCTGAAAAAAGGGACGGTGGAAATGTGGAAAAACGCAGAAAAGAGCGTAATTTCATGGAACTTTTTCCACCGCCCCCGAAGCCTCTGAAATTGTGGAAAAGTGCAAAACTCAGCCGCGCAGCAGTTCATCCCCGATATCTACGACATTTCCGGCGCCCATCGTTATGCACAGATCCCTGTGTACACAGTTTTCCGTTAAAAATTTTTCGATCTCTCCAAAGGTGGGGAAGCATTCGCAGGGGGTGCCGCGCTTTATGATCTCATCCCGCAGATCCTCGATGGAAACGCCATAGATATTCTCCTCCCTGGCGGCATAGATCTCGGCCAGGACCACATGATCCGCCGCAGAAAGGGCCTTAGCGAAATCCGTCAGCAGAGCGGCGGTCCGGCTGTAGGTATGGGGCTGGAAGACCACCCAGAGCTTTTTGTGGGGCACCTTTTTCGCCGCGGCAAGCGTCGCCGCGATCTCGGTGGGATGGTGGGCATAGTCATCAATGATCGTAAAGCCGTTGCAGACGCCCTTATACTGGAAGCGCCGTTCTGTGCCCCCGAAGGAGGAAAGACCGCTTCGCACGGCCTCTGCCGGAAGGGAAAGGGCTTCGGAAGCGGCGATGGCGGCAAGGGCGTTTCCCACATTATGAAGGCCGGGCACCTTCAGCTGAAAAGTCCGCTCCTCCTTTCCGGAGGCTTTTCTGACCAGGGAAAAGGATGCGCAGCCGTTTGCATCAAAGGATATATCCTCCGCGGAATAGTCGCCGCCTTCTCCGAAGGTGACGATCCTGCAGGCAAGGTCAGCGGTAAAGGCGGAGAGCTCCGGGATCCCGGCGCTGATCACCAGTGTTCCCTCCGGGGGGATCTGAGAAGCGAAATGATGAAAGGAGCGGCGGACATCCTGCAGATCCTTAAAGAAATCCAGATGATCCGCGTCGATGTTCAGGATAAGGCCCACCAGGGGAATGAAGCTGAAAAAGCTGTTTTTGTATTCACAGGCCTCCAGCAGAAAGGTATCCCCTTCTCCGATCCGGAAATTGCCGCCGATCGAGGGCAGGATCCCGCCCAGCGAGATCGTGGGGTCCTTTCCGGCGGCGATCAGGATCTCCGAAAGCATCGAGGTGGTCGTCGTCTTTCCGTGCGTTCCGGAAACGGCCACGGACGCGGGATAGAGGCTCATCACTGCCCCGAGGAATTCCGCCCTGCCGACGGCCGGGATATGCTTTTCCCGCAGCCGGACGAGCTCCGGATGATCCTCGGGAAGCGCTGCCGTATAGACTGCCAGATCGATGGGAGCTTTGTCGATATTTTCCGCTTCCTGGGGAATATGGATCCGTGCGCCCAGCGTTTCCAGACGATCCGTCAGCGGAGAGGCGGCCCTGTCCGAGCCGCTGACCGTAAACCCCTTTCTCAGCATCAGCTCCGCCAGGCCGCTCATACTGATACCCCCGATGCCTGCGAAATACACGGAGGCGCCGGGGGCCATAATAAACCGTTTCAGGCTTTCTTTATCCATTTTTCCGTTAACCTTCTTTCTTTAGGACCCGGGAACAGCTGTGTTTCCCCGGATACCGTGAAGTCATGCTGCGCCCATTCGCATCCCTTCATCGTTTCACGGCGTTGTTCTCCGCAATGGGACATTCCGAATATTACGGCTTTATCGCCTTGGATAATCAGCTGCGGCCAGCGTGATCCCGCCCCAGGAGGAATAGCCGGCATGTGCTCCCGAGATCAGGAAATAATCCCGGATGACCCCGCGGCGCTGGTCATCCCAGGTGGCATCCAGATGATACCACTGGCCGTCCAGGAAAACGAGATTCCACGCGTGGGGCTCTCCGTCCCGGGTGCCGAGGGCGATGCGGCAGGGGATCCCGAGCACATCCATGAAACGCTGGAAGGCCAGCGCATAACCGTCGCAGACCGCCCATTTCGTGATCAGGGCGCCGTAGGCCGTGTGGGAATAATACTCATCCAGCACATAGTCCACGCTGCCGCAGAGATAGTCATGAACAGCCTTGATCTTTTCATAATTATTCGGAAGCGCCGCAAATTCCGCGGCCTTCGCGGCCACAACGGACTCCACCTCGGCGTCATGCCCGGCGGAGCCGTAGGTAAAGCTGACGCTGACCCTTCCGCCGCCGCCTGTCGTATAGCTGACCTCCATCGAGCGGAGATCCGCCAGATTATAGTCCGCAATGGGAGAGGCGCTCAGGGCGTTCAGCCTGTCGTAGGCTGCATGATAGGCAGCATCGCAAATGGCCGGCGGCACGGCGATATTCAAGCTGATCACCCGGTCCTCGATCGCCTGTTCCACAATGGAGACGACCTCTGCCGCGCTCCCGGCGGAAAGATTCCGCTCCGGGATCGCGATCAGCGGGGCATATACGGAAACCGGACCCTGCGCTGCGGAAGATGCCTGCGCCGCTCCCGTGTCCACCAGCGAACCGGCGGGCAGATAGCAGGTGATATCCCCCATCTTTGCCACGAACCACTGATTCCCGATCACGCCCGTGATGCTTACGGGGAAACCGGCGGGAACCACGGCAAGAGGCGTCCCGGAAGCATCCGGAGAGGCATAGATCGCGGCGTTCTCCACGGTATGGAATAAACCGGAGGCGGGAATGACCTGCTCTGCCCCCGCGGCGAGGGCAGAAGCGGGGAAACCGCAGAACAGCAGAAAACAGGAAAACAGCAGGGCTGTATATCTTTTCATCCTTATCACCATAGCAAAGTGCCTTGTGCGAAGTTTCTTTTTTGACGCTTTAGTCATTTTATAATAAAAT
>ODAI013888137.1_pt1 | contig 10394 bp, 9 predicted proteins | sample 1539321 | NCBI WGS metagenome assembly ODAI01 (sample SAMN02144231, study PRJEB22623) | gut metagenome | biome: sheep rumen | host: Ovis aries | place: New Zealand | reverse complement strand
CCCGAACCTTCTCCCGGCCGCCGCGGCCGTCATTCATGGGCGTTCAATAATTGAACCACGGCCTGGGCCGTTTGTCCCAGGCCGTGGTAACAGCGTGGCGCGCCGCCTTTCGTGCGCCTTCCGCCGCCTCTCGCGGCGAAGTCAGGTGCGGGAAGTGCGGGAAGTGCGGGTTGTTTTCTATGTTTCGCATACTCAGCACGGGCCACACACCAGGATCAGAAGCAGGACTGTCATCGCTACTGCACGATGAGAATAGTCATGCCGTGCAAATGATAGCCGTTAAGATTTTCAATTTTTCGGTCTCCATATTATCTTGCTGTTCCCGTTGCTATAGCGGATGATGTTTAAGCCGGGCTGCAGACTGCTGCGACGAATGCCCTCTGGTGAATAGATGTGCTGCGGAAAGGTCTCTCCTTCAGTCTTTGTACTGCCGACGGCTGTCGGATGATAGCCTAACTGCTCGTCGAGCCAGGCGATGCGGGCTGCTGCGAAACGTCTGACGTAGGCCACCTCCTCTGCGTATGTGGTGGCGTCAAGGTAATGGTTCTGGTAGATCACCTCTCCCCAGCGGGGCCATGCCTGATGGTCACGGTCGGCAGCACCGTAGGCCGTCAGCAGCGTGGCCAGCGAGTCGATGACAGCCGGCACGTCGGCATAGCGGCCCTTACGGTATTCGGCATAACGGGCTTTCAGCTGAGCGACATACGAGGGGTCTGACATGAGGCGGTCAAACCAGAAGGGCATCTTCGTGCCCAGCCCTGCATCGTTGTTCTTATAGGTCCAGATGTCGGTCATGTAGCCCGTATGGATGTTCTCGAAGTCGGGCAGCCCCCATGCCAGGTCAAAGTCCCACAACGTCATCTTGAAACGTGGGTCTACGCTGTCGCGATACTTGTAGAGATAGGTGCTCAGCCGGTAGCCGTCGATATTGTTGGCAATCTCGGTGGACAGCTGGTAGTCAATGAACGAGGCCACATCGATGTGCTGTCGGTAGCCCTCGTTTGCATCCCTGAAACGGTCGCCCGCGAGCGCTTCTTCGAAGGCATCAAAACGCCCGTCGATGTAAGCCAGCTGCCCGGCGGTGATCTCGTCAGGCTCCGGCTCCTTGTGCTGCACCCAGATGGTCTTGTCGGTAAACACCTCGCCAGCCGAGTTCGTCGGGTGATACTTGCTGGCGTGTGTCTTCGGCTCGTCGTTGCGGTCAATGCACAGGATGTAGCCGCCCGTCAGTTTGTCGCCATCCCCGCCCGCCTTCTTGATGTCCAGCCGCTCATCGCCGCGAGTCACCTTTTCCGTCAGACTGTACACGCCATAGTAGATGCCGTCGAGTATCAGTTCGCAGAAGCGGGCCTGTGGCACGTACTCCATATAGCCCTGAGCCAGCGCGAGGGTCAGGTTGTTGCGCAGCAGCGAGCGGTCGTTGTAGGGTGCCTGTAGTGCCCAGTCATTGTCGCTGCCCATGCCCAGCAGCGGAGCCTTGCGCTTCGTGCCGCCACGCTCGTAGCTGTCGGTCAGCAGCTTGATGCCGTAGGGTTTCTTGGCAGAGTAAGTGAACGACGAGTTGCCGCGATACTTGATGCCGATATAGCCCTCGTAGTCGGCGGTCTGACCGGGGTGTGCTACGGTGTCTTCGTAGTTCACCCCGTCCGCATTGTTTATAATCTTCATCCATGCCGACACACGGTTGTCCTTTTCTATCTCATGCCCAAGCGTTTGAATGAACACGATGGGCAGGTTGGTCGCGCCGATGCGGATGTCCTTCATCACTGGCGGATAATTCTTCGCAGAGCGAAGCGGCGAAGCCGAGCGCTTTTCCTGACACCACCCAACAGCACTTGTCAGGATGGCTGCGGCCACCATTATGATAAATCTCTTCATTTCACAACCTCCTTATATTTCTTGATAACAGCTCGTGTAATCTCATCATGGTCAAAAGCCAATTCTGGCCGCTCGGCTTTGCCGCTTGGCTTGTCCAAGAATGCGGAAAGCGGAAACCATTGCGCTTTTGCCGCATCATCCTGACCGCTGACAGCCATCGGCGCATCAACGATGGCAAGATAAGCCACAGTGACTGTCCTCCCTCTTGGGTCACGATCCACCTTGGAGTAAGCACCTATCTGATGTACCTCGCTCACCTTCAGTCCCGTTTCCTCTTCCAGTTCACGGATGGCACATTGCTCCGTAGTCTCATCCATATTCATAAAACCGCCAGGGAATGCCCAGCATCCCTTGAATGGTTCATCACCACGCTCTATCAGCAGTACCTTCGACTCAACCTCCTTTGTGACAACTATGCAGTCAGCCGTAACAGACGGACGGGGATATTTATAGTAGAATCCTTCTTCTATCTCATAATTTTCTTTCGGCCCTCTCACAGCAAAGATGTCCATCTCTTCAGGATTGATGCTTTCTGCTTTGCTGGATTTTATTTGCCGTTCTTCATATACTATCCCGTTGGCAGTTAGTAATGATTGGAGTGCAATGATGTATTCTTGCAAGGAAATAATCTTCTTTCTTGCATCGCGCATCTGGATAACTCTTTTGGGAAAGGTTTTTGTGAGAGCACCCTTCAGTTGATTGATTTCCGACTTCATACGACTGATGACAGTCTCTTTACTTGCTTCCTCAGATGTTCCACATTTCTCTATCCTCTTTTGCAGGAGCATATTCTCTTCTTCAAGCCCTTTTGCATATTGGGATAATTCTTCAAGCCGCTTCAAATCCTTATGGTATGCCTTGATAAGATGCTTCATGCGTACCTCATAAGGAATCTCGTCGTCCTCAAACACACTTACATGTCTTCTGTTTTGCTCTTCCATCTTCTTACAATTCTTTAAATGCCTCCAATAGTGTCTTCATGCCTTCTGTGGCCGTAGCCTTGAAATGAGTAAAGCCCAGTTGGGTGCGTTGCTCCATTTCGCCTGGGTCAATCACAAACTTGGGAACTTCATGGTGGGCATAATTGATAAACCCGGCAGCAGGATAGACCTTCAACGAAGTGCCTACCACTACAAAGATGTCTGCCATACTAACGATGTCAATGGCCACATTCATGCTGTCGAGTCATACCTTGTTATATTTCTATCAGCTGACCAACATGATCGCTGATTTCCTTATTCCATTCAAACAGTCGATAGTCCATTATCGGGACATTCGAGAAAGCATAATCCAAAAAGAATTTCGATTCCTCTTTGAACTGATGATAATATGTAGCCTTGCTTTCTTTCCCTAAAGGTTCACCTGTCTTCTGATGGTAGGCACTCTTAAAGCCCCATTCTTCCAAAAGGTCGAAGATGGCTTGAATACCGTATCGTTTTGTTTCTCCCGATTGACCCTTGTAGCAGTTCATATCACCAGCAATGACTGCGGAATATGCTCTAAGGTATGGCTCATAGTCCATAAGAGCCTCCATCGCAATCTGAGGGTATCTCTTCGGCTTGTTCTGCTCAGTGGTGGTTGGCCATGCAGCCATTATCAGAGCTCCATCCACCAATAAGGGCAGGAAATATTGATGCTCAGGCTTAAACCACTTCGGCACTTCTGCCTTTAATCCTGCCTTCCATACGATGCCAAGTCCCTTGAAATCAACATCACCTATCCATTCCATCTTATAGCCATTAGGCAAAGCCAGCATTTCAGGACATGCCACTTCAGGCAGGACATAGACATCTGCCTCATGGAGCAAGATGCTATCTAACTTCTCCTGACTAAATCTGCTGATGTTATACGATATAATCTTCATCATTCATATCTTACCAATTCGGAGGCAGGACAATATTTTCAACTCCATGCGCCTCTGCAAATAACGGGGAAATTTCTTCATCGATAAAGCCTGCTATGCCGCAGCCGATGCGAGTGACGAGGAACGTCAGCTGCTGATGCTGCTTGGCGAACTGGATAAACTCATCCACATACGGACGGATGGTGTCCACGCCGCCCTGCATCGTGGGGATGGCATAGCTCTGACCCTGCAGACCCACGCCCTGACCCATAATGGCTCCAAACTTGCGGTAGGCAGCGTATGCAGCTCCTCCTTTGTGCATTCCTTGAAGGTTACTTCCAAAAACAAAAATTTCATTATAATTGAGCCTGTCAATCTTTTCTGGTGTAGTACGTTTTTGTCGTGTTTCTTTTTGTTGGTATAATGCCTTAACCTTACAGAACAACAGCAAGAACCATTCTTTTGTGTCATCATTGGCATATGAGGGAGAAGACCAATGATTGAAATATCTCCATTGTGAGAATAATCCGTTCCCAACAACTTGAATATCTCTTATCTCGTCCATTTTAACTTTCAACACCTTAACATCATTCCAAGCGTCTCCGTAAGCTTCGTTGAACGAATGCCCACAATCCATTTCAAATCCCAAAGCCTGACATTCTTCAGGAAAATCATTGCTATCGAAGAAGCGATAATATGATTCCCTTGTACGTCCAAATTCTTTTTCGAAGAAATCGATATACTTGTTTGCGAACTCGTCTATATTTTTTAAGACTCCCTCTTTCCCTACTCTCTCATAGGACACTTTAGTAACATCTGACATTTTGCCTCTCATATTATTCCTCAATATTATTTATCAGTCCAGTAAACAGAATGGTATTGCTATACTCTTCTGCTATCTCAAACAAGAATGGACGGTTGACCGTCATTACAATCGGTTCCGTTTTCGTATCAGGCAAACAACCTAAGCACATGGGTATTTCTGTAAGAGCAGTAGCCTCTGTCTCGTTTTCGTTAACCTTGATTTTTACTTGCTGAGTAATATCTGAAATCTGCAGGTTCTTAACACAGTATGGAATGATGTCGACAGACTCGAAAATACATTCTAAACCAAGTTGCCAAAGAGCCTCTTTCAAATTCACTTTGGATTCGATATTAAATCTTGGTATAGACAGTTTTACTTCCTCCTCGTCAACATCGAAAAGAAACTCATTGTTCCAAATTTCAAGCAGAACATCATCTGGTATGTGATTTTTCTTTGGCAGAAAAACGCGCATCACCAGAGATATACTCTGCTCAGACATACACATATATCTGAGACTAACCATTTGATAACGCTCCGTCTCTCCATATTGCATAAAACCCTGACGTTTCATCATCTGAACTACTGTTTTACCTTTAGTTCCATAGAACAGTTGCTCCTTTGTCAGTGACTCATCGAATCCTTCTGACCATTGTGCTTTGAAATATAGGATGTCCGTTATAAGTGCTTTTGTTCTTGGATCTATTTCCGAACTTAGCCCTTTGATTAGACCATGACTCGCTTCCTCAATAGCTTTATTGATTATAGTCTTTGTTCCCTCCTTCGTAAAATCAACCTTTTCTGTCAAAAGATCAAAGAATGGTGAAATTTTGTCTAATGCCTGTTTGTTTACATCCAAATTCTTCATTATCCATAGAACCGTTTTCAGTTCTATGGTTGGTATATGGTCATTTCCACAATTGGTTTCCCATGGGGTTAACTTAAACCGTTTCTTGTCACAAAGTACATTTGCCTCCTCCATATCCATTACGTCACTACCTATCGTGTCAAGGATAGTACGTTGAATATCGGGAGATGCCCAATTCGCGAGCAGACTCAGAACTGCTTGCAGTCGTGAAGGTGACACAGATATATTCTTGTCATTCTTGGTATTCTCTATCAAAACCCGCATCAAATGGTTACTGAACTTTGCGGAGAAATCGCGGTACATCTCTTTTATTTCTTGTTCGGTTAGTTTCATATCACTTTTGTTTAGATAATAGACCATATATTCTTTTAATGCATTCTCCTTCTGCAGTATATTCGCAGATTTCTATTTTGGTAGCTTTATCCTTTGTATAGGGCTTACCAGTTGCGTCTCAATAATAGGCAGTTGAATAAGCGCCACCATTGGGCGTAGGACCTATATGTGATTCGCTGTATTCTGTATTTTGTGGTACTTCCATTTTCATCTGTTTATAAGATTGTTCAATCGTTTACTAATCTCTGTGAACTCTTGGTTTAAATCCAGTGTTCTGAAATAGATGGTGCTGCCCGACGCCATGCTCATTTGGCCATCAGGAGTGATGGTTTCCTGCGTCTTGGCATAGAGCAACATGCCGTCCACGTTGCCGTCGTGCTTTGTGTCATGCTCAGTCACGTAGGTGTGAATCTGGTACAGGTTGTTTGAGTGAATGGACTTCTTTTCAAACTGTGTCTGCATCGTGCGACTATAATACTTGGTGTCGATAATCAGCGTTCTTTCTCCAAGCGTCAACATAATATCCGTCTGCATGATAGGTAAGATATTCACCGTTGACCGTTCCCTGTTAATATTCCATTTCACCTGTTCTGCTCTCGCCTTGCACTGGGGGAAATGCTTTTTGTAATACTCCAGCACGAATTTCTCAAACAGGCGGTTCATGTGGTCGTCTGACAACTCCCTCATCTTATAACGCCCATCCTCTGTGGTCATCAGCATACCGTCGAGTATAAAGTAACAAACATAGAGCAACATCCGATAGCTTCTGTTATTACGGTCGAAGCGCAGCATGTTCCAGTGAATAGACTCAATGGCGACAGACTTTACATTGGAGAAGAAAAGCATCAACTGCTTCAGTCTCGCCTTTTTCTCCTTCTTTACAGCGGACTGCTTCAGCAACACCTGGACCGTTGTGACGATAATTTGGTTGAAGACGTTATCTTCCGATAGTTCATCATAACTACAAGCCACGAGGTTCTTCTGTATCATCCTCTGAGCCATCGTCTCAGTCATTTCGATTTTACCCTTGATGCTTGGCATCGTTTCCTGACGCTCCACATACTCCTTGTGTAGTCCCTGTTTCAATTGGAAGGCGATGCCCCTAATCAGGATTTCGGCAAACAGGTCTTGTATCTCGTCAAAGGCCTCTCCCTCAATCTCCACATAGTTGTTCTGCCTAAGCTCCTGAAAAGCGTAGGCCAACATATAGTAGATGTTGCGAATCAGTATGCCTTTATCCGTTGTCATGCCAGAGACTCTCTTAACTTTTGCGCTTCCTCCTTGAACCTGTCTGCATTGTCAAACCAGTACTCGCGGAGCATCGGTAATATGTCATATTCCACGATACTCTTCAACATCGCGCTATCTGCACCTTTCAGGTTGCAGAAATAACTATGACCGATACAGAATTCCTTTCCCAACGATTCATCTTCAGAAATTGCTCTGTTCAATTCAACAACTGCATCAATCAAACTGCTCAACTTCGTTTCACCATATTGGCTGACATATTTGCGGAACTCCTGCGTCTCAAAGCCCGGTGTCATATCGAAGAAACTGAAACGGCGGCGCAACGCATAATCAATCATTGCCAACGAGCGATCTGCCGTATTCATCATGCCAATGATATGTACATTAGAAGGGACTGCAAATTTCTCATCTCGGTATGTCAGTTTGATGGCTTTGTCTCTATAGTCGCTTTCTATGAGTTGCAGCAACTCACCAAAGATTTTACTGAGGTTTCCTCTGTTGATTTCGTCAATGATGAAGAAGAACGGCTTATCCGCATCAGCCGCTGCAGCCCGTTTACAGAAGTTGTAGAACACACCAGTCCGCAAGTAGAATCCGCCATCCTCATTGGGCTTATAGCCCATCATAAAGTCCTCATAGCTGTAGTTCTGATGAAACTGGACCTGCTCAATGCGGTCTTCATCTACCTCACCCATGATAGCGTAAGCCAGACGCTTTGCGGCAAATGTCTTTCCTACGCCTGGTGCACCTTGCAGAATCACGTTCTTTTTTCTCAGCAGTAGGGACTGGAGCGTATCAAAATCATCCTCTTCTATAAAGACTTCTTTCAGGAAATCCTCTTTGCTGTATTTGGGTTTAGTGACAGGAGAGACAATCGGGTTTGCTTCGCGTACATATTCCATGACGCTGTTGTATTCATCCTCTGTCATCTTGAAAAGCGAGCCATTAGGGTTGACAAAGAACTCCATGTTCTTCAGTTCTTCATAGGACTTCAACTCAGAGTAGCTAATGGGGGTGCCGAGTGTTTCCGTTTTCTTAAACCAGATACTCTTTCCATCATTCTCTTTTGCTATTTCGAGCAATGCCACTATTTGTTTTGTCGGTGTGGCTTCATAGCCAATAACGACATCACCTGCCTTGGCATTCAAGAAATTTTGGAATACTCGTCTCTGATTACCATTTTCGTTATATAGTGTATAGTCCTGTACTTCGCCATTTCGCATGTCTGACAGACTCCATATTTTGGGCTTGGCTACAAGCCACCAATATTGCTGCTCTTGTTTTGAAGCAAATAGACTCTCCAACCTCTGCACGTAGTCAGTATACTTAGTGATGTCGGTAAGTGTTTTCAACACGGTATCACCTGGAGCCTCCCAAGTTCCTATATGCGTCCACTTAACAGCGCGGATATTCTTATATTTGGGGAAGGAGTCATCAAAAGCGTAATCTCCTTGGACGATACCACGACCTATGATTTTTGTTTTGCCTTGCTTCGCAAATACTATGTCTCCTGGTTTGACTACATGTGTAAATTCCCATAGTGCCAAGCCATCGTTCATAAAGCTGCTGTTTACATCAGGATAGACCTCTTTCAACTTTTGTTTTATAGCATCGAGAGATTCGTAAGCTCTCAGGTCGCCCATAGGGTGCCAACCTATGCACATCATTTGCTTTTCCTGACACAATGACCACTCGCTGGCATTCTCACCCGGTGCATACATCCAATATCTGATAGATTCATCTTCTGCAACCTTATCAGAATATTCTTCCTTAATCTGTGGGTTTGCAAGCTCCTTATAATATTTAGCTATATAATATTCAAGATCTATAGTTAAGGTTTTCATAAACGGATCTTGATAGTAAAGCTGATTATCAGCAATAGCTTTGTCAAGCAGACATCTTAGGTCCGTATTATTCTGTATGATGTTACATAATTCATCATAGAAGTTCATGAAAAGATTGATGTTATCTTCATATCGTCCTTTCTTAAATACGAGACCAGTATTTAGTCGTTTTGCAGCCTCCTTGACAAGTGAGAACTGGTAGATATAATATTTGTCAGGGTAACGTAGCCAAAGATAGACGCTAATGGCATGTTCACCTTGATAATGGTTTAATCCTTTGTCAAAATAGGTATCTAATAACTGTTGCGCCTTTATCTTGAACTCCATCATCCGATTATAAAGGGGGTTACTCTCGTCAAACAGATTTCGGAACATATTTCGAACCTCTTCAGGATCTTTCTCCGCAAAGCGGGTGAGCATAGCACGAGGGAAATTGTTTACAGTGTCCAAGAGGTTAAAAGTATCGCCCATTGCACGTGTTATCATTTCAGGAAGATTATCTGCATCAACATTCCAGTTGTTTTGGAAAGTCTTGACAGCTTTCCATTTATATCTTTCCTGCTCTTTCCAGTCCTCGCTGCCGAGGAAGGACTTATATTTCGACAGGATAGTATCTAATATCAATTTGTCAATCATAAGCTAACAATATTTTGTGTTATACTATAGTTGTTATTCATCCGATGTCATATCTTCTGCTGCCATTGGCAACTGTTCTGGCTGCATGGTCACTTCTTGCGCTTTCGGCCGTGAAGCCTCTCTTACCATCGGGGTGTAGGCCTCGACGATGTGGCGCCAGTCGTTCAGCGTCATGTCGGGATAGCGTTCGCCGTAGAGCTCGATGACCTCGCGCTGCAAGTCGGCATCGCTGACGCTGGCATCAATATGCAGACGATTGAAGATGAGGTTGCGCACGTCGCGGTCGTCCTCGACGTCGGCCAGTCTGCGCTCGTTGACGTTGTCATCGTCGTCAGCCCACTTGTTACACTGTTCCATCACCGTCTCTAATGCTTTCTCCTGACCTTCGGGCGGATACTTGTATTTCTTCAGCAGACGCTTGACCAAGACACGCATCTTGGCACGGGCCGACTCCTTGCGGTTCCAGTCGATGGTGCGGTTCTTGCGCAGTTGCTCAGTCAGTTCACGAGTGAGTGCCACAAACTGCTCGTCGGTATAAGCCTCGCGTATTCCCTCTGGCGATGACAGAGCATCGTAGAAGGCTTTCTCTTCGATGCTCAGCCCCAGTTTGTTGCTTTCTTCCTCGTTCCGCTTGATTTCTTCTGCCATCCTGAGCAGTTCCTCGATGACCTCCTCGTTGGTGAGCATCCCCTTCAGATAGTTGGAGAGGGCCATGTTCAGCAGGTCAGAGAACTTCTTGCTCTGCACGACGTTGGTGCGCTGGAACTGGTGGATGCGCTCTTTCAGCAATCGCTCCAACAGCTTCACCGCCAGGTTCTTCTCGTTCATCTTCTTGATTTCCTTCTGGAAGGCTTCGTCGAACAGCGAGAAGTTGTGCTGCTTGCCGCCCTTGATGGCGAGGATATCGATGACGCCGTGGCTCTGTATGCTTGCGCAATGATT
>ODAI012196308.1_pt1 | contig 10394 bp, 6 predicted proteins | sample 1539321 | NCBI WGS metagenome assembly ODAI01 (sample SAMN02144231, study PRJEB22623) | gut metagenome | biome: sheep rumen | host: Ovis aries | place: New Zealand | reverse complement strand
TGCCCAGGTGGCAGACGATCGTCCTGACTGCGTCATAGGGCTTGCCTGCGACTTTCGCCGCTTCCTTGGATACGAAGGAGTGGCTGGTTCCGTGGAAGCCGTATCTTCTCACCTTGTAGTCTCTGTAATACTTCAGAGGAAGTGCATACATATAAGCTTTCTCGGGCATTGTCTGATGGAAAGCCGTATCGAAAACAGCTACCATGGGCGTTCCGGGCATGAGTGCCTTGCACGCGTCAATACCGATCAGGTTTGCAGGATTGTGCAGAGGAGCCAGATCCGATACTTCCTTGATCGCCTCGATCACTTCGTCTGTGATAACTACGGAGGATGTGAACTTCTCGCCGCCGTGGACGATTCTGTGACCTACCGCGCCGATCTCACTCAGAGATTTCAGGACGCCGGTCTTTTCATTGGTCAGAGCGTCGAGTACCAGGCTCACTGCCTTGTTGTGATCGGGCATAGGGATCTCATTGACTTCCTTGCCGCTGTTGTCTGCTTTGTTCTCGTACGTGATGCAGGATCCGTCCATGCCGATCCTCTCGCAAAGGCCCTTTGCAAGAAGCTTCTCGGATTCAGCGTTGATGACCTGGAATTTGAGTGAAGAACTACCGCAGTTGATTACCAGAATATTCATTTTTTTCTCCCCTAAATGATGAATTATAAGATACGACAATGAATTTACATTGCCGCAAGCTGCTCTATTATTAATTATACACGCATTTTTTAAAGGGGCAAGAATTGCTCCTGTTTTAGGACAAAACTTCTGAAATGCTCGTGGAACTTTTATTGCTGATATGGAATAATGAAATCCTGAGAATAAAAAAACAGCACTCAGGCACATCCGGCTGCTGCCGGTCATCAAGGGAGAACTGCATAAATGCGAGTCACAGGCATCATCGCGGAGTGCAATCCGCTGCACGAAGGACATATATATCTCTTAAAAGAAGCGAGGAAAAGAACAGACGCCGACTACATGATCGTCGCCCTGAGCGGCGATTATGTCCAGCGCGGCGCGCCCTCGATCGTTTCCAAAGAACTGCGGACCGAAGCCCTGCTCCGCGAAGGTGCGGATCTTGTGCTGGAACTGCCGCTCTATGCAGCCTGCGCGGGTGCAGACTATTTTGCCCGCGGCGCAGTATCGCTGCTCGAATGCACCGGAGTCGTAACGGATCTGGTGTTCGGTTCCGAGTGCGGCGACATCTCAGCTCTTGAGAAAGCGGCGGATCTCATAAGCGATGAGACTCCCGAATATTCCGATGTCCTTAAAAGGGGGCTTCGCAGCGGACTCACGTACCCGCAGGCAAGGGCCGAAGCTGCAGGCACCCCGGACCTCCCCTCTTCTCCAAACGATCTTCTGGGGACGGAATACCTCAAGGCTTTGGCCTTGTATCATAGTTCCATGACCCCCCATGCCATTCTGCGCACGGACTGCAGGTCTGCCTCGAGTATCCGCAGTGAGCTCCTATCCGAGAGGCGGCAGACGGATCCCATCATGTGCAGAGATGATTTCTCCGACCTCCTGCTCCACGCACTTTACGGCGCGTCGGTGCCCGAAGATCTCTCCGGTTTCCTCGACGTGTCCCGGGACCTGGCCGGAAGGATCCTGCACGAGCTTCCTTTTTACGACACATTCTCCGCATTTACGGCGGCCGTCAAAACAAGAAACTATACCTATACACGGGTATCCCGTGCGCTCATGCATATTCTTCTTGGGATGACAACAGAAGTCATGCAGGACTTCGACTCCCGATTCGGCCTGTGCGCATGGATCCGCCCGATCGGTTTTCGCAGGACAGCCCGCCCGCTCCTTCGAAGCATTGCAGCCGGCAGTTCCGTTCCGTTTCTGGACAAGCTCGCCCGCGCAGATGAGCTCCTCGTCCCCGAAGCAGCTTTAGTCCTGAGGGAAGAGATCCGCGCCGAGTTTCTCTATGACATCATGGCGGCCAGAAGGACCGGCCGGTCCGCAGACGGGGTCAGACCCGGCCCTGCCAAACAGATGGTGATCATATAACCTGCACTTCTACAGGCTCGGCCCGGCATTCCGGTCATCCGCCGAATCCGATCAGTCTCATGAGGATCGTGGTGATCAGCGCTGCGACCCAGGCGACCACGCACTGCTCGATGACGATTCCGCATGCCCATTTTGCGCCCAGCTCTCGCTTGAAGGACGACACAGCCGCCACACAGGGCGTATAGAGAAGGCAGAACACCAGCAGGCTGACCGCAGCGGCAGGCGACAGAGCTGCCTGCAGAGCTGCCACAGAACCAAAGAGAACAGTCAAAGTAGAGACCACGCTCTCTTTGGCCATAAAGCCGGCGATCAGGGCGACACAGATCCTCCAGTCTCCAAACCCGAGCGGCTTAAAGACAGGTGTCAGCACATTTGCCACAAGCGCAAGGATACTGTCTTTGGAATCCGTGACCACATTCAGTTTGATGCTGAAAGTCTGCAGGAACCAGATCACCAGCGTGGCAATGAAAATGACCGTGAAAGCGCGCGTCACGAAATCTCTCGCTTTCTCCCACAGGAGCCTGGCCACATTCCCCGGCCTGGGCATCCTGTAATTGGGAAGTTCCATGACAAACGGAACTGCCTCCCCCTTAAAGAACAGCTTTCTGAAAATCCTGGCCATGATCAGGCCCCATAAGATCCCTGTCAGATAGAGCGCCACATAGACCGGTCCTTTCATTCCTCCGAAGAAAGCGCCGGCAAAGAGTCCGTAGATCGGCATCTTGGCATTGCAGCTCATATACGGCGTGAGGAGGATCGTCATCTTGCGGTCCCTCTCCGATGGAAGTGTCCGCGTCGCCATGACGCCCGGCACAGTACAGCCGAATCCGATCAGCATCGGCACAATGCTGCGCCCCGAAAGTCCGATCTTTCTGAGCGGTTTGTCCATCACGAAAGCGATCCTGGCCATGTAGCCGCTGTCCTCCAGGATCGAAAGAAAGAAGAACAGGACAACGATGAGCGGCATGAAACTGAGCACACTGCCCACACCGTTAAATATGCCGTCTATGATGAGCGAGTGAAGCACCTTGTTGACATTCAGAACGGTCAGAAGGGCGTCCGTCTGTGCGGTCAGATATTCGATCCCTGCCTCCAGCGCTCCCTGCAGCGCATCGCCGATCACATTGAACGTGAGGAAAAATACCGCGAACATGATGCCGATGAAACACGGGATGGCCGTGTATTTACCGGTGAGGATGCGGTCCAGTTCTATGCTCCTCTTTCTCTCTATACTCTCCCCGGGCTTGACTACCGTCTCCGCGCATACCTTCTGAATAAAAGAGTACCTCATATCCGCGATGGCCGCAGACCTGTCAAGTCCTCTCTCTTTTTCCATCTGTCTGATCAGGTGTTCACAAGTCTCCAGTTCATTCTTATCCAGCTTCAGGGCGTCCATGACCCTTTTGTCGCCTTCGATCACTTTGTTGGCCGCAAAACGAATAGGAATACCTGCACTCTCGCAGTGGTCCTCGATCAGATGCATGATCGAATGGATGCAGCGGTGAACAGCACCGCCGTGATCGTCCGAATCACAGAAGTCCTGTCTTTCCGGCCTTTCCTGATAGTGCGCCACATGGATGGCGTGCTCGATCAGCTCGTCGATTCCCTCGTTGGTAGCTGCAGCGATCGGAACGACCGGTATGCCCAGCATCTCTTCCATCTTATTGATCCTGATGCTGCCCCCGTTCTTTCTCATCTCGTCCATCATATTGAGCGCCAGCACCATGGGAATATTCAACTCCATCAGCTGCATGGTCAGATACATATTCCTCTCGATATTGGTCGCATCCGCAATATTGATGATCCCCCTGGGGTGTTCGGTGAGAATGAACTGTCTCGTGACGATCTCCTCACTGCTGTAGGGCGACATCGAGTAGATTCCCGGCAGGTCCGTGACCAGCGTGTTGGGATACCCTCTGATCACGCCGTCCTTTCTGTCGACTGTAACGCCCGGGAAATTGCCCACATGCTGATTAGATCCCGTCAGCTGGTTGAAGAGCGTCGTCTTTCCGCTGTTCTGATTCCCTGCAAGCGCAAATGTGAGCTGTGTTCCCTCCGGCAGTGCATGCTCCGTCGAGGGGTCGTGAAATTTACCGCCTTCGCCCAGTCCGGGATGACTGTCTGCCTCGTGCACCAAGTCATTTTGGGTCTGGTCGCTCAGCGTCCCGGCCCCCGTCTTCTCTTCGCACAGAGTCACGTCGATCTTCTCGGCATCATCGATCCGCAAAGTCAGGTCATACCCGTGTATGCTCAGCTGCACCGGGTCACCCATGGGTGCATATTTGACCACTTTCACGACCGTTCCCGGGATCATTCCCATATCCAGAAAATGCTGGCGCAGAGCGCCCTTTCCACCGACTTTTGTCACGATACCGGTCTGTCCGATATCCATATCCTTGATCGTCATTGAAATCTCCATTCTAATTGTTTACTGCCTGTATCAGTATTATAGACACGGAACCGTTTTTTGTCCATTTGGATCAGTTTTATCTTCTTTTGTGCAATATTGACTATATTTTATTAAAACAGCCTGTCAAAATATACAAATCGTTGACTTGTTTGCAATTGAATGGTAAACTGATTATGTGATCGATATAATTATTTATTTGATTATTTATTCCAAACAGGGGGGATAGATATACTGAGGGGTGCCGGTTTACGATAACCGGCACCCCTCTCACACTTCAATCGTTTCGATCTTCATCGATCAGGCTTTTTCTCTTTCTTTCACCATCTTCCCGTAAATCTCGTAGTTTTCCTGGTCAAAACAGCACATGACCACATGCATCACATAATTCTTGTGCGATGTGATCCATCTGCTTACAGCCCCCATAGCGACCTGCGCCGCTTCCTGTTTCGGATACCCGTAAACGCCTGTGGAGATATTCGGGAACACGATACTGTGCAGTCCGTTTTTCATCGCAAGGTCCAGCGCTTTGGTATAGCAGGAGGCCAAAAGGACCGGATCCTCTTCGTCCCCGTCATAAATCGGCCCGACGGCATGGATCACATACTTGGCAGGGAGCTTATATCCGCGCGTCATCTTTACCTCGCCGGTATGGCACCCGCCAAGCTTTCTGCATTCCTCGAGAAGCTCAGGTCCCGCAGCCCTGTGGATCGCCCCGTCGACGCCGCCTCCGCCGAGAAGCGATGTATTTGCTGCATTGACGATACAATCCGCCTTCATCTTAGTGATATCACCCTTTGTGACCAGAATGCCGCTTCTGTTCGCTCTTCGGATCTTCTCCTGGGCCTTTATGATCTGGACAGCCACTTCCCTCGGCACGAAAAGCGGGTTCTTCTCGGGATTGAGTACAACGCCTTTGATCTGGTCCGGCGCCTTGATCTTGCCGTCCCCTTCACTGACAAACGGCTCCAGAACCTGCCCGATCGTCAATGCCATCACAGGATCCTTTGCCGAGACGCCGGCTTTGAAGGTTTCCGGGCTCGTGTAGGCCACCTGCCAGCTGTTCCCGTCTTTGGTCGCCACCAGTTTCATCTGAAGCGCTCTGGCAGTCCCGCCCTTGGCTGACCCCGGCGCCATAGGCTTCACCGGGACCAAAAGACTGCCGCCCTTATACATAGCCTGGCTCAGTGCATCAAAACACTTGCCCAGCATTTCGTTTGTACGTGTGTTGAAAAGCTCTGCCATTCTCTTCTCCAGTTCGGCGCTGCCTGAAAAATCAGGTTTCTTTGCCGCCTGGCCTGCTTTCTTCTGTGCCTTAGGCTTAAGCGCATTCCGGAAGGCTTCCATTCTGGCCGGATCGCTCTCCCTCGCCTTTCTGTCTTCCTCTATCACCGCGTCAAACCGGTCCACAACTTCCCTCAGATCATCGGGAAGCCTCCTTCTGGCCTCCTGTTTCAGATCCTCAGGCACCCCGTAAAAGGCTTCAGCCATGCTGCCCGCGATCGCCGCCAGTGTATCGGAATCACCACCCAGTGACACCGCAAGCCGGATCACGCTCTCGAAACTGTCCCCCTCCATAAAAGCGCAGATCGCCTGAGGAACCGTCTCCTGGCAGGACTCGACATGGTGGTAATCGGGGCGGATCTCGTCACAGGTCCTGGAGAGATCATATCCGAAGGCTTTGGTCACCATATTTTTGATCTCTTCTTTGGACGATCCGTGAAGCCCCATAAAGATAACTGCCGCAGTCGCCTGGGCGCCCCGGATCCCTTCCGGATGGTTGTGAGATACCGCAGCAGTCACTGCCGCTATGTGAAGCATCTGCTGCAGATTTTCCTGACACAGCCAGACTGCCGGCGACACCCGCATAGCACTCCCGTTGCCGAAGCTCTGATACGGCTTCGGATTTTCCTGCTGCAGCCACATGCTGAAATTAACGCCGTAGCCGGCAAACGGATAGCGCTTCCCGTATTTTTTCATCGCCTCAATGAGAGCGCGGCTCATCGTCTCTTCGTCCGCATTGATCCCGCAGTTCATCAGGCCTTCCGCGACGGCACAGGTCATTATGCTGTCATCCGTATACACAGACCGTTCTGAAAACAGGTCAAACTCCGTCGTCTTGATGTTGTTCACGTCGAATTCATAAGGACTTCCAATGATATCACCTAAGATAGCACCATACATTGTGTGTTCCTCCTTTGTCACAGTACATATTTTCTGATCGCGGCCGCGACGCCGTCGTGTTCGTTGTCATCCGTCACATAATCTGCTGCTTCCTTCACATCTTCATCCGAATTGCCCATAGCCACGGAAAATCCGGCTGCCCTCATAAGGCCCAGATCATTGTTTCCGTCTCCGATCGCCATCGTCTCTTCCCGCGCTATGCCCAGCCTGGAGCACAGGTCCAGGAGCGCCTCCCCTTTATCCGCGCGGTCAGACGTGATCTCAAGATCGGTCGGCCAGGGGAAAATGATCCTGATCCCCTCAATATGACGAATCCTGCCCAGCACTTCAAGTTTCTGCGCGGCGGAACGGCACATGATGGACAGATTCTCTATCCCGCCCGGCTGCTTCTCAAGGCTTTTCATCAGATCCTCCTCCGGGATCCTGCTCTGTCTCAGATATCCCATGACCGGCGTAGTGCCGAATCTCTCCCTGAGCAGCTGCCGCCCCAGCGGGTCGTGATGACCGTATCCTCCCGTAAAATACTCCCGAATGATATGACTTCCCCTTGCCTGCCTGAGCACCTCAGCTGCTTTCTCTGCAGTCATGCAGCGCTCCCTGATCACGCCTCCTCCCGAGCGGTCCGTCGTCACTGCGCCGTTGGAAGTGATCGCATATCTGATAAACGGCAGGTCCGTGACGGGAGCCGGAATACCCGAATAAGGCCTCCCTGTGACCGGCACGATCACCACCCCTCGCTCACTGGCACTGTACAGCGCCTTTTTATTCTCTTCACTTAGTCTCTTGTCGGCCGTCAGCAGTGTTCCATCTAAATCAAGACCGATCATTCTGATCACAGTATATCACCTCATCTCTCCATGTCCGTTCAGTCGTTCCTGCCTCCCGGACAAGTGCCGGATACAGTCAGCATTTATTATACCACGCACTTCCCAAACATGATATAATCCAAAATATCGGCGCGCTCAGCGTGCCGTTCTTTCGATGGAAACGGAGATCCATATGGCAGTATTTATTCTTCCCAAGACAAGGGAACATCTCAAATATCATACAAGATGGAATGACAGCTCCATGAATCCGTATATCGACGACCTGATCGATCTCTGGGCTGAAAACGATATTTCCGGCGTAGTGGACGTCTGCATACAGGGTCCCATGATGACCCGGATCGGCGTCCGCCCCGAGGATATGAGGAGCGCGAGCCGCATCATCAAACTCGAGTCCCTGTACAGGTCCATTTTCCGCAGGAAGGACCTGCGGGTCTATCGTTCCGAAGGGCGCGTCTACATTGACATCCCATGGCAGCGCGATACCGTCTGGCTGGGCGATCTGCTCACCAGTCCCGAATACGAATCCTCTGAAGGTCTTCCGCTGGCCATCGGAATGAATCTGTACCGTGAGTGCATCATGGCAGAGCTGACCTACATTCCCAATCTGCTGGTCGGCGGGACGCCGAGCAGCGGACTGTCAGATTTTCTGGAAGGGCTTGTCCTGAGCATCCTGATGCGGCAGACGCCGGAGGAAGTGGACCTCTATCTCTGCGCTTCACAGAACCTCAGCTTCGAAGAATACACGGACCTTCCCTACTGCCATATCATGAGCAGCGTGCGGCAGACCATGGCCATGCTCTCCGATATGAGCGCTGAGATCGACCGCCGCAGCGAGATCCTGAACGGCGCCCGCTGCAGAAATATCTTCCAGTACAACGAGAGGGGCGGTATGATGCGCCACCGCATCATTATGATCACGGAGTATCAGAGGCTCTTCTCTTCCAACAAGCAGGCGGCAATGGCCTACATCCTCCGCATCTCGCAGCTTGCAGGCCCCTGCGGGATCCACCTCATTCTGGCTTCTTCCAAACCGGCATGCCTTAGAGGTCTCAAAGACAGCTTTCCCGCCAGAGTCTGCCTGAAAGTTGCTTCTCAGACCGATTCCAGGATCCTTCTGGATCAGAGGGGCGGCGAGTCCCTACCCAGAAAGGGATCCCTGTATTATCTGGACGGGCACAGCCCGGACGCCCGGCTTCTGCAGGGCGGAAAGGTCACTTCCAAAGAAGTAAAGAGTGTGCTGGACGTTCTGCGCAGCAACTATGTCAACGTGCGCAAGCGCTCCATATTCGACGAGATCGAAGACGAAGATCCGGAGGACCGTGAAAAGACGGAGGACCGCAAAAGCATCTGGAAGCGGCTGCATCGATGACCGAGTATTGACTGTTTGGGTCAACCTTATATATTTCGAAAAAATGTGGATAATGTGGACTAATTTGTGGAAAACATTTTCAAAAAGAGTCCTATTTATCCACAATTGTCTGATTTTTGACCGAAATGGTCGGCAACTCTTATCACCTGCATAAAAAAAAGCCCCCGGACATCCTGACCGATGTCCGGGGGTCTTCTGTTCTGAGTGGAGATAGCGGGATTCGAACCCGTGACCTCTGCGTTGCGAACGCAGCGCTCTCCCAGCTGAGCTATATCCCCATAAATCTGACTGCCTGACTATTATATTCAGGCAGTCAGTAATTTGTCAAGTATGAATCACAAAAAGATCAAATAGATGAACTGCGATCATCTCCTGGGCTGTCTGAGGAAGGAAGGAATATCAAGACTCTCCTGCTTCACGCTGCTCTTAAGGCCATTGTTGCTGCTTGTGTTTGTATTGAAGTTCCTGCCGCTGTTCTGGGACGAAGTATTTCTCTGCGCCGCAGTTGTATTCCTCTGTGTGGTGCTTGTATTCTGGTAGCTGCTCTTGAAGGAGCTGCTGCTGGACTGGCCGCCGGTCCTGCGTGTATTCTGGTTCTGGTACACGTAGTTGTTGGGAACAGAATCCCTGCTGCCGATACCGGTCGCAATGACAGTGACATCACAGGAATCCGTATTGCTGTCATCGTACATAGCACCGAAGATGATGTTGACATCGTCACCGGCCTGATCCTGCACATAGCTGGCCGCGTCGGAAGCATCTGCAAGAGAGATATCGCCGGAAATGTTGATGATCACATCCGTCGCGCCGCTGACAGTCGTCTCAAGGAGAGGAGACTCCACTGCCATCTTGACAGCGTCGGTAGCCTTCGTCTCGCCCTTGCCGTATCCGATACCGATGTGCGCAACGCCCTTGTCTCTCATGACGGTCTGGACATCTGCGAAGTCCAGATTGATGATCGAAGGCACGTTGATCAGGTCCGTGATACCCTGAACAGACTGCTGGAGCACTTCATCCGCTTTCTTGAGAGCTTCGGGAAGTGTTGTTCTTCTGTCCATGATCTCGAGGAGCTTGTCATTGGGGATCACGATCAGCGTATCTACATTCTCTTTGATATTCTCGATACCGACGAGCGCCCTCTGCATGCGGCTCTTGGCTTCAAAGCTGAAAGGCTTTGTCACGACGCCGACTGTGAGGATACCCATCTCCTTCGCGATCTTGGCCACGATCGGAGCAGCACCTGTGCCGGTTCCGCCGCCCATACCGCAGGTAACGAATACCATATCCGCACCCTTGATCGCCTGGGCGATCTCATCCGCGCTCTCTTCCGCCGCCTTCTGACCGATCTCCGGAACTGCTCCGGCGCCAAGTCCCTTCGTCAGCTTTTCACCGATCTGCAGGAGTCTGGGAGCTCTGCAAAGATTGAGAGCCTGAACATCAGTATTGACACCGATGAATTCCACACCTGTTACATCTACATCTACCATTCGGTTAACAGCGTTGTTGCCTGCACCGCCAACGCCAACGACTATAATCTTGCAAGCCGGTTCCGTATCATTTGTCTTGATTTCCAGCACGGTTGGCCCCTCCTTA
>ODAI013230498.1_pt1 | contig 10395 bp, 8 predicted proteins | sample 1539321 | NCBI WGS metagenome assembly ODAI01 (sample SAMN02144231, study PRJEB22623) | gut metagenome | biome: sheep rumen | host: Ovis aries | place: New Zealand | reverse complement strand
GCCGACAAATGCATATGCGTCTGCGGGGTCAACTGTGAATATGAAGCTGTAGGTGCCCACAAGCTCACGCTCGCCCTGTTTGTTGAGATCGTAGACGTCCCAATCCTTGATCTCGATCGTGATCGGACCGTCATACATGTCGCGGCGCATCGGCGGTTTCATGCTCCAATAGCTGTTGATCCAACGCGTCTTTTGCATGTCGTAGGTGTCAAGCGTAAACGCTACGCTTTCTTCGTCCATGTAAAAGCCCGGCTCCGCGCCCGCGGCGTCCACCGCTACACCGTTGATGCAGATTTCCTTCGGCATGGTTTCCCATGCGATCACTCCGCACGCAAGATGATCCGCGTTGAACAGGATATACATGGTGCCGTCCGGTTGGAACACAACACTCTTGATCGTAACGGTCGTGCCGTTCTGCGTGTCGGCGACGCCCGAAACATCGACCGTCTCACAGTAGTCATAGAACGGATCCAGCGACGTCGTGGTGATGGAAAGATCCTGCGGCGTAAACCATGCGTCGCGTTCCGCATCGTCTTTGGGCAGCGATACTTCGCCGGTTTTGCGGTTATAGCGGAACACAAACACCGAGGTATCCCAGGAATCGGGACCGCTCCAGCCCTCCGGTTCCAGCGGCGTGAGCTGACCGATCATATGTACGCAGGCGATCGTCAGAACGTCGGGAAGATACGCCGCATCCGCATAGTAGGGAAGCCGCAGCAGCTGCGTGCCGGATTTTCGGTCGGGTGCGAACTCCTGCGCGAGATGCTCGTCCGTCACAAAGTATCCGTCCATGCAGAAGTACGTATAGTCATACCACCCGATCTCCGTAAAGCGTTTCGTAAGTCCGAGCAAAATCCCCTGCTCATCGGATGCGACGTCGTGGTAGGTCGTCATACCGACGTCGATCTCCAACGGCGTGGCTTGCTTCGGCAGCGCTGCGAGCTGATCATGCGTAACGGCGTCGATACGGTCGTTCGTTGACAGGATCTCCTCGGTCAGCTTTTGAATGTCGGCTTCACGCATCTCATCGGTGTAGTCATAGACAAACGGGATCGAGAACGATCCGATCTCGCCGATACGGTTTCCGTCGCTGTCACAGCGGTACAGCGTGCCGAATAAGGTCAGTTTTGTGCCGTTTTCGATCGTGCGGGGCATGTCGTGGAACGTCATGAAAAACGCATCATTCTCGGTATACCAGGCAGCGATCTCATCCACAACATACGGCGCGTAGTTTGTGTCGCCGATCGTCAGACGGAAATCGCGCGCGTCCGTGCCGAACGCACAGATCTGCTCGTGCGCATTGACGATGCGCTGTGTGTGCGTATCGTTTCGGTAATCCTCCTGATCGAGGGTAACGACCATGCCGGTGCGCTCGCTCTCGGGTTTGATGAGCAGCGTCGCTTCGCCTCCGTAGACCTCGATCTCTTTAAGCATCAATGTCACGTCGCCGACGGCTGCGGAGACGTCCAGCGGGATCGGACGCTCCCAGACGTCGTTGGTGATACGGTCGATCGCGAGTTCACGCGCCTGTGCATAGCGTTCGTCGTCGCTCGTTTCGATACGGTTCTCCACAGCTTCCTGCAGCTGTTCACGGGTGCTCATCGAAACCGCAACGGCAGTGCCGACGGCAAGCAGCGCGGCAAGCGCGGCGGCAAGCAGAATGATGCCGCGTTTTTTCGGGACCCGCACGGACTTTTTTTCCGTGGGTAGCGCATCCAGCACGGATTCCATTCGCTGATAATAGCCCTGCGGAACGGGCGGAAACAGCGGGTCATTTTCATATGCGTTCTTTTTTTCTTGATTCATAAGCAAACCTCCGTAACGGTCAGGTCCTGACGCAACGCTTTGCGTGCACGGGAGAGACGGCTTTTGATCGTGCCTTCCGGTTCGTTCAGCAGCGCCGCGATCTCGGGAATGCGATAGCCCTCATAGTAGTAGAGCGTGATCGCAAGCCGGCTTTCGGGAGAGAGCCGCGAAAAGGCGGCTTTCAGATCAAGCGAGTCGAACGGTTCCTCGCCCGATTCTGGCAGATCATCAAACGGGATCAAACGCTTTTTCTCGCGCAGGATCCGATAGCACGTATTCTTCAGGATGCGCATGATCCACGGGCGGAAACTGCTGCGCTCGCGCAGCATATCCAGCGAGAGGTACGCTTTTTCGATGCAGTCCTGCACGGCGTCCTGTGCGTCGGCGTCGTTCTGTACTACGGCGTATGCGACATGGTAAAGTGTATCGAGCATCGGTCGTACCTGTTCCGAAAACCACAGCTTGTCTGTTTGACTTGGCATGGAAAACTCCTTTCGTTTCCTTCCGCCGGCGGAAGGAGGATCGTTGTGCGATCGTACACCTTATAGATGATTTGCCGGGTCAAAAGGTTGCATAAAAAGAAAAAATCCCGATAAAATCGGGAGATCAAAAGAAAACGTCCGTTTGCGGACTGAAAAAGCACTCTCAGGCGTTGTATGGATCAGTAGCGAAGCTCGGAAATCAGATCTTCGAAGGGTACCTGCTTATCGTCGATTTCCTTGGTGTCGTCGGTCAGGATCGTCAAGGTTTTCTGCTCGTCCATCGTGCTGTCCTCCGTTTCAACTTCGATGCCTATTTTACGCCTCAAAACTTGTGCCGGTCAACGCCTCCGGTGCATCGTTCACGGATTGTTAAAACCGCATTCATACATGCGCACAAGCAAAAACTCCCGTCCGGAAGACGGGAGTTTGGGCCGCGGTTTTCAGCTCGGATTCTCAATAAAGCGGAAGGAGAAGGGGACATTGCTCGCATCCGTGAACACCTTGCGAAGCTTTGCCGCAAACTCGCCGAGGTTGCTGTCCAGAAGATCGCCGTTGATCAGAATGATATAGACATTCTGCGAAAGATCGCCGAGGCAGTCGTAAAGAGCATCAAGATTATGTCCGTAATACGGCGGCAGGCGCAGCGTGCGTTCGAGATACCGGTGTGTTTCTTCTATGGTGGTCATGCGTTTTCCGTCGATGATGATCAGTTCCATCTCATTCTCCTCCGTACAGCAGGGTAAAGCTCTCATAATGGTCGTCGGTATAATAGATCAGACCGTCGTTGCTGAACACGATGCGCTTTGCGCCGCGGCTTTTCTTGCCGCGCGTGTCGATATCGCATTCCGTGTAGGTCCGACCCTTCTTCGTCGGCAGAAGCCCTTCGTAATTGCCGAAGCGTCCGCCGCCGATCGAACAGCCGGGCGCATAGGGCTCGAGTGAACCGCCTTCCCAACCGAGCGATTGCGCCTTGCTCTTGGTGATGTAGTTCTTCGGCAGATGCCCGTACAGATGAATGTACAGCGCGACCTCGTCTTTGGTCCAGTATTCGCCGTCCTCCGAGACGGGGCAGGGCGTCTCGCTCTCCGTTTCGTCCTCGGTATAAACCGGCAAATCGACATATTCCGGCTCGTTCGGTATCGGAACAAGCTGCGCTGCGCATGCGAGCAAAGATGCAAGCATCAGGATCGTCAGCAGCAGCGAAAGCAACCGTTTGACGTGTTTCATGTGATATCCTCCGTTACGGCTATTATACCATGTTTTCACGCCGTGGCAATGAAAAATTACGGCGCATCCGCAAAGACGTACACCTTTTCAAGCCCGGTCCGGTATGGTATACTGTGCGTATCAAGGACGGAGAGAAGGAACGAACGTATGATCACAATTCTTGCGGAAAAGCCGGACGTCGGCAACAAGATCGCGGCAGCGCTGGATAAGATCACTTTGACTTCCGGAAAGGAAGTTTCGTTTTCTGCGCTGAAATCGAACGAAAAGGCGGTTAAGGCACAGCAAGCGAAGGACGGCTTTTTGCGAATCCGGTTCCGCGGCGAGGACTGCTGCGTCACATGGGGATTCGGGCATCTTGTACAGCTCAAGGACGCGGCGGATTACAACCCCGTATACAAGAGCTGGTATAAGCTCCCGTCGCCGTTTCTGCCGAACCCGTACGAACTGAAACTGCGCACGGACGGCTCGTCCTTCGACGCGCGTACGAAAAAGCAGTTCGAGCTGATCAAGCGATTGTTTTCAAAGAGCGACAGGATCATCAATGCGACGGACTTCGACCGCGAGGGCGAGGTGATCTTTTCGTACATCTACGAGCTGACGGGATGTAAAAAACCGGTTTGGCGCGTCTGCTTTGCATCGCAAACCAAGGAGGGTATCGTCGATGCGTTTGCAAACCTGAAAACGCATGAGGAGGTTCGAAACATCGAGCTTGCCGGACGGATGCGCGGCATCGCGGACTGGGTCGTGGGCATCAATCTGACGGTGGCGATGACGCTGCATCAGCATGCGAAGGGCGAGGTGCTCAGCATCGGACGCGTGCAGACGCCGACGCTCAAGATGCTCGTTGACCGTGAACTCGCGATCCGAAACTTCAAGCCGGAGCCGTACTGGACGCTCGAGGCGACGTTCCGAACGGACAAGGGGGAAACGTACACCGCAACGCACAAGGGAAAGCGGTTTACCGATCGGGCGGCGGTCGATTCCATTCTGAAGAAGATCGTCGGCAAGGACGGCGTCGTCACCGAGATCGTCGAAAAGAAAGAGGAGAAGCATCCGCCGCAGCTGTACAGCCTCTCGGCGCTGCAGATGGACGCAAATGCGAAGTTCGGCATGACGCTGAAGCAAACGCTCGACGCGGCGCAGGCGCTCTATGACGGCGGTTATACGACGTATCCGCGTACCGATTCGCGCTATCTGACCGAGGACATGGTGCCGACGGTCAATCGCGTGCTGGATAGTCTTGCGAAGAATCCGGACTATACAAACCTGATCGACGGACGCAAGCGCAGTTTTGCAAAATGGCGCTATTTCGACGACAAAAAGGTGGAAAGCCACTTTGCGATCATTCCGACGACGAGCGTTCCGAAGGGACTGACAGGCTATCAGGCGAAGATCTACGACCTGATCGCGAAGAGCGTGATCTGCATGCTGTACGGAAACGCGGTGCTGAACCGGACGACGGTGACGACGGCGGCGGAGGGCGAGGAATTCACATCGAGCGGCAGCGTGATCGTCGATCCCGGCTTCATGGCGGTGACCGGAAGGGACAAGGAAACCGAACTGCCGGCGCTTAAAACGGGCGAGACCGTGCGCGGTATCTACGAGAGCAAGGCAAAGGAAACCGAGCCGCCGAAGCGATATACGGACAAGACGATGCTTGCGGCGATGATCTCGGCGGGCAAGGACCTCGAGGACGAGGAACTCAAAAAGATTCTCGCCGATCCGAGCGTCGCGGGCATCGGAACGCCTGCGACACGCGACAGCATCATCGAAACGCTGATCCGGCGCGGTTACGCGGAGCGCAGCAAAAAGACGCTGTGTGCAACGGACAAGGGCATTGCGCTGATCGAAGGGCTGACCGTGGAATCCGTCAAGTCGCCCGCGCTGACGGCGAAGTGGGAAAAGCGTCTGCACGAGATCGAGCGCGGCAACGAGGACGCGGCGCAGTTTCAGCGCGACATCGAGAGGACGGTAACGGCGTGGTGCGGCGAGATCAAGACGTCGCCGGTGACAACGGCGCTGCACGGCGGCGAACTGGATCCGCCGGTGCCGTGTCCTGTCTGCGGCAAACCGATGAAAAAGCAAGGCTGGGGCTACGGCTGCTCCGGATACAAGGAAGGCTGTAAATTCTCGGTCGGCACGATCTGCAAAAAGAATCTGACGGAAGCACAGTTCCGAAAGCTCATCAAGGATCGCGACAGCGGCCTGATCTCCGGATTCAAGAGCAAGGCGGGCAAGTCCTTCCGCGCGCATCTGCTGCTCGATCCTGATAACAAGATCGTGTTCAAGTTTGAAGAGAGGAAACGGACGGCGCCGAAAAAACAGGGAAAACAGCCCGCCGCAAAGCAGACGCCGCGCGAGACGTAACGAAAAAAGCACTTGCGTTTGCAAGTGCTTTTTAAAAGACATGTAAACATGCATAACGGCAGACAACGGGTTCAGCGCTCCGTTCTGCTGCAGCGAAGGCATACCGCATAGAACGCAATTGCCAGAAGCTGTGATGCCACGGATACGGCAACAAGATACACCGGATTCAAATCGTAGAGGACACCGAGCAGCCAACTGCCCAGAAACCACGCAATACCGAAGCCGGTTTCAAAAATACCGAAGCCCGTACTTCGCATGGAACGGGGGACGATTCCGCTGACAGCAGCTTTCATAATACTTTCCTGCGCGCCCATCCCGATCCCCCACAGGACGATCCCGATTCCGATCAGTATGGCGTTCCCGGACATAAAGATCAAACAGGAGAAAAAGGTGCTGCACAGCGTGGAAATGATCAGCGCTTTCAGCCCGATCTTATCATAAAGCCAGCCGAAGAACAGAGCCGCAAAGGCATCCACGGCCATTGCCGCTGCATAAAGCAGACTCAGCGCGGACTCCGGAAACGCTCCCGTATTGGCTGCATGAAGCGTGATCAGGGTGAAGTCGGCAAATCCAAAGGCAAAAAAGCAGATGGACGTCATGAACAGAACGAACGGCTTTCCGAAACGGAAGCGCTCCGGTTGATCCTCCTGCTTTTCAAACAGTTCCGGATCGGGATACTTGACCTTTGCCGCCAAAACAAGAGCGATGGTAATCAATGCAGGAATAAGCAGTATCGCGAAGGAGATCCTGTATGTTTGAAAGAGGTCGTCCGTGCCTTTTACAAGAGCCGTCACAAAGAGCAGTACCGGCCCGAGAAACGCGCCGAGCTGGTCCAAAAACTCCTGATAGGCAAAGCCTTTTCCGGTTCCGATCTCGCTTGCCGCAAAGCTGACCAACGTGTTTTTGGCGGGCTTCTTGACCGCTTTTCCGACCCGCTCCAGAATCACAAGCCCGCAGGCCCAAAGCCAGCCGTGCTCCGGAATGAGCGCCAGCGCGGGGATGGCCAGCACCTGAATCGTATAGCCGACGATAACAAGCGTCCAGTACTTCTTCGTTTTATCGGCGATCAATCCGGAAATGAGCCGCAGCGAATATCCGAACAGTTCGCCGATGCCGGACACGAATCCGATGGCGGCAGCGGATGCTCCCGCAAGGTTCAGGTATTCGCCCAATATGCTTCTGGCGCCTTCATGGGTCAAGTCTGAAAACAGACTCACGATTCCCATCAGGGTGATGAACGCGATCGCTCCGGATAAAAGTCTTTTCTGTTTCATGTTCTGCCTGAAAATCCCGATTGCTGTATGGACCGCGGCAGAATCGTTCGTTCTGCGCGCGGTGAAGTGAAACCCGTTTCATCCGCACGGCAGTGCGGATTTCATGGAAAAAGCAGTGACCTGTTTCCAAATCACTGCTTTTCTGGTACCCGGTACGGGAGTCGAACCCGTGTTACCGCCGTGAGAGGGCGGTGTCCTAGGCCACTAGACGAACCGAGCACGCAGAAAATATAATACCGTACGCGGCGGGATTTGTCAATCCCTTTTTTACAAATTTTCAGTTTTATTCGACGCGCCAATCGATCGGCGTTTGTCCGGTGCGTACAAGCCAGTCGTTCGTCTTGGAAAAATGACGGCAGCCGAAAAAACCGTTGTACGCGGACAGCGGGCTCGGATGCGGCGCCTCCAGCTTGATATGGATCGGATTCGTGACGATCTTCGCCTTGTTTCTCGCGTTCGCACCCCAGAGAAGGAATACGATCGGCGTCTGCTTTTGATCGAGCAGCTCGATCACGCGATCGGTAAACGCTTCCCAGCCGTGCCCCTTGTGCGAGTTCGGCTGATGCTCGCGCACGGTCAGCACCGTGTTCAGAAGCAGCACGCCCTGACGCGCCCAGCACGTCAATTCGCCGTGTTTCGGCGTCGGGATGCCGACATCCTTTTCGAGCTCCGAAAAGATGTTTTTCAGCGAAGGAGGCGGTTCTACGCCCTGCTTAACGGAGAAGCAGAGTCCGTGCGCCTGTCCGGGACCGTGATACGGGTCCTGACCGAGGATCACGACCTTGACGTCCCGATACGCGGTGTATTTGAGCGCATTGAAGATGTCGTACATATTCGGATAGATCGTATGCGTGCGGTATTCCTGTGCCAGAAACTGCCGCAGCGTCTGATACTGCTCCGATGCGAAGTAGTCCTTCAAAAGCCCGTCCCAATCGTTTCCGATCTGTACCATGCCGCACCTCCTCGTGTTTTGTCCAGTATACACCATTCGAAGCTTGCAGACAAGGGGGAGACATGCTATACTTTGCGTATGGATTTTTTGACACTTTTATCGGCATATGAGCCGCACGACGAACAGGAAGCGGCGGACAAAGCGGTGATGCTCGATTGCATCGACCGCTTAGACGACGTCAATCTTCGCACCAATCTGCTGTGCCATGTCACCGCATCTGCATGGATCGCCAACGAACGGCGCGATCGCGTGCTGATGATCTATCACAACATCTACGATTCCTGGGCGTGGACCGGCGGACACGCGGACGGCGAGCGCGATCTGTTGTCCGTTGCAATCCGGGAAGCAAAGGAGGAGACCGGACTTCTCGGCGTGCGTCCCGCATCGGATCGGCTTCTGTCGATCGAAACGCTGACGGTCAACCCGCACAGGAAGCGGGGCAGGTTTGTGCCGGCGCATCTGCATCTGAACGGCACGTTCCTTTTGATCGCGGATGATACGGAACCGCTGCGCGTCAAGGCGGACGAGAACAGCGCCGTCAGATGGTTCGCCCCGGATGAAGCGATCGAAGCCTGCTCCGAACCCTGGATGCGTCCGGTGTATCGGCGGCTGAACGAACGCATGCAGACATTCTGATACCGAGACAGCAGGAGAGGGACCGCGTCGGAGACGCTTTGTCAAAGGAGTATTTCAAAAGCACATTGTAATACGAAAGGGACCGCAAACGCGGTCCCTTCTTTGATCAGTAAGGAATTACGGCTGTTCTTCTTCCACGGGGAATTTTTCGATCAGCTGGACGAGGTAACGGAGGATCGCGGAAGCATCCGCTGCCGTGACTTCACCGTCGCCGTCGACGTCCGCATTGATCGCACCCTGTGCGGAGAGTTCTTCCAGTCCGACAAGTGCACGGAGGATCGCTGCCGCGTCGGCAGAAGTGACTTCGCCGTCGCAGTTCGCGTCGCCGTACAGACCGTTGAACGTGATGCTGCCGTCAACCGTGGTCGCTTCGATGTCGAGCACCTTGCCTGCAACGAGGAAGGAGATGCTGCTGCCGTCGCCGAGAACGTTCGTCGTGAACGCTACGTCAACCGTGGTGCCGAACGGGACTCTGCTGGGCGTCGCGAAGTATACGCTTGCGACGACGTCGCCGTTCTTCAGTTCGACTGCGGTGTCGGATGCCCAGACCAGCATGAGCTTTGTGCCCTTGTCGGTGATCTGCCATTCGACCTTGCCGTCTGCCTTGCGGCATTCGAGCACATCCTTGTCATAGGTCAGGAAGATCTGTGCGCCGCTGAGCTGTACGCCTGCTTCGGGCAGATCCTTGACCTTGATGTCGTAGCGATAGAGGACTTCGCCGTCTTCTTCGACCTTCACATCCGCCGCATCGTATGCTTCTGCATAGAGCGTGAGCTCGCTCGGCATCTCGAACGTGATGCTGCCGTCGACCGTCTCCACATTCTTGGCTTCGACAACGGTGCCGTCTGCTGCATAGGAGAAGCCGCTCTTGCCGCCCTGCGCATTCGTGGTGAACTTGATTTCGGTCTTATAACCGTCCGCAACGACCTTTGCCAGCTCGAAGTAGAGGCTGACGATGACCGTTCCGTCTTCCGGATGAATGCCTTCGCCGTTTGCTGCCCATGCGAACAGGAGCTTGTTGCCGACTGCATTGATGCCGGTCGAACCTTCGAGTGCGGACTTCGCTTCCACGAACTTCAGTACGCTGCTGTCAAATTCGACATACGTCTGGATACCGACAACTTCGGTGTCCGCCGGAACGTCTGCGAGCTTGATGTCGTAGCGATAGAGTTCCTTGCCGTCGACGACTTCGGTGACTTCGCCGGACTTGACGTCTTCACCGTAGATGTGCACGGCTTCTACCGGCTCTTCATTGAAGATGGTGATACGGCCTTCGCCTCTCGGATCGGTGTAGCCGGTGACCTGGTGGACGCCGTCAACCTCAGGCATGGACTGGATGTAGTCGATCAGGACCTTGTTGTCCGCGATGCCGCTGTCGTTGAGGACCTTGATGTTCGCGCCGAACATCGCAAAGCCGTCGCCCATATCCATCAGCATGTAGTTGTGGGATGCGAGCGTGTAGGTCTTCGTAAGGTCGAGCGGCTCGTATTCGTCCGTTTCCTTGTTCAGGACCTGGACGTTCTTGACGCGATATTCGCCGTTCGCATCGACCGGACCTGCCCACATCTTATCGGAACCGACCACGCAGTTCGGCTCGACGTAGGTGTGGATCTCGTACTTCAGACCTGCAACCTGCAGGAAGCCGCCGTTC
>ODAI011822735.1_pt1 | contig 10395 bp, 7 predicted proteins | sample 1539321 | NCBI WGS metagenome assembly ODAI01 (sample SAMN02144231, study PRJEB22623) | gut metagenome | biome: sheep rumen | host: Ovis aries | place: New Zealand | reverse complement strand
TTGCCGGCGAGGGCGACCGCCGCTGGACGCTCATCCGCACCGGCCTGCTGCCCGTCAAGATCAGGGAAATCAAGGAGCTGACCAAGCAGATGTTCGACGGTCTGAAGGCCAACGGCTACTACACCTTCGCCAACGGCAACACCATCTCCGAGTACATCTGGACGAAGTACGTCGACGGCAAGGCCACCAACGGCAAGCGCCTGACCGAGCAGTGTCCCGACGAGAACGACCCCGTGCTGTTCCCCGGCTGGCGCGGCGTCAACAACGACTGGAGCAAGTACGGTCTCTCGCTGCCTGCCGACTACAAGCCCAACCTGGCCATCAAGGGCCTCTTCAAGCCCCTCACCGCCGACGAGATAGCAGCCCTCGAGGCTGACGGCTACAAGAAGACCAACTGGGCTGTCGACCTGGTCAAGAACGAGGTGGAGTACTACGACAACCTCTTCCTCGACTACGGCTACCAGAAGGCCCCCATCTACCTGTGGCCCTTCACGCCCAACGTGCTGGCCAACGGTGGCTTCAAGAACGGCTACGGCTTCAAGAACGAATAACCCATATCCTGCATACAGCAAGAGCGGAGGGCACCACAGTCCTCCGCTCTTTTCCCCTCTGAAATACGCAAAAAAGAATGGACAGAAACCAAGAGATTATCAGGACAAGCTATGTTGGCGTAGCAGCCAACGTGCTGCTGGCCACGTTCAAGGCCGTCGTGGGATTTGCAGCCAGTTCGGTGGCCATCATGATGGACGCCCTGAACAACCTGACAGACATGTTGTCGTCAGTCATCACCATCGTGGGCACCAAACTGTCCTCCAAGCCTGCCGACCACGAGCATCCCTTCGGTCACGGACGCATAGAATACTTCAGCGCCATCATCATTGCCATTATCGTCGTGATGGCAGGCATCGGCTCGCTCATAGAGTCCGTCCGCAAAATCATACACCCCGCAGAGCCCCATTATACCACCATGACCCTCCTGGTGATCATCGTCGCCATAGGCGTGAAACTCGTCCTCGGTCACTACGTCAAGCAGACCGGCCAGCGGTTGAAGAGCGATGCACTCATAGCCAGTGGTGCCGACGCGCTGTTCGATGCCGTCGTGACGCTCGCCACCCTCGTCTCTGCCGGCATCATGCTGCTGTGGGGCGTCAACCTCGACGGACTGTTCGGAGCACTCATCTCACTGGTCATCCTGAAGGCCGGCTACGAAATGCTCGCCTCCCCCATCAACGAACTCCTTGGCAGTCGCATATCCCCCGAGTTTGTAGCCCGGCTGAAGGCGGAAGTCATGACCTTCAAAGACGTACACGGCGTGTTCGACATCATCCTGAACAGCTACGGTCCTGGCACCATCATCGGTTCGCTGCATGTCAACGTCTCCGACAAGATGACGGCCCGCGACATCCACCGGCTCACGCGCAGCATCACCACGCGCATCTACGACAAGTTCCACGTCATCCTCACCGTCGGCATCTACGCCATCTCGACCGAGGGCAGCAGCCTCGGCAAGTTGCAGCACGACGTCATGGAGTATGCCGCCAGCCAGCCGGGCGTCATGCAGGTTCACGCCTTCTACTACTACGACGACAAGAATCTGATAACCCTCGACGTGGTGCCCAAAGAGGACGTCAAGGACATGCCCTCCTTCATCGCCCGCATCGAAGAAGCCCTCCACCGTCACTTCCCCGCCCACCACTTCTCCATCATCGGGGACCATAACTACAGCGAATAAATCAACGTTCTACCCCTCTACTAAAATTCAGTAATAGCCGAAGCTACCATCAATACCCATTTAATTGCTCCCACATAATACTTTCTATAAAAATTCCTTAAAAATCCCCTTATTCTATTCTTAGAAGAGAATTATTTTGTATCTTTGTCACTCGTAAACGATTCTATCCTAAAACGAATGTTGCATATGGAACAGATACCACAGTCTGGCTATTTCTCTGCAAGCACGATGTACCGGGTGTTCAGTGACACATCGGCTATGTACAAACTATATTAGCTGAAATTAATAAGACTTTATTTACCATTAAGATAATATTTATATGAGATTCAAAATTACACTTCAACTACAGTCTGAGGTAATGGGGCGCATGATGCCCATCAACTACCAGTATCCATTGCAGGCAGCCATCTACAAGACGTTGGCAAAAAGTGATTTAGCTTACGCCACATGGCTGCATGAGAATGGGTTCCAACAAGACGGCAAGCGTTTCAAGCTGTTCACTTTCAGCAACCTAATCGTACCACAGTATGGAATTGACCGCCAGCGCGAGCGTCTCATTATCAAATCTGACCTTGTGACGATCTACATCAGTTTCCTGCCTGAAAGGAGCACACAGCAGTTCATTCAGGGATTGTTTCAGCATCAAGAGCTTCAGATAGCCGACTATATCTCCGGCGTACAGTTCCTGGTGCGTGATATTCAGGTACTGCCAACATTGGAGTATCACCCCGACATGACCTTCCGCACCCTGTCGCCCGTCTGTATCTCCATGCGCAACGAGCAAGGCAACATGGACTACCTTGCTCCTACCAACCCTCATTACGAGTTAGGCATCCTCACAGGCTTGCTTGCCCGCTACGATGCCATCAATGGCCACCCTTACAGCGGCACACCATACTGCCATTTGCAACTACTTAATGAACCCAAATCAGCACTTATCCGCATCAAGGCCGGCACGCCCAATGAGACCCGTGTGCGTGGCTACCGCTATCAGTTCCGCATCGACCTGCCCAGGGAGCTGATGCATATCGCGTATGAGAGCGGCTTAGGCGAGAAAGGCAGCATGGGGTTCGGGATGATTGAATTACAAAAAAAATGAGATAATGTTTGGAATTTGGAAATTTTATTCGTAAGTTTGCAAAAAATAGCTTATGAGTTTGAAAACAGTACTGCATATCGGGCATGAATTTAATCCCGAGAATAGCAAAGAGCGAAGTTCGAAGTGGATACAAAACTTTAGATTTGTATCATCACCAGAAGATTTGTCTAATACTCTCTGCTTCTCAGTTGATGTTGATAAGAATTTTAATATTGACTGGTCCTCTTTAATCGAAATAGAAGAAAATAATAAAACTGGGTTTTGCTATTTTGTCAACAAAACATCTAACAATGATACCCAAACCTCTCCTATCTATCTGTTTGGTGACATCTTTTATTCTAATTCAAATGGAAAAGAAGTAAGTGATCGCTTTAAAATATTCGACAAGCAGAATTCAATAAAATTATTGGAAGACTCTTTGAAAGGATCTAGCAAGCAGAAAAATCCTCTATGGTATTTTACAGAGAATAAAGAAGATTTTAAAAGCCTCAGAGAGATTGTTCTAGGGGGAAAAGTTTTGCCAGAAAATCAATCTTCTTTCAACCCTTTGATTCTATTCTGGAGACAGATAATCAAAGAAAAAGAAAACATTGAGTTTTTACTCAAATTTGCTCCCGTCATAAAATGTGGCATGACCGACTTTTCTCGAGAACGCGAGAAAATCGAGGACGAGTATAAACAAGATGTATTTAAAAATAGGGAGAATATTAATCTCGCAAAGAAGGCTATAAAAGACTGGCTCACTAAATACAACAAAGATCAAAAAGGTAAGAATAAAATTAATGATGATGACAAATTGAATTACTCCATATTACCAGAAGAAACCAAGTCCTCTTTTTTGAAGTGCTTTAATCATTCTGTCTTCCTTCATTTCAAATTTCATGGAGATAAGAAGAATTGGTATGAGCAAGAAGAATGCTGCAAGATAATTTATGGTGATCTTATAAAAAAAATAGCAAAAAAACGGGAGGGCAACAGATATGTTCTGACGAAAAGCGTATACCCGACGGTTTGTACTGCAGATGAGAAAAACGATATTCAATTCCCGTCTTTTGAAGTTAATAAACAATATAATTCATTCTACCTGAATGGGGAAAGCGAGTTGTTTGATTCGCTTTACGCTGATGGTATCTTAAAGAGGTATCAGCAAACCATCAAAGGGACCAATATTAGAATACTGGTTTTACCCAGATCTATAAAGGGCGATGCCATTCCAGTAGAAAAACTGGAATCATTCTTCTATGATAATGAAACTGAACAATCTCTGTTTTCAACAGATATGTTTGATTGCTTTGACAACGACAAAAGTGAAGAACAATCTATAGTATTTGATTTTGTATTTGTTGATATCGGTGGAAGAACGGACAACTATTTGCTTGAAGTTTCTGGTTTGCAAAAGAGTGTATTGAAAAGAATAGAAGAAAAACATCAAGAATGTTCTCGTAAAATATCAGGCAATGCAGAAGAAATATTTGGCGGACAGAGATACACCATAGAAAAGGCCATGACTTGCCTAATAGGCATTGCGAATATCAATGAAGATGGAACCATCTTCTTCTCGAACCAAATAAAGAAAGACGGCAAGCGTGTCCCATATCCTATATACCAGAGTCACATGATCAAGGTTGTATCACGCATCTATCAAGAACAATATTACAGTGATGCATTATTGCTACCATCTATGATTAAACAAACAGAATATTGTATTCGCAATCATAAAAGTTCATTCTTGGGAGACCAATCTTCTTACAACCTAACTCAATGTTTCTTTAGACTGAAATATAGTCTGCAATTTATGTTTGAAATTCAAAATAATAAAAAAAACAAATATATGGAAATAATCAACTCTGAATGTTATCTTTTGGGAAAAAGCCTGGGGGATATTGCCAAACCACTTGGCAGGAAAATCAATTCATTCCAAAAGAATTATGTAGGTATGCTAACCAGGCGTGCCTCTTCAAAAGAAGATTGTATTATACTGATCAATGACATTATTGAAAAGTTGGTAATGCATGAATGTACCTACCAAATTAGCTTGTGTGGAGTACTATTAGAGGATTTTACTAAATTGCAATCATTTGACAAGGAAATTTTTGCCCTTGGTTTTTTTGAAGGCTACTTCAAATATACTGTGAACAATTCTGTCGATAAATTCATAGAACGAACAGAGAAACTATTAGCTGACTTTTCTGAAACGGAAGAGGTTCAGGAAGCATCATCAGTTATTAAAGAAGCAATTGATAATCTCAAAAATAAATAATTATTATGGCTACAATTATTACAAAGAAGTCCGAGATTCTATTCCTGTATGAGACTTCGTACAACATCCCTAACGGAGATCCATTCACGGGCGAACAGCGGTATGACGAGGAAACAAAAAAGATTCTGGTCAGTGACGTACGTATGAAACGATTCATACGGTCGTATTTAGAGGATATAAAGAATGAAACAATCTATGTAAGTAACAAAGAGGAAACAACTGACGCAAAAAAGCGCTTAGAGGTTCTTGCAACAATTCCGCAAAATAAAGAGTTGACTGATATTGGTGAAATCTTGAAAACCTGCATTGATGTACGGTTATTTGGTGGAATATCTACATTAAAAGCAGATCCTAACAATAAGGCTAAATTAAAGATTAAAGATGAGAGCGGTGAAGAAAAAGATAAAGAATTCACTAATGCTCACATCCAATATACCGGCCCAGTACAGTTCGCATTCTTAAATCCCTCATTAAATAAGGTCATTATGCGAATGCATCAGAACACATCTCATTTTACTTCTAACCAGAATAGTACGCAAGGAACAATTGGCACAACTACGGTTGTCCCATATTCTGTTGTTCAAATTCATGGATGGATTAATCCTAAAATAGCAGGAAAGACAGGAATGACTGATGACGACAAGAAATTATTGATGGAGGGGCTATGGTACGGAACGGGAGGTGAGGGGTCTTCTTTCTCCCGCAGTAAAATCGGACAAGACTCCCTACTCCTTTTAGAACTCGTTTATTCTGAAAAGAAACAGAAATGCTATGGTGTAGACAGACTTATTAAAATTAAGCCCAAAGACGATAAGAAAGAGGAGCAGTTAAGATGCTTAGATGATTTTAACTTTGATTTTTCAGAACTTGCCAATATTGTTGCTGACGAGAGAATTGAAAAGCTATATTATTATACGGAAATTAAAGGCATAGAGGACGAGTTGAAAAATGCTATTGATGTGAAACAGGAAAAAGCGAATAAGTCCAAATTAGAAAGAATTCAATTTGAAAACAATAAGCAGATAGATGGTGACAAGTAAAAGATTTACGATATGAATTGTTTCCAATTTGAAGTACGAGGCCGTTGGGCTCATTTCAAGCGACCTGAAACGAGTAATAACCCTCAGACTCATGACATGATTACCAAGACTGCGCTTATCGGAATGATAGGTGCAGTCCTGGGAATTGAGCGTACAGAAATGCGTGAATTATATCCGGTCCTTTCAGAAGACCTACTTTATAATATACAGTTGTTAAGTCCCGTAATAAAAGTGCCTATTGGATTGACGAGTTGGAGAGCCATCAAATTTGCATATTCTCCAAAGAATTTTGAGATGCTCAAGGCTCCTGCTTATCTTGTCACATTGGCTTTATATGATATCAGGTCTGGTCAAATCTATAATGCATTTAAAAATTCTATCAAAAATAGTGAGGCTGTCTATCCCCCTGTCTTAGGATGGCACAACTGCCCTGCCGAACTTATCTACAAATCGGAAGGCATACTTTCAGATGAATATGAGAATGAGTTTACGACAAGCGGATTTGTTCCTGCTTCTGAATACATTCCAGAATTAGATTCTGGGATTCGCATAGGACTTGACAGGCTTCCAACAAACCAAAATAATGATTTTTGGAACAATCCAGAACAATATAAAGAGATAGTATATCCAGAATATGCCCATGAATTAAAAGGCAGGGGGCATTTCAGAATTTATAGCAGCGGAACAAATCAAGAATGCCTATGCTTGATATAAATAGTATCAAATCTCATCCTAACAAACTTTTGACAATACACCTTTGTGGGGTGAGGGAAAAGACTTTACAACTGACTAATGACAAGACTGCTGCAATGCTTGCTTTGTGGCACGACTTGGGTAAAGTAAACACTAATTTTCAGAAAAAGTTAGAAGGGCAAAATATAAAGAACAAGGATTATTCGCACCATTCCTATTTCTCTTCTTTCGCGCTCTTTTGCGCATGCGGTAGCGAACGTAAAAAGTTTGAGCACCTTATAGGGAAACAAATAGATAGTAATGACCTTCTTTCCTTCATAGTTGTGATTGCCAAGCACCATGGTGACTTACCAGATTTTTGCCCTAAAGGTACAAACTATGTGCTGGGCGTAGGAGATATTAACAAACTCTTTGAAAACATTTCCTTGTTTAATATTCCTCAAGACTATTATTCCGTCTTAAACATTCCGATTGATAACTTGCACAAACTTATTTTAACCCCCAAGATACAATTACATTTTAAGGAGAAGATGGTTTTTCAACCAAATAAGAATCATAGCCCGATAGATTTCTTCTTAAATACACAAAATGCCTTTTCCTGCCTAATACATGCAGATAAGGCAGATGCTGCTAACTTTAATGACATTATTGGATCTCAGCGTATAGCTGTTAGCAACTTCTCAAAGATATTCTCAAACGAACTCAATTCATATATATCACAGCTAAACCAAGACACAGCACTAAATAGACTAAGAACGGAGATACGACTGAATGCTATCTCAAATGTCAAATGCGGTCTACAGGATAACAGGAGAGTTTTCGAATTGGCTTCACCTACTGGATCTGGTAAAACATTGATGTTGCTTACGCTGGCTTCAGAAATTATAGCTACTACAGGGGCTAAACGTATTATTTACGCATTGCCTTTCCTTTCGATTACAGAACAGGTGGAACAAGAGATTTCGCAAGTTATATTCAAAGAATATAAGCAATATATTCAACGAATAGACTCAAAATCGGAAAACACATCCTACACCCAATTGCAAGAGGAAGCTGAAAACGGGCTTAGCGAAGAACAATCTCACCAATTAGCCATGATTACCTTTATGGAACAAAGTTTTTCATATCCTTTCATTATTACTACATTTGTTCGTTTCTTTGAGACTCTATTCGGCAACCAGAATGCTGAATTAATAAAATTACCGAATTTTTCCAATTGCATCTTCCTTCTTGATGAAATACAAACCCTCCCACCACGTCTCTATGGATTTTCTGTGGCTTACCTGACCCGCTTTTGCGAGAAGTTCAATAGCTATGCCATCATATCTACTGCTACTCAACCGAATTTTGAGTTGCCATCCAATAATCTTGATGGTTCAGGAAATGCATATAAAATCACTGATTTTTTTCCTACATACAAAAAACCTTATAGATTATCAGACCTTTCTTACTTCCAACATCCATTATTCAACAGATACGTCATCAATTACAGAAATGAACCAATTGATTTAAAACAGCTCGCAAAGGAAATTAACAGTAGTACGCTATCAACTTTGGTTATTTTGAACACCATTGATGACACGAAAGAGTTGTACAAAATAATTGATGCCAATAATAAGATTCTACTTAACACTCATTTCACGCCAGCAGACAGAAAGTGTAAAATTGAAAAAATAAAGAGACTGTTGGAAGAAAAACAGCCTGTGATTGTTGTTTCAACACAATTAGTCGAAGCAGGCGTAGATATTGACTTTCCTGTTGTATATCGTGACATGACTGTCGTATCCAGCATTGTACAATCTGCTGGGCGATGCAACAGAAATGGAAAGATGGAGAACAAAGGTAGTGTGTATCTTGTTAACATCAGAAAAGACGGGAAGGATCATGCACAATCTATTTATGATAAGGAATTGCTAAAGTTCACAAAAAGGGCCTTAGAATATAACAAGTATGAAGAAAGCTCTTTGCTAACTGTTCAGCAAAAATTCTTTGATTCTATACAAAGTGGACTGAAATTTGGTTGTTATTCTCTGACAAGCGGAAAGGAACGTTTTTTTCTCGATGATATAAAGAAATGCATGTTTGAAAAAATAGGAAGGTTCTCGCTAATTGATGAAAATGTGTATGGGGAAGAAATCTCATACTATGTACCAGAAGATGAAAATGACAATTCTTTTGAAGTGTTACTAGAACAAAATGACGAGTTAAACGAATTATGGCATCAAAATTCCAATATGGACATTATAAATAACCAAAAGCGAAGGATAGAGGCACAATTAAGAAGAATGCAAGATCGTATAGTCCAGGTTAGATTGAAAAGAAATGATTCCAAACCGACACCAGGGCACACACGTTCTTACTATAATCTTCATAAATTATCTTCTGTTGACTATACAGACTTTGGAGTAAACCTAAGCGGAAGTTCTTTCTTTTAAGATTGATGGTGGTTCCTAATATTATTTAAGTGAAGAATGAACTTTAGACGGATAAAAATATAAGCAATTATGGCTAAACGTAGAGAGATAAGAAACAGCACGGCGGAGTTCCTGATTTTCCAAGCTGAGAATAAGGAGCAGGGGATTGAAGTAATGTATGCCGATGAGACGATTTGGTGTACGCAAGATGCAATAGCAGTTCTTTTTGACAAGGGACGATCAACAATTGCAGAGCACCTTCAAAATGCTTTTAGTACAGGAGAATTGTCTAAAGATTCAGTTTGTCGGAAATTCCGACGAACTGCTTCAGATGGGAAAGAATACAATACGCAATATTATAGTCTCGATGCCATTATCGCTGTGGGCTACCGCGTGAACAGTATCCGCGCCACGCAGTTCCGGCAGTGGGCTACGAGTGTGCTGCGACAGTACGCCATTCGTGGTTATGTACTCGACAAGAAGCGCATGGAAAACGGCACGTTCCTGGGTGAGGACTACTTTGAGCACTTGCTGGCCGAGATACGTGAAATCCGACTGAGCGAACGGCGGTTCTACCAGAAACTGACTGACATCTATGCCACCAGTATGGACTATAACAAAGATGCTCCGACGACGCGGCTATTCTTCAAGATGATCCAAAATAAGATGCATTACGCTGTACATGGGCGGACTGCAGCAGAGCTGATTATGGAGCGGGCTGATGCTGACAAGGAGCACATGGGACTGACGACCTGGGAGAATGCTCCCGACGGGAAGATTGTCAAGACGGACGTGTCGATTGCCAAGAACTATCTGAAGGAGATGGAACTGGAGGACATGGGGCGCATCGTGACGGCTGTGCTGGAGTTTGCAGAGAGCCGTGCCAAGCGGCACATCCCGATGACGATGGAGGACTGGGCGAAGCGCATCGATGCCTATCTATCGAGCGACGAGCGGCCAATACTCGACCATGCGGGGAGCGTGAGCCACGAAGATGCCGTACAGCATGCCGAGACGGAGTTTGAGAAATACCGTATCGTACAGGACCGCCTGTTCCAAAGTGACTTTGACCGTTTCCTTGGCGCACTTCCATTTGATGAAGAATAAACTAATCAGCATACTGCAATGACACCAACCGGCACTCATTTCAACTATTA
>ODAI013846149.1_pt1 | contig 10396 bp, 7 predicted proteins | sample 1539321 | NCBI WGS metagenome assembly ODAI01 (sample SAMN02144231, study PRJEB22623) | gut metagenome | biome: sheep rumen | host: Ovis aries | place: New Zealand | reverse complement strand
ACATAGGTGTCGTTATCCTGGGTTCGGATTTGGGTATAAAAGAAGGCGACAGTGTCAAGCTGACAGGAAAAGTTGCTTCCGTTCCCGTAGGCGAGGCTATGATAGGCCGTGTAGTCAATGCTCTTGGTGAGCCTATTGACGAAAAAGGTCCCATTGCCGCTTCCGGTTCAAGACCTATCGAACGTGTGGCGCCCGGTGTTATCACACGTAAATCCGTAGATGTACCTTTACAGACGGGTATAAAAGCCATTGACGCCATGGTGCCTATCGGCAGGGGGCAGCGAGAGCTTATAATCGGCGACCGTCAGACAGGCAAAACGGCTATTTGTATTGATACCATAATCAATCAGAAGGGAAAAGACTGTCTTTGTATATATGTTGCAATCGGTCAGAAAGCTTCTACCGTTGCATCAATAGTAAAGACTCTCGAAGAGTTCGGTGCCATGGCTTACACAACTGTAGTAGCATCTACAGCATCAGAGCTTGCACCCCTTCAGTATATTGCACCGTATGCAGGATGTGCTATCGGTGAGGAATGGATGGAAAACGGAGAGGATGTACTCGTAGTTTATGATGACTTAAGTAAACATGCTACGGCATACCGTACACTCTCACTGCTCCTTCGTCGTCCACCCGGACGAGAGGCTTATCCCGGTGATGTATTCTACCTCCACTCAAGACTTCTTGAGAGAGCTGCGAGAATGAGCAAGGAATACGGCGGCGGATCACTTACCGCGCTTCCCATCATCGAGACTCAGGCAGGCGATGTATCAGCATACATTCCTACAAATGTTATTTCGATTACAGACGGTCAGATTTACCTTGAGACAGAGATGTTCAACTCCGGATTCAGACCTGCCATTAATGCGGGACTCTCCGTATCACGAGTTGGTGGTGCGGCTCAGATCAAGGCCATGAAGAAGATCGCGGGACCTATACGACTTGAGCTGGCTCAGTACAGAGAGCTTGCATCATTTGCACAGTTTGGTTCAGACCTTGATGCAGATACAAAAGAGCGTCTTGCACAGGGTGAGAGAATCAGAGAGATGCTTAAGCAGCCTCAGTACAAGCCCATGCCCGTTGAGTATCAGGTCATCATCATCTATGCTGCTACAAAGAAGTACCTTCTCGACGTAGCAGTAGAGGATATCCTCAGATTCGAGGATGAACTGTTTGACTTTATTAAGACCAAGTATCCCGAGATACCTGAGTCAATAAAGAATGAGCAGGTTATCAATGATGAGACTGAAGAGAAGCTCATTAAGGCAATCAAGGAATTCAAGGAAAACTTTAAGTAAATTGGATTTCATATAAGGAACAACAGGTCAGATATATAGGAGAAACAGACTATGGCTTCAATGAGAGACATAAAGCGTCGTCGTCAGAGTGTCGAAAGTACACAGCAGATTACGAAAGCCATGAAGCTTGTTTCCACAGTAAAGCTGCAGAGAGCAAAACAGAGAGCGGAGCAGAGCCAGTTTTATTTCAAATGTATTTATGAAACGGTAAACTCCATCCTCTCAAAGTCCGGTACAATCAATCACCACTATCTTAAGGAGAACGGCTCCGACAAGAAGGCGGTGATCATGATAACCGGTAACAGAGGTCTTGCAGGAGGCTACAATTCCAGCATAGTTAAGCTTGTCGCATTTAATGAAGCGTTTACAAAAGACAATACAAAGATTTATGCGATAGGTAAAAAGGGTCGTGATACAATGGACCGTCTCGGATACGAGATAGCCAAAGATTACTGCGATGTGATAGAAGAACCCACATACGATGATGCCAGAAAGATCTGTAACGATCTGCTCGCGGCATTTGAGAGTGGAGAGATAGGCGAGATATATCTTGCATATACCTTCTTTAAAAACACGGTAGTACACGAGCCGACGCTGCTGAAGGTGCTCCCCGTAAATCTCGATGAGACTTCACCGAGTCTTGAGATCACGGAGAAACAGGATGTATACGCACCGATGAATTTCGAGCCCGAAGACGAGGAAGCACTGAATATGATTATACCCAAGTATGTGACGAGCCTTGTGTTCGGAGCATTGGTAGAATCGGTAGCCAGTGAGAACGGTGCCCGAATGCAGGCGATGGATTCAGCTACAAACAATGCATCAGACATGATTGACAGACTGTCGCTTCTTTACAACAGAGCGCGTCAGAGTTCGATTACGCAGGAGCTTACGGAGATTATTGCCGGAGCAGATGCCATATCGTAACGAATACTTATTAGATTTTTTGAAAGGAAAAGCAAGATGGCAGACATTAAAAAGGGTAAGCTGACACAGATCATCGGAGCTGTCCTTGATATCAAATTCACGGATGGTCTTCCCGAGATCAATGAAGCTATCAAGATAAAGACATCTGATGGCGGAGTCCTTGTGGTAGAGGTTGCTCAGCATCTTGGTGATGATACAGTCAGATGTATCGCCATGGGTCCTACAGACGGACTTGTGCGTGGTATGGAGGCAGAGGCTACAGGAGCACCTATTACAGTTCCTGTCGGCGAGGAATGCCTGGGCCGTATCTTCAACGTGCTTGGCGAGCCTATCGACAACAAGCCCGCCCCTAATGCAACCGCATATGAGCCTATCCACAGACAGGCTCCCCAGTTTAAAGAGCAGTCTACAGAGACAGAGATCCTTGAGACAGGTATCAAAGTCGTTGACCTCCTCTGCCCTTACCAGAAGGGTGGTAAGATCGGACTCTTCGGAGGTGCCGGTGTAGGTAAGACAGTACTTATCCAGGAGCTCATCAGAAATATCGCTACAGAGCACGGCGGATACTCAGTATTCACAGGTGTTGGAGAGCGTACAAGAGAGGGTAATGACCTTTACAACGAAATGAGCGAGTCAGGCGTTATCACCAAGACAGCCATGGTATTTGGTCAGATGAACGAGCCCCCGGGAGCGAGAATGCGTGTAGGCCTTACAGGACTTACAATGGCGGAGTACTTCCGTGATAAGGGTGGAAAGGACGTGCTCCTTTTCATCGATAACATTTTCCGATTCACTCAGGCAGGTTCCGAGGTTTCGGCTCTGCTCGGACGTATCCCTTCTGCCGTAGGTTACCAGCCTACACTTCAGACAGAGATGGGTGCTCTTCAGGAGCGTATCACATCAACAAAAGACGGATCTATCACATCGGTTCAGGCTGTATACGTACCTGCCGATGACCTTACAGACCCGGCTCCCGCTACTACATTCGCTCACCTTGATGCAACTACGGTTCTCTCAAGATCGATCGCTGAGCAGGGTATCTACCCGGCCGTTGACCCTCTTGATTCCACATCAAGAATCCTTGACCCCAGAGTCGTAGGTGAGGAGCATTACAAGGTAGCCAGAGGTGTTCAGGAGATACTCCAGAAGTATAAAGAGCTTCAGGATATCATCGCCATCCTCGGTATGGACGAGCTCTCAGAAGATGATAAGATCGTCGTATCAAGAGCAAGAAAGATTCAGAGATTCCTCTCTCAGCCTTTCTTCGTTGCTACACAGTTCACAGGTATGGAAGGAAAGTATGTACCTGTATCTGAGACAATCCGCGGATTCAAGGAGATCCTCGAAGGAAAGCATGACAACATTCCTGAAGGATGCTTCTTAAGTGCCGGTACCATTGATGAGGTTATAGCGCGTGCCAACAGTTAACTATTAGACACCGGGAGAAAAGGTAATGGATGCATTCAAACTAAAAGTCGTTACGCCGGAGAGAGTATTCTTCGAGGACGATGTGGAGATGGTAGAATTTAATACCACCGAGGGTGAGATTGGTATATACAAAAACCATGTACCAACCACAGTAATCATAAAACCCGGCGTACTGAATATTTATATGGCCGACTCAGAAAAGACAGTGAAGAAAGCTGCTCTCCATGAGGGATTCGTCGAGATACTTGGTGACAGGGTAACCATCCTCGCAGAGGTTATCGAGTGGCCTGACGAGATAGACGAAGAGCGTGCCGAGAGATCAAAGGAGAGAGCTGAAAAGCGTCTCTCGGAAAAAGCGACAGGCACAGATGTGGACAGAGCTACGGCATCACTGCTCAGGGCAATGGCCAGAATAAACGTTATCAGATAATTTATTTGTTAAGTAGCACAGACGGGCAGGGGTAGTACTTTTGCCCGTCTGTGTCTTTTATGCGCAGGTAATGCGCAATTTACATGGAATTTGGAAAAGTAATAATCAAAATATTATATTCGATCGGTATATTTGCCGTATCGGTGATAATATTCAGTTCCTTTATGAATCGTGGCAACAGGGATATGACCATGACTCTCCAGGGAGCTACTTTTCCCGTGCTTGATTTTGTATATGACGGATCAAAATTTAATACATCCTACGGATATGCAAATGAAATGGATATCACCAGGATGAGGGATGGCCTGACTCCCCTTATGCCCGGCAGAAAAGTGAGCTTTATAGCGCAGACTTACGGTATGGGCATAGCAGGTATGACGTATGAACTCCGGGATATCACCGACGGACATCTGATAGAAGATGCCAAGATATATGACTATCTGAACAACGAGGGGACCATAACAGCGGATATTTACTTAAAGGATCTTATAGAGGAGTATACCCAGTACTCACTTTGTATAAAGCTCGAGAGTGATTCCGGCAGGGTGATCAATTATTATACGAGGATCATCGAGGCGGATGATTACAATACAAAAGAGAAAATTGATTTTGCATATTATTTTACGGATACATCTTTTGACATAGTGAGGGCGGCGGCTGAGCTCCCCACATATATGGAGAGCAATTCGAAAGGTGATAATACAACATTTCATCATGTGGATATCCACTCATCCATCAACCAGGTGACATGGGGAGGTCTCGGTGTCAGCCTTGAGGGAGAACTCCACACATACTTAAGAGAGATAGACAGGACATCGGCAATTCTTGAAGTAGAATATTTTGTATCTACCGGTGAGGAAGATAAAAAAGTATATTACAGGTGCAACGATTACTACCGTATAGTTGAGGGCACTGAGCGAATGCATATGATGGAGTATGATAGGGAGATGGAGCAGGTATTCTCACTGTCTACAGGTATCATAAATAACAACAAGATAGTACTCGGTATCGCAGACGAAAATGTGGAGATGGCCGAGAGTGAGGACGGCAATCAGCTGGCATTTGTAAACTGCGGCAGATTATTTTCATACAATTCGGTAAATAAAAGCATAGCCAATGTCTACGGATTTTATGAAGACGGAAAAGAGACAGATCTGAGGGATGCCCACCGGGAATCTGATATAGAGATACTCTCGGTTGATGAGACGGGAAATATATATTTCTGTGTTTACGGATATATGAATCGCGGCGATCATGAGGGTGAGATGGGCATGTCATTTAATTACTATGACAGCGTCATAAACAATGTCGAGGAAAAGCTGTTTGTCAGATGCGACAAATCATTTGAACTCATTAAAAATGACATAAAGACTCTCTCCTACGCAGGCAGTGACGGCAGGAGCTATTTTATAACAGATAATATAATATATAGTGCAGATCTCCCTGAGTGTACCAGTTCACTTGTAGTACAGAATATACCCTTTGGAGGTCTGGCAGTCTCCGGAGACTCTGATATGGTGGCATGGGTCAGTGGAGGCGACCTGTATAATGCAACCCAGATCGCGTGGCTTAATATGGAGACGGGAGAGATCATATATGTTGAGGCAGAGGACGATACGAGGATCATGCCTCTCGGATTTTTTGATAAAGACCTGATATACGGTATAGCTGACAAAAAAGATATTGTCACAGATAAATACGGAGAGACGGTATTTGCCATCAGCAGGATAATCATCAGAAATGAGAAAGGGGATATCCTCAAGGAATATTCGGAAAACGGATATTATATATCGGATACGGAGCTCTCTGAGAGTATGCTGAAACTGACGAGAGTAGTAAAAACAGAGGATGGATATGCAGAAAGTACACCGGATCAGATACTCAACAACTCGGTAGCGGAAGTCCCGAAAAATACCATAGCAAAGGCTGTGACTGAAAATCTCGAAACAATAGTGCAGATAGCCGTTAAAGACAATATAGAGACAGACAACCTGAAAGTGCTGTCACCAAAGCTCGTAATGTATGAGGGCGACAGGACACTCTCGCCTGTATGCAGTGATGAGACAAGGTATTATTATGTATATTTAAAGGGAAGTCTTGCTCTGGTCACCGATAATATTGCAGAGGCAGTGATCACAGGATATGATGGATACGGTATAGTGACGGACGGAAACGGTCTCGATATTTTCTACAGGGGAAATCTCCGTACGCGAAATCAGATCATGGCAATATCAGAAGCACTCATAGAAGACGGCGAAGATACGTCAATGACAGAAGCTGTATGCTTAAATACCATGCTGGAATATTACGGAGTCACAAAAGATACAAGAGCTGATGTAAAAGAGGGAAAAGACATCACGGAGATACTCTCTGAAAATCTGCCGGGTAAGAATGTGCTTAATCTTAAGGACTGTCCCCTCGGAGCAATCCTCTACTACATCGATGCAGAGCATCCCGTGCTGGCATTTTTCGATGATGAAAATGCAGTGCTCCTCGTGGGATTTAATGAGTATAATGTCGTAGTCATGAATCCAAAGGACGGAAGTCTTGGCAAGATAGGAAAAAACGATACAACAGCTCTTCTTGAGCAGGGAGGTTGCAGATATTATGTCATTAATTAAAAAAAGAATCAGCTTTGTGACAATATTATTTATGGCACTTACACTGTGGGGTTGTGGAGGAAGTGGCAGTATCAGTGATAATGCCACAAAAATCGACGAGTCGGTAATAGAAAATATGGCCATGCCTGTGGATACAGGCGGTATAGAAGTGACTGAGGAGATGATTGATGCCGGTATATTTAATCCCGGAGATACGGGGCGTCTCGCATCGGTGATGGCAAGAGCTGCAAGTGGAGAAGATATTACGATAGCATATATCGGCGGCTCCATCACAAACGGTGACTCAGCCAATCCCAAAGAGACAAAGTGCTATGCATATCTGACAACAGAGTGGTGGAAAGAGACTTTTCCAGGTGCAAACATTAATTATGTGAATGCGGGAATTGGCGCCACAGATTCCTACATAGGAGTACACAGGGCAAAGAGGGATGTACTCGCATATAAACCTGACCTTGTAGTCGTGGAATTTTCCGTAAATGATACGAGAAATCATAATAAAGAGACATACGAGAGTCTCCTTCGGATGCTGCTTAATTCTGACAGTCAGCCGGCAGTCATATCACTCATCATAACTACAGAGCAGGGTTATGATTACGCATCAGATCACATACAGTCAGCATTTAATTACAAAGTACCAATCATCAGCTACAAGGCCGAGATAGAAAAGGGATATGAGCAGAAAGTAATCAGCTGGGATGATATAGGTAGCAGCGACGGAGTCCATCCGTCAAACACAGGGCATACTGTCATCGCAAATCTCCTGACGACGTTTTACTCCGGTGTACTTAAGGATATAAACAATACTGAATATACAGAAGAATATGTAATGGCTGATGCAAAGACAAAGTGCCGCTATGAAAATGCTGACATCATATTTGCAGATGAGATGGATATAACGGAAAATGACGGATTCGTATACGAAAATGTCTGGGCTAATCTCTCAGATACAAACGGATGGGTATGCACTGACGGAGGCAGCATCACATTTAAGGCAACCGGCAAATCCCTTGGCATCATCTACCAGAAGACCACCGATGGTATGAGCGGTATCTATGATGTATACGTTGACGGAGAGTACTGTATGCAGATAGACGGTGACTTTAAAAACGGTTGGGGTAACTGCGTGGACTATGTGATCCTCGGCAACTACGATGAGTCATCAGAGCACACAGTTTCAGTCATGTTAAATGCTAATTCTGAAAATAAAAAAATGACCATATGCGCAGTATGCGTGGCAGAGTAAAGAGGTAGGAGAACAATGGCAAACATTTACGCAGATATGAATATCTCGGATGAAGTATACGAGTATACTTCCGGGATACTGGACGGGTTAAAAGAGAGATTTGAAAAAATTGACATGATGGCTGAGATAAACCAGATGAAGGTTTTAAAGGCCATGCAGAAAAATAAAGTTGATGCATCATGTATGCTTGGAACCACAGGATACGGATATGATGATTACGGCAGGGATACACTTGAGAAAGTATATACAGATATCTTTCACGCAGAGGATGCCCTGGTGAGACCCCAGATAACATGCGGAACCCACGCTCTGGCCCTGGCCCTTATGAGTAATCTAAGGCCCGGCGAGACATTGTATTCTCCGGCAGGCAAACCCTATGATACTCTCGAGGAAGTAATAGGCATCAGACCGTCTAAGGGCTCCCTTGCGGAGTATGGTGTTTCCTACATTCAGACAGACTTACTCCCAGACGGGACATATGATTATGAGAGCATAAAGAAAGTGCTTCTCGAAAATGACAAAATAACACTTGCTACGATCCAGCGTTCAAAGGGTTATCAGACCAGACCGTCATTTGGAGTAGATCAAATCGGGGAACTGATAAAATTCATAAAAGACTTAAGACCGGACATAAAAGTTATGGTGGATAACTGCTACGGAGAGTTTGTCGAGGAAAAGGAACCTACTGATGTCGGTGCCGATATGGCAGTGGGGTCCCTCATAAAAAATCCGGGAGGAGGACTGGCACCTATCGGCGGATATATAGTCGGTAAAAAAGAATGCGTGGAAAATGCGGCATACAGACTGACTTCCCCAGGGCTTGGAAAAGAGGTCGGAGCATCCCTTGGTATACTTAAGGATTTTTATCAGGGTATATTTTTATCTCCCACAGTAGTATCAAGTGCTTTAAAGGCGGCAATATTTGCGTCAGCTATTTATGAAAAGCTTGGATTCCCCGTAATCCCCTCATCTGCAGAGGATCGTCATGACATTATCCAGGCGGTGACCCTTGGCAGTGAAGAGAGAGTAGTCGCATTCTGCCAGGGCATACAGAAATCATCACCTGTTGATTCCCACGTGGACGCAGTACCTGCACCCATGCCGGGATATGACAGTGATGTGATCATGGCAGCAGGTGCATTTGTATCAGGTTCATCAATTGAGCTCTCCGCCGATGCACCCATTCGGGAGCCTTACGCCGTTTATTTCCAGGGCGGTCTCACCTGGCCCCATGCCAAGTACGGTATCATGATGTCTCTCCAGACCATGTACGAGAGAGGGCTGGTTGAACTGAAGTAATTATACTGAACCGATTTATAATGATATAAAAAAGGAAAAATGGTATAATATAACAGGTGTTTAATTATACACAGAATTAAAACAGAGTAGAAAAAAGGAGGACAAACAAATGTCATTTGCAAGCAGTGGTATGGGTCCGAAGGGAAAGCCCCTTCATAAACCTGAGATAGGCAGAGAAAAGCCCGATGAGCGTATCAGAAAAGCTCCGGCAGCAGCAGAAGGTCGCGGACCTGTAAAAAAGAGCGCTCCTGCAGAGGCAGCAGCTCCCGCAGAGGAATATTACACAGTAGTAGCCGGCGATACACTTTCAGCTATCGCAAAGAAGTATGGCACAACGGTTGACCAGCTCGTAGAGTGGAACGGAATCGCAAATCCCAACATGATCAGCGTCGGACAGAAATTCCGCGTAAAATAATCATACAGGCACAGATTTGAGATAAAAAATAATGGCTTCAGACCATGCAGCAGCAGTGGCAGGAGCCATTATTTTTTATTTTCGAAGTACTGTGCCGCCATCAAAATAATCCAATTGTGCATTTGTACAAACTACACATACAACATATAGTATAGATATATAAAAGTGCATAAAAACAATGTGTTACAATTGGTCAAAACTATGCAAAGCGACAATTTTTTAACTTAAAAAAAGTAAAATACATGTCATTTCTTATTCACTTTCACAAAAAACCGTGCTATAATGTTCCCAATGTGATGCATTTTTAATGTATTAGGGGTTAAATAAACAAACAGAGGTGATGACATGATCAAGAAAGAAATGATAGCCATGTTGTTGGCCGGGGGCCAGGGCAGCCGCCTTGGAGTGCTGACACGTAAAGTGGCTAAACCTGCAGTTTCTTTCGGCGGAAAGTACAGAATCATTGACTTCCCGTTAAGCAACTGTATTGATTCGGGTGTTGATACTGTCGGTGTTCTGACCCAGTACCAGCCACTCAGACTTAATACCCATATCGGTATAGGTATCCCCTGGGATCTCGACCGGAATGTAGGCGGTGTGACAATTCTCTCGCCTTATGAGCAGATGGCTAATACAGACTGGTATACCGGTACAGCCAATGCTATTTATCAGAATCTCGACTACATGGAGAGTTTCAATCCCGAGTATGTGCTCATCCTTTCGGGTGACCACATT
>ODAI013038885.1_pt1 | contig 10396 bp, 13 predicted proteins | sample 1539321 | NCBI WGS metagenome assembly ODAI01 (sample SAMN02144231, study PRJEB22623) | gut metagenome | biome: sheep rumen | host: Ovis aries | place: New Zealand | reverse complement strand
CGGCTCCCGTTGCGCCGCAGCGTGTGGCGGCAGGGGCGCCCCAACGGCTGGCGACAGTGCCGCCTCAACGGCTGGCTCCTATGGCGCCGCAACGGCTGGCGACAGTGGCGCCGCAACGGCTGGCTCCTATGGCGCCGCAACGGCTGGCTACCGTGGCGCCGCAACGGCTGGCGACAGTGGCGCCGCAACGTCGAGAGGGAAAGCCTCTGTTGGCAAAGACGGGGCTGCTCTCGCAAGAGGCAACAACGTAAAGGCAAGGGGTGGGCTCGGCGCTATTCTTGTTTTGGTTGAGGAAGAGGCTGACAGTTATGACATCCGGCATTGGAAAGCTGTAGTTGTTGATGGTGAGACAATCAAAGCTGACACATGGTACACGCTGAATGATGACGGGGATGTGGTCGAGGAAGGCGGTGCGGAATGAGCGATGCAATACCTTATAAGCAGATTATAGACCGTGTAAAGAGCGACATTGACTGGATAGCAGAGCAGGCACACGCAAAGGGCTATAACGAAGCGAAGTTAATATATCAAAATCCTAATGCTGAATCTGATTATCAGCGTGGACTTAACGATGCGTGGGAAACCATCACGAAAATCGCCAAGATGCCCGATGGTGAAAGGGACAAGGTCTTTGGAGAAACGCGGATTTCAAATATTCTAAACAAATTCAACACCTCCGAAATCATCAACATACTGGACGGGTATGAACCCGACCTTATTAAGGTCGGGGATGAGGTCAGGTCAAACAATGCAATTAGTGACCATAATGGGGTTGTGCTTGCGTTATCGCCTGAAGGAAACGGCGTAAAAGTGTTAGAGAATGATGGGAGCATGATGTGGGTCGCCGCCAATGTATTAACTAAAACTGGTCGCCACTTCAATTTTCTTATGCCACTGCTCGAAGCGATGAAGGGCGAACAGCGGAACTGCCATACCTGCAAGCACAAAGTAACAAGCTCCATCGAATGCGTAGATTGCCATGGCTTTGGAAAATGGGAACCGAAAGAAGGTACGGAATGACACCAGATTATGACGTATTCGCTGTATTTATTGCCATGTTTGGAATGGCTGGACTGCTCCTGCTGTGGGAGCTGAGGAGGTGACGGAATGAGTAATATGATACGGTGCGACAAGTGCAAGAAAACGATGTATGCGGATAGCCGAAGCGATAAAGGCGATTGGTGTACTGTGAGAATCGATTATGTCGATGGATTGAGTACGTTGCATCTCTGCAAGGCTTGCCACAGACAGCTCCTTGTTGAATTTACAAGGGTTGAAAAACCAGAGGAATATGATGATCAGTTTGGATCGTGGTGGGAGTGAGGTGACGGAATGAAGACCCTCGACCTGATCCTGTGCATGGCTGTCGCTTACTTCTACGTGTGGACGGGGCTGGCGACAGTCGTGTGGGTCGCCTATCACTTATTAGATTTATTTTCAAAGGAGGACGGCAGTGGGCAGTTGGATTGCATTTATTTTCGGCATGTTCGTCGGCGGGACCGTTTGCTTATTCGGGGTCGCACTCGTCATATTCGGCGAGCGGTTGGAATACTCAGACGGATACGCAGATGGATATAATGGCGCAAAAAGAGAGGAGATGGAGGCATGACAGAAATTATATGCAGCATGATCGGGTCGTTTATCGGAGCATTTGCCGCAGTGGCGTGGATGTTCTCAAATTGGGACGAGGAAGACATGTATGATGAGCAAGACTACAATGACCACTGAACGCTGGCGTGTGACGTGTGACATAGTTCGCGGCGTCCTTGAGTATTATCTCGAGGACGCGGAGACCGGCGAGAGGCGTGGGACTTATGACTGTGAGGCCTGGGCCCAGCGGGACGCGGATGAGCTAAACAGACAGGAATGGGCGAAGCAGGTGATCCGCAGGGACCCGCCGGGAAGCATACCGGAGCGGATCGAGGCGATCCACATCGCCCAGAGCGTCCTGGGGCGCTTGGTTACTACAGAGGAGCTTTATGAGTGGGCAAAGGTGGAAGTAAATGACAGCTAAAGAATATTTGCAGAGATACAAAGACACACAGCGGGAGATAGAGGACCTCGACTACAGGATGGCACAGCTCCGCCTGAAGTACGCCGCGCCTAGCGCGATTAACTACAGCGACATGCCGAAGGCGCATAACACAGAGCACGACCTCTCTGATTATATGGCCAAGATGGACGAGATGACCGACTACATGATCAGCAAGTACACACGGCTCAGGGGCATCGAGGTCGACATCTATCTGCGGCTGGACAGGATGGAGAAACAGGAAGAGCGGGAGCTCCTGCGCTTCCGGTACATCGACGGCCTGAAGTGGTCGGAGATCGCGGACAGGCTCGACACTGTAGAGCGGAATGTGTACTTCATACACGGCCGCGCGCTGCAGCACTTTCCGATGGACTGATCTTTTCATTGTTTTTCAGTATCGGGATAAATTACTATTAACGTGCATAAGCACGCAGATAAGTTTCATTACTCTCCTTTCTATGCTAGGCGCGGCCTCCTCCATCGGGGCCGTGCCTTTTTTAAACCCTCCCGGGGGTGCGGCGCACAGCCGGGCGGGGTACAGGGGGAGGGGTAAGAGGCACCCGGGGGTACACCGGGGGAGCGCAGGACCCGGGGCAGGCACGGAGGGGGGAAACCCTGCTGCCGGAAGAGATCGGAGGAGCAGATACATGGGAAGGTCTACACGCTGGCCATACATCCGTAAGATGGCGTGGGACAGGGACCGCAAGGCGAGAGCGGTGTGCTGGGTCTGCGGTCAGCCGATCGACTACTCGCTCGCGCCGTCAAGCGCAGATACATCATGGGAACCTGACCACGTGCAGCCTGTCCACATGCGGCCTGACCTCGAGCTTGACCTGAACAACATCAAAGCGTCGCACCGGGCCTGCAACCGCGCACGCGGAGACGGAACGAACGGCTCCAACGTGATCGGGCAGCAGTCGAGGATCTGGTGACAGGGGAGGCTAGTTAAAATCTCTGAAGAATTTCAGCCAGCGCAGACCACCGGGGCGCAGTGATTAAATAAAAAACTGAAAATTTAGAGGGTGGTATCAAACCGCCCTTTTTTATTTGGCAAACATGGCTCAGATAGACCGACGGGTCGAAAACGGTAAGCCTTAACCGCTTCTGAGCCATCGCACTAAGGCAAGATACGAAAGGTGGTATCTATGAATAAGCAGCAAGTGACTGAGTGGCGTCGCCAGCGTGCGGAGGCAGCTTGGCGTGAACGATTTGAAAATCTTGGTTTATCCGAATGGTTCGATCTCATCCGAAGAGACTGGGATTCCGACAAAGGGAAAAGAGTAATAATCAAGTGCCGAACCTGTGGCGCGGAGTTCGCCACGTGGGCGCTGAGTGAAGTCTTCAGAGGCAGACAGTCGCATTTGTTATGTCCTGATTGCGGCGCGGCTTCGGATGGCGTTGGAGTCTGGGAGCGTTCCTCTCAGTGCGATGACACGATGGCGTATTATGTACAGGGCCACACCGTAACAGAAACTGCTGTAAAGTTTGGTGTTTCAAAATGCCAGATTAATAATGCGGTAAAAGTGAGACGTCTCACAAATGGAAGGGACTGGCGAGAAACCCGTGGCGAATCCAGAGAACGTCTCCGTAAAGAAGCGGAGCAGAGACTCGTGGAACAGCTCGACGCGCTCGGCTTCGATTATATCGGAGGCTATACGAACGGTGACGGAACCGCAACGATAAAATGTCGAGTTTGTGGTGATGTATTTGAGAGGACAGTTGACTTCGTAAAACGCGGTAACCCGATCTGTAATAAGTGCGAACACGAGAAGGCGCAGATCCGGCGGGCAGAACAGCGCATAGTTCGCAAGGCCGAAGCAGAACGAAAGCGTGCAGAGCGCGAAGCGGCGCGCGTTGCGAAAAGTTTCGAGCCTTCCGCCTATCAGCTTAGCCGGATGCTGCTGTTAGATGATGCTCATGTATGTAAGGTGTGCGGAAAAGAGTATACGCTCCGCGAGTATATGGAGAGCACTGGCTCGAAGTATTACCGCGATTCAGGCTACTGCTCCGCAGAATGCCGAGACGCCTATAACAAAGAGCGCGCCAAAATAAGCCGCAAGGGTCGGCGAGACAGTCACAGGCACCGGGCCGTGAAATATGGTTGCGCTTATGATCCATCCGTCACGCTCGCAAAGCTGATCAATCGGGACGGTCTGCGGTGTGCGATCTGCGGCGAAATGTGCGACCGTAATGATCACAGCTGGTCTAAGTATAGCGGGCCAAAGTATCCTAGCATTGACCACATCGTCCCGATGTCAAAAGGTGGCGGGCACGTGTGGGGTAACGTGCAGGTTGCGCACATCATTTGTAATTCTGAGAAGGGTGACAAAATTGGCAAGGTGGTGTGAATATGTCCAAAAAAGCAAAAGAGTTATGTGCGGGCGTTCACACGCTCCACGATGAAGCATTGGAGCTTGCCGAGTCGGTTTTATTTATGGCGAGTAAGCTTGCGGAATCACGAAAGCTTTTAAAAAATGAGCCTCTCGTGATTGAGTATGACAACGGCGGGGGGCAGACCGGGATCAGAGAAAATCCGCATTATACAGCTTACGAGCATTTATTAACCTCTTACAATAAGGCGCTGCGACAGCTTACGGAGATCATTGAAAAAGGGTCGCCAACACGCAAAGCATCCGGGATTCTAAATGAGTTGTCATTAATCGCCGGAAAGAAGGCCGGATGATTAAGGGGAAAACAGAGCCTAGAATATGGACTCCCCCGCTCCAAGAGTTAACCCGGGAAACGACGCTCGGGTATATGTTTTGCGATTTTTGCGAATCCGTAATAAAAGTAGAGCTTCTCCCGTGGCAGAAATGGCTTGCTATCCATGCGCTGGAAATAATCCATGAAGGAGATAAATGGCGATTTCGATATAGGTATGTTTTGGTGCTTATTAGCAGACAGAACGGAAAAACCTTTTTTGAGGTGCTTTTAAACATCTTCTTTTTGTTTGGGCTAAAGTCTCATCTTGTCCTTGGGACAGCGCAAAACCTAGACACCGCCGTAGAAACATTTGAGGATACTGTGGCGCAGGTTGAGAGCACCCCGGATTTGAAGGATCTTTTGCGAAAGGTCAACAGGGGAACAGGAAAGCGCGAAATGCTCCTTGATTCTGGCGACCGCTACAAGGTCATAGCCGCAACGAGAAAAGCCAGAGGTTTGTCGAGTGACTTGATCATGATGGACGAGTTGCGCGAGCAGACAACATGGGAGGCGTGGGGCGCCATTAGTAAAACTATGATGGCGCGACCCACGGCGATCCTTTTCGGTTTGAGTAATGCAGGAGACGTAACGAGCGTTGTGCTCAGGCATCTCCGAGCTCAAGCGCATGCTATTGTGGGCGACCCCGACGGTATTGCTTCGGTTTCGGATGCTTTGGGCGGAGAAGCTATTGATGCTTCGCTCGGCCTGTTTGAGTGGTCTGCGGCTCCGGGATGCGCCATAAATGACAGAGAGGCATGGGCGCAGGCTAATCCGTCATTAGGTTATGGTTTTTTAACAGAAAGGGCGCTGCAATCTGCTATGAATACAGACCCGGAAAACATTTTTAGAACAGAGTGCCTCTGTCAGTGGGTGGAGCACTTGCTCCCAAGCCCTTTCCCCAACGACGCATGGGAAGCGTGCCTTGATCTGCAGTCTGTGATCGCGCCGGAGTCGGAGCTCTATTATGGCATCGACCTCTCCGCGGATCGGCGCTGGGCGTCGGTCGCGGTCTGCGGGATGCGGGCCGACGGCAACTACCACATCGAGGTCGTGGCCCGACGTGTCGGCACGGCCTGGTGCGAGGACTGGTTCAGGACGCGGGCCTTTAAGCATCCGATGAATTTGTCCTTCCAGTCCCGCGGCGCTCCGGTGACAGGCCTCGCGGAGCAGCTCTGCACGCTGAAGGGCGTCAACAGGATACCGATCGAAGGGGGCGACCTCACCGCAGGGTGGGGCCGCTTTTATGACGCCATCATTGGCACCGGATCGACTCGTGTGTACCACCTGCAGCAGCCTGTTCTGGATCTGCCGGCGAAGACGATGCAGCTCCGGAACATCGGCGGGGGCATCGAGCTCCCCGACCGTGCGAAGAGCCCGGACGACATCGCGCCGCTCTTCGCGTGTTTTGCCGCCTTCGCGGCGGCTACGAAAATACAGAAAGACGAGAAGAAGATCTACGCCTCCGCATACGCGTCCGGGGCGCAGGTCTGTTTTGTTTAATGGAGGCGGAAAGTTATGCCGAATCTATTAGCGAGATGGCGGGCAGCATTCCGCCCGCAAGTTTACATCTACGGCCTCGGGTCCGATGCACCGACGCACGTGCTCAACTATACGGCCTCGAAGCTGTACCAGTCGCAGGACAACCTGAAGGCGGTCGTCGACTTCCTCGCGGCGAGCATCGCGCAGCTTCCGCTGAACGTGTACACGCGGAACGCGGAGACGGACAGACAGCGCGACCGCACGAGCCCCGCTGCGCGGCTCCTGTGGCTCCCTAACAGCGCCATGACGGAGTTCGAGTTCATCCGCGCGCTGATGACCGAGTACTTCGTGTTCGGCACGGTGTACGTCCTGGTCCTCCCCGATGCGGACAGCCGGAGCGGGTGGCAGATGTGGCCGATCCCCAGCGAGTGGGTGCTCAGCACGCAGAGCGGCAACGCCTACCAGGCCGAGTCGATCACGGTCACCACTAAGAACGGCGGGCAGCCGGTCGAGATCCCCTGCACGGACTTCGTGCAGTTTAAAACGTACAGCCCCGGTAATCCGGGCGGGTATATCTCACCGATCAGCGCGCTCCGGCAGACCCTTGAGGAGCAGATCCAGGCGGGCCGCTTCCGGCGCCAGCTGTGGAGCTCCTCCGGAAGGCTGAACGCGCAGATCCTCCGCCCGGCGAACGTGGCGGTGTGGGATGACGAGCAGCGCAAGCGCTTCGTCGATGCCTTCCGTGAGTCATGGGGAGCCGGCGGCTCTAAGGCCGGCAGCATCCCACTCCTGGAGGACGGCATGGAGATCAAGCCCTTCTCTACGAGCTTTAAAGAGTCCCAGTGGATGGAGTCGGTCAAGCTGTCGCGCGAATCCTGCGCGGCCGCCTACGGCGTCAATCCGTCGCTGATCTGGCACACGGACACGCAGACCTATGCGAGCTCTAGGGACAACGCCAGGGCGCTCTATGCGGAATGTCTTGGCCCGGTCCTGCAGATGCTCCAGCAGAGGATCAACTCGTTCCTGCTGCCTATGGTCGGCGCGGATCCTGAGCTCACCTATGTCGAGTTCGACCTCACTGAGAAGCTCAAGGGCTCCTTCGAGGAGCGCGCGGAAATTCTGCAGGCGGCGGTGGGCGGTCCATGGATGACCAGGAACGAAGCCAGGGCAGACAACAACCTGCCGCCGGTCGAAGGCGGAGACGAGCTGATCGTGCCGCTGAGTGTAGTTGAAGGCAGTCAGGCCTCGCCGCAGGACACGAGCCCGAACGAGCCGCATGAGCCCATGGCCATCGAAGAGAACGCGGCGCCGAGGATCCTCGCGAAGGCTGAGGCCGAGAAGCTCCGCGTCAAGGCGCGGTCGACAAAGGAAGAGGACGAAAAGATGGCCGAGGTGCTCCGGGCGTTCTGGAAGCGCCAGGCGTCGGCAGTCCTCCCGAAGATCGGCGCGAAGAGCGCCAGGTGGTGGAACGAGGAGCGGTGGGACACCGAGCTCGCCGACGACATCGAGCCCGTGATCAGAGCGGTGGCAGACGCGCACGGCGAAGAGGTCGCGAAGGCGATCGGGTCAGAGTACCGCACGGAGCAGACGCGGAAGTATCTGCGCGCCCTCGCAGAGGGGCGTGCCAAGGCGATCAACGCGTCGACATACCAGAAACTGCAGGCCGCCATTGATGACGACGAGGATGAGGAAGACACGCCCGCGCATGTTTTCGAGGTCCGCGAGGACAAGGACAGCATCACGTTCGGCCGGTCTCTCGCGATCGGCGTCGCGGGATGGGCTGCCACGCGGGAAGCTCCTGCCCAGGCGGCGCAGCAGGGCTTCCACAAGACGGTCGAGAAGCGGTGGATCACCGGAGATAACCCGAGGCCGGAGCACGCCATGATGAATGGCGAGACCGTGCCGATCGACGCGGCCTTCTCCAACGGCTGCGAATGGCCGGGAGATGAGAACGGAGATCCTGACACGACCTGCGGGTGTAACTGCTCGACCGAGGTCATCATCACGGTAAGTTAATAATTGGCTCTGATAGTCCGACGGGGCGAAAACAGGATCCTCACCTGCTTCAGAGCCATTTATTTTTGAGGACATGACAATGGAGGGTTGTTGTGGGAAAGAAATATTGTGTTTATGTTCATACGAACAAAGCGAATGGGAAGAGGTATGTCGGAATAACTTCGATGCTTCCAGGAGAAAGATGGGCTAACGGTCACGGCTATCGCTCAAACGTTTTATTTTATCGTGCGATACAAAAATATGGCTGGGAGTCTTTTGAACATTCGGTGTTGTTTGATGGCTTAACTCGCGAAGAAGCATATGCAAAAGAGATAGAGCTGATATCAACGTTTAATGCTTCGAATCCTCGGTTTGGATACAACATCGACAAAGGCGGAAATGGTTCAAATCGAATTTCTGAAGCCACAAGAGAAAAGTTGAGGCAAGCCGGAAAGAGAATCGCCGCAGAACATCCAGAAATGGGGATGCGGTTGGGAGAATACGCAAAAAATCATCGGCGCGAAATTTCATTAGCTCAAAAGGAATACAATCGACAACATCCGGAAAAAGGAAAGCAACATTCCGAGTGGATGAAAGAGTTTTGCGCCAATAATACAGATACGATAAGTGCGAGCAGAAATAAGTGCCGTAAATATTATGATGAGCATCCGGAGGCGAGGATATTAAAGAGTGAGCAAACAAAAGCATATTTCCGCAAACACCCGGAGGCCCGTGAATATAATGCAAATAAAACACGCGAATATTACCAGAAGCCAGAAGTGAAAAGATGGAAAAGTGAAGAGCGCAAGCGTTTCTTTGCTGAACATCCGGAAAAGAAAACCACTAAAGCGGTTGCTCAATTTCGTGAAGACGGAACGCTTATTGCTGAATTTGTGAGTGCTCGTGAAGCAGAAGCAAAAACGGGCGTAAGTTACAAAAAGATTAGCGCTGTTGTGACTGGAAAGCAAAAAACCGCAGGCGGTTATATTTGGAGGTATTCCAATGAATTACAAAACAAAGCAATTTGATATTAAATCCGTTTCGGATACCGGGGAGCTGACCGGGTACTTTAGCACATATCAGCCTGTTGCAGACTCATATGGGGACTGCGTGGCCCCCGGATGCTTCACGGAGACAATAAAAGCGTGGGCGGAAAAAGGAAAGTTCATTCCGCTCGTCTGGAACCACAACATGGACGACCCGGAGATGATCATCGGTCAGGTCGACAAAATTGAAGATGATGAGTATGGGCCGCTTATGACGGCTCATTTTTATGACACGCCGAAGGCGCAGGCGGTAAGAAATTTGATGAAAGAAGGATCTGTCTATCAATTTTCTTATGCATATGCAATCGATGCGGCGCGTAAACCTGATGAAAGCGAAAAAGCGGCGGACCCGAACATCAATCAGGTGTTAGAGGCTGTTTCGCTGATGGAAATCACCATCACACCAACGCCCGCACAGACACTTGCGGAATTGGTTTCCATCAAGGCGGGCAGGCGGAACAGTAAGAAGGACGCCGACGCCATCAGAGAAGCCATCACGCTCCTCCAGGGAGTCCTGGGAGAGCTTGAGGAAGCGGATGATCCGGAAGACGGAGAGGACAAAGCAAAGGCCAACGCGGCAGCGGAGGAGCCGGAGCGGAGCAATCCGAAGAAGGAGAACCTGCTGAGATATATCAACACCATGGAGGTATGAAGCCATGACTCTCAAAGAAGAGCTCAAGTCCAAACAGGACGCCCTCGTCGCGCTGAAGGCGCGAATCGAGGCAAATGATGCCGAAGCAATCGCCGAAGGCGAGAAGCTCAAGGCAGAGATCGAAGCGAAGACCGCCGAGATCCAGCAGGCGGAGAAGAAGTCCGCACTGCTCGGTATGATCGGCACCACAGACAAAAAGGAGGACGACGCAATGAGCGAAGTCAAGACTGCCCGCACACTGGGCGAACATTTTGTTAAAAACATGCCCGAGTCTCACGGCTCCAGGTTCAGCATCTCCGCGCCTGAGTTCATCAAGGCATACAGCGATCCGATGGCGGTCGGAACCGTCGCGTCTCCTCAGGTTCCCCGCGCACTGGTCACTGACATCGACAGGAACATCGTCCCGGAAGTCCTTCCGCAGACCTATCTCCGCGGACTGTTCGGCGCTGAGACGATCCAGGGCAACGCTCTGACGTTCTACACAGAGGG
>ODAI011704124.1_pt1 | contig 10396 bp, 9 predicted proteins | sample 1539321 | NCBI WGS metagenome assembly ODAI01 (sample SAMN02144231, study PRJEB22623) | gut metagenome | biome: sheep rumen | host: Ovis aries | place: New Zealand | reverse complement strand
TATCTCTTAGCTTTGATATCAAAAGCCTCGTCATCTCATAGCTCTGACAGCTTACGATGCTGATAGCTTATATATCCGAACAATTTCATTTTACCATAGAAAAGATGATTTGTACGAATACTTTTCGCGAAGAAGGACGGATCAAAAGCAATTCATCCGTTTCCGATTATTTTTTCAGAATCTCTTCCAGCGTGTGCCACCCCAGGACCGCGCATTTGACCCTCGCCGGCATATGGGAAATGTCCGACAGCGCGGACGCCTCCTCGAGCTCGTCAATTTCCGCCAGGGAAGCATTTCCCTTGATCATGCGCAGAAAAATATCCGCAAGGCGGAGTGCTTCCTCCTCCGTTTTTCCGATCACGAGATCCAGCATCATGTCTGCGGAAGCCTGTGAGATTGCACAGCCGTCCCCGACATACCCGCCATCGACGATCTTCCCGTTCTCAAGTCGGAGCTTCAGGATAATATCATCTCCACAGCTCGGGTTGATTCCTTCGAGCTCGATGGTACTTCCGTCAATTACATGCTTGTGTATCGGACGCAGGTTGTGATCCGTTATGATTTCCTTATAAAAACTATTCTGCATAACCCATCTTCCTCCGGACCTCGGCAAGAGACGCGGCCAGCCGGTCGATCTCCTCCTCCGTATTGTAGAACGCTAAGCTCGCACGCACAGTGGAGAGCGTACGCAGGTACTTAAGCAGCGGCTGCGCGCAGTGATGCCCCGCGCGGATACAGACTCCGTCCGCGTCCATGATCGCTGCAATGTCATGCGGATGGACGCCTTCCATCGTAAACGTGAAAATGCCGTTGTGGTCCTCCGCCCTCTTCGGCCCGAGTATCCTCACGTGCGGTATCTCTGTGAGTTTCTTCATGGCGTAGCGGCTGAGCGCCTCCTCGCGTGACACGATCGTATCAAACCCGATCTTCTCATAATACAGGATCGCCTCATGAAGGCCTGCCGCCCCGGCAGCATTCACCGTCCCTGCCTCGAACTTATGCGGAAGCGGCGCGTAGGTGGCAGACTCCCTCGTCACATACTCGATCATCTCACCGCCAAAGAGGAAAGGCGGCATATCCTCGAGGAACTTCTTCTTCCCGTAGAGAACGCCGATCCCCATCGGTCCCAGCATTTTGTGGCCGGAAAATGCAAGGAAATCCACATCCAGATCTCTGACATTTACAGGGATATGCGGAACGCTCTGTGCTCCGTCGCACACGAAGACCGCGCCGTACTCATGGGCGATGGCTGAATACTTCCTGATATCATTGCGAACGCCGAGAACATTGGAAATCTGCGTCATTGCGACGATCTTTGTCCTCGGGCTCATGGCGCTTCGGAAGCTCTCCTCCGTGATGCCCCCATCCATATCGCACTCGATAAAGCGAAGGACCGCACCCTTTCTCTTCGCAGCCTGCTGCCAGGGCAGAAGATTGCTGTGGTGCTCCATGATCGTGATCAGGATCTCATCTCCCTCCTGCAGAAGGATTTCCGAAGCACTGTAAGCGATGAGATTCAGGCTCTCACTCGCATTCCGTGTGAAAACAATCTCCTCTGTGCTCTCCGCCCCGATAAAACGGCGGACCGCTTCTCTCGCATTCTCATAGGCATCCGTAGCGGCAACGCTCAGTGCGTAGAGACCGCGGAGCGGATTCGCATTTTCCTCCTCATAGAAAGTCTTCTCCCTGAGAAGGACTGCTGAAGGCTTCTGTGACGTCGCCGCGTTGTCGAGATAGGCGATCTCCGGATGATTCTTAATGAGCGGGAAATCGCTGCGGATCCTGCTGATAAATTCATTTTTATGAGACATCTTCTTCCTCTTTCACATCCAGCTTCTCCCGGGTCTTCTCATCGGGAATACTGTGATAACTTCTCTCCGGTTTCTTATCTGGAATACTGCGATAACTTCTCTCCGGTCTTCTCATCGGGAATCCTGCTATAACTTCTCTCCGATCTTCTCATCGGGAATACCTGAACAGTTTCTCTCTGGTCCTCTCATCGGGAATTCTGCGAATGACCGCGTCGAGCCTTGCCTTCTCAAGCATCCTGACTATATCCTTCTCCGACAGGCCGCGGGCGCTGAGATAGAAAAGCATATCCTCCGGGATCCGGCCGATCGTGGCACCGTGATTGCCGGAAACATCTTCCTCCGCACACAGGATGAGCGGGATCGTCCGGTTGATCACGTCATCTGAGAGCAGCAGGACATCCTCCGTCTCATCGCCGGCCGAGCCTGCGCTTCCGCGCACGAAATCGATCGTCCCGCGGAAAGTCTTGCCTGCCTTATCCCGGAGCACTCCGTTCACTGTCATCGAGCTCACCGTCTTTTTCCCGGTATGGACAGCATTATAATTCATGTCGAGAAGATCTCCGCCCCGCACAATATAGCCTGTGTCGGACCTCATTGCGCTCCCCTTCCCGACAAGCGCTGTCTGAAGTCCCTGATAAATCTTCCCGCCCGACAGGAACAGATGGATCACGGAAAGCTCCGCCCCGTCATCCAGATGCACGCCGACATCATTGACAAAAGTCATTTTCTCTCCCACGCGGACGATCTGGACGAGCGTCAGGTGCGATTTCGCACCCGCACAGATCTTCGTCCGAACCGCTGCGAACCCTTCCGCATCAGGATCCGAGGTATAGTCCATGACTGTCACAAGTTCAGAACCCGCTCCGAGCACAATATCCACTCCATTGGCTTTCCCCGCACTTTTCCCATACGGAAAATCAAGCCTGAGCGCATGTCCGGCCTTCACCCCATCCTCGATTCGATAGGTACGGACAGCAGCATTTTCTCTCGCAAGGAGGTCATCCACCGCTCTGCCGCACCCGGTCCTGATCCCGGAAACCTCCGAGGCTCTTATTCCTTCCGCACATACTTCACCGGGGAACTCCTCGGATATTTCCAGAGAACCGTCTATTGTTCCGACCCTGCATGAAGCGTCATTCATCCGAAGCCATCTGAACGTCGCAGCCGGAAGAGTGTTCAATTTAATCGTATTTGTGTCTCCCATAATAAATCTCCTCAGCCGATCGAGCCTTTCATTTCCAGCCGGATCAGATTGTTCATCTCGACCGCGTACTCAAGCGGAAGCTCCTTCCCGACATTGTCCGCGAACCCGCTGACAATCAGCGCGCGGGCATCCTCCTCGGAAAGTCCCCGGCTCATCAGATAAAATACCGCGTCATCGCTGATGCGGCCGATCCTCGCCTCATGACCGACATCCGCCTGATCCGTTCGGACGTCCATGGCCGGTATCGTATCTGACCTCGAAATATCGTCAAGCATGAGGGACTGGCAGGACACCGCACTCTTGCTGTTCTTCGCCTTGTTCCCGATCACTACGCTGCTCCGGAAAGTACTGATTCCTCCCGATTTGGAAATAGACCGCGTATTGACATAAGATGTAGTCCCCGGCGCATTGTGGACGACCTTGCAGCCCGTATCAAGATTCTGCCCTTTTCCGGCAAATGTGACGCTCGTGAACTCAGACCGGGATCCTTCCCCGCCCAGCACGCTCATCGGATACAGATAGGATACGTGCGAGCCGAAGGATCCGGAGATCCATTCGACCTTTCCGCCCTTCTCCACCTTCGCGCGCTTCGTGTTCAGATTGTACATGTTCTTCGACCAGTTCTCGATCGTCGAATACCGGAGCACCGCGTCCTCACCCACATAAAGCTCGACACAGCCTGCGTGAAGATTCGCGATATTGTATTTCGGGGCGGAGCATCCCTCTATAAAATGCAGATATGCCCCCTTATCCACTATGATGAGCGTGTGCTCGAACTGACCTGCTCCCGGCGCGTTGAGACGGAAATAGGACTGCAGCGGAATCTCGACCGAAACACCGGACGGAACATACACAAAAGAACCGCCGGACCAGACCGCCCCGTGCAGGGCTGCGAACTTATGATCCGTGGGCGGGACCAGCTTCATAAAATGACTGCGGATCATTTCCGCGTAGGGACCGTGCATTGCGCTCTCAAGATCCGTGTAGACGACCCCCTGCTCCGCGACCTCCTTTTTCACATTGTGATAGACCAGTTCCGAATCATACTGAGCACCGACGCCGGCAAGCGATTCACGCTCCGCCTGCGGGATCCCGAGCTTCTCGAAGGTATCGCGGATGGTCTCCGGAACATCCTCCCAGTCTGCAGTCATCTTCGTGTTCGGCCGCACATATGTCACTATATTTTTCATATCGAGTCCTTCAATATCCGGACCCCAGTCGACCATCGGCGTTCTGTTATAGATCTCAAGGGATCTGAGCCGGAATTCCCGCATCCATTCCGGGTCATTCTTTTCTCTCGAGATCGTCTCGATAATGTCCGCCGAAAGGCCTTCGTCGACCTTCCAGGCATCCTTATCCTCATATCTGAAATCATAGAGAGAACGGTCTATGTCCTCTACGTATGTTTTTTCCTCAGCCATAACTCACCTCGATTACCGTTTAATCTCTGATACAGCCGCAGAAATCTGCTTTGACGGCAGTCTGTTCTGTCACGAAAGTGTCTCATAAGCTGTAAAACCGTGCTCACTGATCTCGTCTACAAGGGATGCGTCACCGGAGCGGACCAGCTTTCCCCCTACAAGAATATGCGTCGCATCCACATGGAGCGAGTTCAGGATCGCCGCATTATGGGTGATGATGATCAGCGCGGAATCCTGATTTTTCTGGAATGCACGGATCCCCTCCGAGACAGTCCGGACTGCGTCCACGTCAAGTCCGGAGTCAGTCTCATCGAGAATGGCAAGGGATGGACTGAGGAGCATCAGCTGAAGAATCTCCGCCTTCTTCTTCTCTCCTCCGGAAAATCCCACATTCAGATCTCTCTCAGCATAGGACGGATCCATCTGCAGGACCGACATCGCCTGAAGCATCTTTTTTCTGAAATCCCAGATCCGCACATGCTCCCCCGTCCTCTGTTCGAGTGCCGTCTTTATAAAGTTCCCGAGCGTGACGCCGGGGACCTCCAGAGGATTCTGGAAGGACATATAGATCCCGCTCTTTGCCCTCTCATTGACAGCCATATCAAGGAGGTTTCTCCCGTCAAAGAAAATCTCGCCTCCCGTCACTTCGTAAGAAGGATTTCCCATGATTGCGTTTCCGAGGGTCGATTTGCCGGCACCGTTCGGTCCCATAACGACATGTGTTTCACCGGGCTTTATATCGAACGAGATTCCGTGGAGGATCTCCTTCTCCTCGACACGGACCCGTAAGTCTTTGATACTGAGTAAGCTGTCTGACATATTGACCTCCTCTGAGCAGTGATGAACTGCGGAAATATCCTAGTGTTTTACTATGTTTTATTGTATAGTATTTTACTAGGAATTCAAGCCCTCTTTTTGTTTCTTTTCTCATACAAGGGCATGTTTTTTCTGATTGATCGCTTCACTTAGTTCCCTAAAATCACCAGTATTGGGCGATGAAGAATAAAAAAGACCTTTCACGCAGCGCTTCCGGCACTGTGCGAAAAGTCTTTTTTCCAGGAACGTCCCGACGTTCCTAATCATATAATATCTTTATCTTAAAAATTTCTTCCAGGTCATGCAGAAAACTGCAGACCCGCATCCGGTGATGCCTGCGAAAAGATCATGCCGGTCCATCAGATCACATAATCTCCGACCCTGGCAATCTCCTCCTCCGCGAGCTCTCCCAGCGTCACGCTGTTCACATAATCATTGATGACCTTGTTCAGCCCTTTCCAGAAGCTGAGTGTGGAGCAGACATCCGCCCTCGGGCAGTCATTGATCTCGCTCTCCAGACAGGACGTCGGAGCCAGAGGTCCTTCCATGACCTTCAGGATCTCCCCTGCAGTATACTCCGACGGATCTCTCGACAGACGGTATCCTCCGCTGGATCCCCGCAGGCTCTGGACAAATCCGGCCTTCGCGAGCGGAGAAATGATCTGTTCCATATATTTGATCGATATTCCCTGCCTCTTCGCAATGTCCTTCAGGGGAACAAGCTCACCGGAGTTGTGAATGGCAAGATCAAGCATGATTCTGAGAGCATATCTTCCCTTCGTCGATACCTTCATGATTCCTCCATATTCCTACTGGTATTATATGGATTATAGGACATCTGACAGATTATGTCAATCGCGTTAAGAAAACACTTATCCCTGTGTATGAAAATATTTATCCCTGGAACAGAGGCGTCGAGTAGTAGCGGTCACCTGAATCCGGAAGAATAACGACGATCGTCTTCCCTTCATTTTCAGGCCGTTTTGCAAGCTCGATTGCACCGGCAAGCGCTGCGCCGGAAGAAATGCCGACGAGAACTCCCTCTTTCTTTGCGATCAGCTTCGAGGTCTCGAACGCCGTCTCATTTTCAATCGTAATGACCTCATCATAGAGATCGGTATCAAGTGTATCCGGCACGAAACCGGCGCCGATACCCTGGATCTTATGCGGTCCGCCGTGGCCTTCAGACAGTACCGGAGAGGTCTTCGGCTCAAGCGCTACGACTTTAACATTCGGATTCTTTTCCTTCAGATATTTTCCGGTTCCGGAAAGAGTCCCGCCTGTTCCTACACCTGCGATAAAGAGGTCGACATTGCCGTCCGTGTCATTCCAGATCTCCGGCCCGGTCGTCTCATAATGTGCCTTCGGGTTCGCCGGGTTGACGAACTGGCCGGGAATAAAGCTCTTCGGTGTAGCGGCAGCGAGCTCCTCCGCCTTTGCGATTGCTCCCTTCATCCCTTTGGATCCGTCAGTCAGGACGATTTCCGCGCCGTACGCCTTCAAAATATTCCTGCGCTCTACTGACATTGTCTCAGGCATGGTCAGGATGATCCTGTATCCTTTGGATGCAGCAATGGAAGCAAGGCCGATCCCCGTATTGCCGGACGTCGGCTCAATGATCACAGACCCCGGAACGAGCTTTCCCGTCTCCTCCGCATCCTCGATCATCGCCTTCGCGATACGGTCCTTGACAGATCCTGCCGGATTAAAATACTCGAGTTTTGCCAGGATGCGGGCGGAAAGTCCCAGTTCCTTCCCGATATTTTTGAACTCTACGAGAGGAGTTCCGCCGATGAGCTGTGTTGTTCCTTCATAAATCTTTGCCATGATACATTCTCCTTTTTATTGCGCAGGTCTTATCTGATGTAATCCCTTTGGGAAAGAATGTGTGCCCTCAGGTTCGATATCCCTACATTTCCTAGTTGATTTATATGAATTATAGCACAGAAGTTCATCCTGTCAAGTATAAATTTTCAAGAGCGCCTCGACGTTCTTTCCGCAACGTGCGCGGGGCGTCAGCGCCTTCCACTGCGCACGTCTGCGATCCGCCTGAACAAATTATTTTCGCAGCTGGCCGCAAAAAAGAGCTTTGGCTGCAGATCGAACATCTGCTGTCAAAGCTCTTCTAAATATCCTATTCTGTTATTGAATCGGAAGGTATCACGTCCTGCGGAATTTCAAGCGGAACGGATGACGTTGACCAGGTCGTATAAGCCAGCGAAATTTCATAATCAGTGATATATGCAAGGCCGCTCTCAAAGCCTGCAACTTTGATACTCAGCGCACTCGGCTGATAAGACGTCTTATTTACCGCTGCCTGAACCTCCACCATTTGATCATCTGAAAGACTGATTGGAACTCCGTTAACGGCCACATCATCAAAGAGCCGTCCGAACAATGACCTTGTCTGCATTCCGTTCAGAGCAAAATACAGAATATACTTTGTCCTGTCTTCACTCTCAAGGACTGCCGGCTTAATATTTCCATCAACGATTTCCTGATACACTTCCAGACCGGTCTCATTCATCCAGGTCATCCCGGGACCGTAGTTTACTTCTTCTCTCCAGTCTGAAAAACTGCCGGTTTCTTCAACATACTCGGAAATATAAACATTTCCATCCTGATCATACCAGAACTTTCCCTGATTCAGAATCTGACCGTCTCTGCTCAGTTCTGACTCCTTACTGACTGTAAGAATGTTCCCCTGAACATCCTCTGTCCCGTAGGCTTTCACCTTATTGGCCGTTTCAATCAAAACTTCCGTACCTTCGACCGAACAGGTAATGTTATTCATGTAAGAATATTCAACGGTATTTTTTAATTTAATCTGCCCGTCAAGAGCCGCCCGGGCGATGCCGGCCGCATCCTCCGGTGCCTCCGGCGTTTCGGTCACATCCTTTCCCCTGCTCTCATTTGAATCCACACGGGATTCATGAGAACGCGTATTCCTTCTGTCCCGCCCCTTGCCTGATGCGTCAGAAGTAGCAGAAGACGTACTGTCATCTGGCCGACCGGAATCCTGTTCCTTCGAAGGAACGGACGTCACAGACTCATTCCGGGCAGACTCCGTCACACTTTCGCTCTCACCGTCTTTCGAATCCGACCCGCATCCTGCCAGTGCGCCGATCATCAGGGCAGCAGCAAGCAGCAAAGAAACGACTCTTTTTTTCATGGATCCCTCTCCTCGTACAAGTACTTTATTGATACTGTTTCAGGTGTGCAGGTACGCTTTTCTCACGGAAGCCCGACCGCCTGAAGGATCGATCCGGCAGTAACGGCAATGACCACAAGAAATGCAAGCACTGTAACATTTTCCTTCATGCTCCTGTTCATCCTGAAGAGGACGAGCAGGCCGAGCCCGGCGCTCGAACACAGGCCGGCCACCGCGGAGCCGAAGCTCAGGACTCCGTCCATATAGAGCTGCGTCAGCATGATCGATGCCGCGCAGTTCGGGATCAGCCCGATCACGGAGGCGATCAGCGGCTGGAACGCACTTCCGCTCAGGAAGATGCTCTCGATCACGCTGTTTCCGAACGCTTCCATCATAAACCCGATCAGGAATGTGAAAATGAAAAGATATACGAAGACCTCCTTCGTATGATTCCATGCCGGAATAAGCAGATCCCGAAAACCGGGTTTCACAGCTGCCGCATCGGAACCGGTCCTTCTGCGGATAATCTCAGCCGCTTTTCTGGCTTTCACCGGATCTCTTTTAAAAAACCTTCGCTCAACAAAAAGAACGATATAACCTCCCACCGTACCGATGATGATCTTCGTCAGAACAAGGAAAAGAATATCCTTCGCATGCTCCGGATCTGTGAGCAGAATAATGATCGCCTCATCGGATGTGGACAGATAGACTGCAAGGAGCGTGCCCATCGAGATGACGCCGCTCGCAAAAAAGTCTGAAGCCATAATTGAAAATCCGCACTGAGGAACAGATCCGAGCAAAGATCCTATGAGCGGTCCGAGGCCGCCCGATCTGCCGAGCATGACCGTCATTTGGTCAGAGGCATGCTGTTCCACCACCTCAAGCAGATAAAATGCCAGGAACAGGAATGGAAGCATCTTTACGCAGTCCACCGCTGAATCCTTGAAAACGTCAAGAAACAGTCCCATAAACACCTGCCTTCAATCCAAGTCACCCGCTGTTTCGATTGTGCGCGTCATCCCAACGATTCTCAAACAGACCGCACACAGGGGTATAAAAGTCTCTTTAATCTCAGCATCCTATTATTCATAGGAAGAAGGCAAATGTCAAGCGAATTGTAGTTCAGGAATCCCAGCCCTGCCGTCACAGCATTGATTCCGCAGCCGAATTTCAAGAAAAAAGGCTGTCCGCAATGCGGACAGCCTCCCCATGAACTTTTGTCGTCAGGATCAATCCATGTCGCGAATGATCTTTCTTGTACGAAGAATGGATGTCGGGCTCATGGACAGCTCGTCGATACCCATCTTGACAAATGTCTCTGTAAGAGCCGGATCAGCACCGAGCTCGCCGCAGATACCTACCCATGTATTGTGTCTGTGGCCAGCATCGATCGTCATCTGGATCGCCTTCAGGACTGCCGGATGATGTGCATCGAAGAATTTCTCAAGAGCCTGATTCTGGCGGTCGATCGCGCATGTGTACTGTGTAAGGTCATTGGTTCCGATGGAGAAGAAGTCTACCAGTTCTGCAAGCTCGTCAGCAATGAGAACAGCAGCCGGAGTCTCGATCATGATACCTACGGAGATATCCTTCTTGTACGGTACATCGTGTGCATCCAGCTCAGCCTTTGCCTGATTGAGCATCTTAAGGCAGGTCTCGACTTCCCACTTGGAGATGATCATCGGGAACATGATCGCGATGTTGCCGTATGCGGATGCGCGGAGAAGCGCGCGGAGCTGTGTCATGAAGATCTCTTCACGGGTCAGGCAGATACGGATCGCACGGAAGCCCAGAGCCGGGTTCTCTTCCTTGTCCAGCTTGAAGTAATCGATCTGCTTGTCAGCGCCGATATCAAGCGTACGGATGATCAGCTGCTTGCCTGCAAGAAGCTCAGCGACCTTCTTGTATGCCTGGTTCTGCTTCTCTTCTGTAGGATAGTCGTCATTATGCAGATACAGACACCGGGCAGGCACGAGGCCTACGCCTTCGCCGC
>ODAI014815680.1_pt1 | contig 10397 bp, 12 predicted proteins | sample 1539321 | NCBI WGS metagenome assembly ODAI01 (sample SAMN02144231, study PRJEB22623) | gut metagenome | biome: sheep rumen | host: Ovis aries | place: New Zealand | reverse complement strand
GCTTCGCGAGGCGAAGAACAATGTCTTTATGCTCCGTTCGGAGCAAGTGTACATCGACCTGCTTACCGACTCCGGAACAGGCTCCATGTCCGACCGCCAATGGGCGGCAATGATGACGGGCGACGAGAGCTATTCGGGCGCACGCTCTTTCTTTGAGTTCAAAGAGGTCGTTACGGCTCTCACCGGTTTCAACTATGTCATTCCGACCCATCAGGGTCGCGCGGCGGAGAACGTCCTGTTCTCTTATCTCGTCAAAGAAGGACAGGTGATCCCGGGCAACGCACATTTCGACACCACCAAGGGACATATCGAGGCACGCAAAGCGTTCGCGGTCGATGTGACCTGCGACGAAGCGAAGGACACGCAGTTGGAAGCACCGTTCAAGGGCAATGTGTCGCTCGAGAAATTGGAGAAAGTACTGCGTGAAAACAAAGGGAATGTGCCGTTTATGGTACTGACAGTAACGAATAACACCGTGGGCGGACAGCCGGTTTCCATGGCGAATATCAAGGCGACCTGCGAGCTTTGCCACCAATACGGTGTGGCGGTGAACATGGACTCCGCGCGCTTTGCGGAGAACGCCTATTTCATCAAGACCCGCGAGCCGGGCTATGCCGACAAGAGCATCAAGGAGATAGCGAAAGAGATGTTCTCTTATGTGGATTCGATGACGATGTCCGCCAAGAAAGACGGTCTGGTCAATATGGGCGGATTCATCGCCACCAACAAAGCCGAATGGTACGAAGGCTGCAAGCAGTTCTGCATCCCGTTCGAGGGTTTCATCACATATGGCGGTATGAACGGTCGCGACATGGCGGCGTTAGCGGTAGGACTGATGGAGAACACCGAGTTTGACATGCTGGATACACGGATCCGCCAGGTGCAATACCTTGCCGCCAAACTGGATGAGTACGGTATTCCTTATCAACGTCCGGCGGGCGGTCACGCTATCTTCGTCGATGCCGACAAAGTGCTTGACCGCGTTCCCAAAGAGGAGTTCCCGGCGCAGACCCTGACCTGCGAGTTGTACCTCGAAGCCGGTATCCGGGCGTGCGAGATAGGCTATATCCTCGCCGACCGCGACCCGGTCACCCGCGAGAACCGTTTCGGAGGGTTGGATTTTGTGCGTCTGTGCATCCCTCGCCGCGTCTATACCAATAACCATATGGACGTCATTGCGGCGGCTCTGAAGAACGTCTATGACCGTCGTGAAACGATCTCACGGGGTCTCAAAATAACCAAAGAAGCCCCGCTCATGCGGCATTTCACCGTCGAACTCGAACGACTCGGCTAAGAATTGTGAATTGAAAAAGGGTGTGTCACGAACGGACACACCCTTTTTCTGCGAAATATGTCTTATCTCGCTTCGCTCGAACGATTTACTTCTGCGAAGTATTTCCAAAGTGGAGCGGCATGAAGGGCTTGGATGATCTCGCCGTCACGCAACATCTCCAAGACCTGTTCCGGCTCCATGATATCGACATGGATATCTTCGGTTGCCTCCTGATGCTGTTCCCGCACTTTCTCCACACCGGTAGCCAAGAACGTGTAAGAGAGGTTATTGTGGTTCGTTGGGTTCGGGGAAAGGGTCATAAAAAGTCTCCATTCGCCGCCCTCGTAACCTGTTTCTTCACTCAGTTCCCTTTTGGCAGCCTCCAAAGGCGTCTCACCGGGGTCAATGACACCCGCCACGATCTCATAATGGGTTTCTCCCAAGGCATGGCGGTATTGGTCCTCCATCACCATCTTTCCGTCTTTGGTGATAGCGATGACGTTCACCCAATTGGGAAACTCCATCACAAACCACGTCGGGATCTGCTTGCCGGAAGGCAGTTCCACACACTCTTGCCGGACGGACAGCCATGGTCCGAGATGCAGGATATTCTCACTTTTCACTACGCGCCACGCGCGATTCTTTAATAATTTAGGATACATATCACAATTGTCAATTATCAAAATAATGCCGTTGGATTCTACTTCTGCCTTGTCTTTTTCACTTCTAAGAGCCGTATAATCTTCCGTGATTTATTGAAGTTTTTTGCAAAGATACGGCTTTTTTTTGAATTATGCAAATATTTATCCGCATTTTGGTGCAAATTTGCACTAAATTACGGTTATAAATCTTCATACTCGCTAAGGAGGAAGGAACGAACGAAGTTCGGGACTTCCAATACCTAACGAGGGCATTTTTGTTTCAAAATGCGCAATTCTGGACGAATTGAGAAGAAAAACTTGCATATTTAAAAAAAAATCTATAAATTTGCACACTCTTTCACTTTGTAGAAGTTTGAAGCAGTAATTTTGCAGCCGAAAAATCGTAACGCACATGGAAACGAAAACAAATCAGAAGTCATCAAGGCCGTATCTCTTTAAGAGCTATATTTGGCTAGTAAATACTATCGCTTGCGGTCCTATATCACGAGCCGCGATAGACGAGAAATGGGTAAACGCTTCTGCCAACGTCTACAAGCAGGATAATATCCCTGAAAGTAATTTCCACCGTTGGAAAGGTACTGTAGAGGAACTTTTCGGCATCAAAATCAAATGTAACGGTAATAACGAGTATTACATTGAGGAGGCAGCCGACTTACGCGGCAGTGACCTGCGTATGCGCGCCCTGAACCTTATGTCTGTTAATAATCTGCTTAAAGATAGCGAGGAACTATCAGACCGGATTTTATTTGAGCCTGTACCGTCTGGAGAAAAGTTCTTAACACCTATCATTGAAGCGATGCGTGATAAAACCGCTATTGAAATGACGTACCAGAGTTTCACGCGTCAAAAACCGGCAACTTTCATCGTTGAACCATATTGTCTCAAGGTGTTCAAGCAACGCTGGTATATGCTTGCGTACTCTCCCGGTCTTGATAAGGCGATGATTTACTCTCTCGATCGTGTTCACGCAGTTGAACCGACCAAGCAGAAATACAAGTTGCCGAAGGACTTCAATGCAGAAGAGTATTTTAAGAATACGTACGGAGTTACCGGCATGGATGAGGAGCCGGAGGTTATCGAGATCTGTATCGATGCCATGCAAGCCAACTACCTGCGCACACTACCGCTCCATTCCTCACAAGAGGAGATTGAGCGCAACGATGACTATTCCATTTTTCGCTTCCATATGGTTCCATCTTACGAGTTTTTGCAGGAACTCCGCAAGTATGGCTCTGACGTAGAAGTGATATCTCCAGAATCGGTTCGTGCGGAATTTAGAGAAGACACCGAAAGTCTATATCGTATTTATAAACAAATGGAATCCTGGGTATGAAAGATTTTGTAGCTATAGACTTTGAGACCGCTAACGGCAAACGCTCCAGTATCTGCTCAGTAGGTGCGGTCATCGTGAAGAACGGAGAAATCGTTGATTCCTTCTATTCCCTGGTGAAGCCCACTCCCAACTACTATGCATGGTTCTGCCAAGAGGTGCACGGTTTGGACTACTGCGACACAGATGATGCCGATTTCTTCCCGGAAGTATGGTCGCGGTTGCAGGAAAAGGTGCAGGCTTATTTCCCATACATCGAGGACGGAGAAGTGCCCTTTGTAGCGCACAACGCACGCTTTGATGAAGGTTGCCTGCGTGCTGCATTTGCCACCTTTGATTTGGCTTTGCCAAACTACGAGTTTATGGACACCCTTGCAGCATCGCGCAATTATTTTGGTTCCGCGCTCCTGAACCACCAACTGCACACGGTCGCAGCTGCTTGCGGCTACGATCTGCAGAACCACCACCACGCCCTCGCCGACGCCGAAGCCTGTGCCGTGATTGCAATGCAGATATTGTAAACGAAAAATATACCATTATGAAAACTGAAATTGAAATGATGCAAGATGTCATTATGTATGCGAACAATCTTGCAAGAGGTCGCTCTGATTATCAGGATTGTGCTATTTTAACTGGAAATCGAGTAAATAAAATCGAAGAGTCTGAAGCGCGTTTACACATGCAGACTACCGGTTCTACACTTAGACAAATTGCACTGCAGATTGAGGACATACATGCAAATGGTGCCTATGATGACTGTAGGGGGAATGCCATTGCTTTATTCCAATATGTTTTTGATTGGGCTTACGAAGCATTCTATTACACTATTATCGGCAACCATGAGAAAGAAGTATACGTTGATATAGAAGAAGCATTGGTGGAAAAAGAGTTCGATTATTCTATCCCAGAATACTTAAAAACGAAGGTAGATAAAATAGTTCCCAAAATTACTTCAATAGCATTTAGAGTGCATCAATACGTTCAGGAGCAAGGCTATACAGAACTCCCTATTTCCAGATGGCTTTATCTTTATCTCGGTTCATCTGCTTCTATTGCGGAACAATTTTTATTAGAACAAGATTTGAATAGTTAATTTATATAACCAATCAAAATGAGTATTTATGATAGAAAACTTTTTTCAAGAGTTGTTTGCTGCTTATGAGCGGCAGAAAGCCTACCATGATGAGCGCGTTAAGAATGGTGATTATTTTAATGTGTTCAATGTGCTTGGGCTAAGTTCAAATGAGACACGCACACATTCGGCATTCATTGCTGAATTGTTGAACCCTTACGGTTCGCACGGTATGGGCGATTTGTTCTTGCGGAAGTTCCTGCCTTATGCCCATATTGAAGACCTTAAATTGGATACTAAAAATGCTTATGTAGAGGTTGAACGGTCTATTGGCGAGATAGACGATGATTATGAGCATGGTGGACGTATTGATCTTATATTAGAATCAACGGGCTGTAAAGGCGTTATAATTGAGAATAAGATATATGCCATAGACCAACCTAAACAATTGGTAAGATATTATCATTATGCAGAATCTACATATCGCGATTATCGCCTATTGTATCTGTCTCTTGACAAGGAAAAAGCATCTTCTGCTTCCACCGAAGGAAAAGAAGTTAAGTTAGTCGCTGGAGAAAATTACTTAACTATTACGTATCGTAATGAGATTCTTTGGTGGTTAAATGACTGCTTAGAGGAATTGCCAAAAGACAAAGTAGTCTATTTAATCGTAAAACAATATATTGACCTATTAAAACAATTAACATATCAAATGGAAGAGAATAATATTGTACTTGATGTACTGAAGAAAGACGAAAATTTAGCTTGCACTTTAGAGGTGTTGAAAAATGCGGGTGCTTGGAAAGAGAGCCTTTGGAATGAATTCGCAGATATATTAAAAGAAAAGGTTGAAGGAAAAGGGTGGATCTTGCGTAACAATGGTATAGGTGATATTAGTGTTTATACTAATGAAAATGCAGAGTATTACATAAATATGACGAAGGCAGGAGGAGGTACTTTTATAGGGATAACAAGTGAAACTCCACAAGAGCCGAAAGAGTGCCTATCTTGTTTAAGTTGGCCAGAATCTGGCTGGCCTTTTGGTTGGAAGTTTTTGGAGAGAGGGTATCAACATTTCTTGCCATTATCAGATTGGAATTCATGGGAATATCTATTTCCAGAGAATCGAAATGATTTCATAGACTATTTAATGCAAGAGATAACGACCATCATGAAGGATGCAATGATAGCTGGCATTAACATCTAAAATCATAATACTACTATGGCACTTTGGAGAATTTCAGTTAAGAGCAGCGGAACCGTGAACGGAATCCGCTTGGAGAAAGGGATGTTCGTCGAGATGCCCACTCCTGTATCAATGTCTGACCCATTAAGATCAAACGTCACTGAGAACAAACCCAAGATCAACAACTTGTTCGTCAGCAAGTACGGTGTTGACCTTCTGAAAGCCGGTTTAATCTCACCGAGCCATCTTCAGTCAGAAAAAATTTCATAAAAATTCACCCTCTCCCATTTTGTAAAAGAGTGGTGTTGTAATTTTGCAGCGTGATTCGAAAGAGTCGCGCTGTAATTTTTATATTATGAGCAAGAAAAACCACATAGAAAAAGCGTATTGGAGTCATAGCCATGACTTCCCTATCGAGGAAATCTGGAATACAGAAACCACGATTGCCACTTTCATTGCACCAAGACTAAAAGCATTTAAAAGCTTAAAGAAGCATGGCTTCCCTTCGGAGATGAATAATGAGCGACAATGGGATAGCACTATTCAAAAGATGATAGACGCCTTTGAGATATTAGGTCGCCCTTATACTCCGACAGTCGAAGAGGATCCAATTGTAGAGGAAGGGCTTGACCTCTTCCGCAAATACTATCGCAATCTTTGGGACTAATATAAATTTTTAACAGTTATGGACACGCAATCTATTGATGACCAGCTGGAATTGCTGCGTCTCAAGGAATTATTTATGTCGGATATTAAGATCCGAAGTAAAATGGCTATTCTCCTTAGCGACGAATGTGCCGCTGAAATTCCGCCTTATCAGGAGTTTTGCGAACTCACACATTGCACGCCGAATATAGCTAAAATGTTTACCGAAATCTCACTGTATGATGTGATTCTCACTCCAGAGGAAATTGCAGCAGAACGCGAAAGATTAGAAAGGATGAAACTATAATTCTATTTTACTATGATACAATATGACGAACAGACTCTTCAACTTATTGAAGAAGAAATTACCTACATTTATAACTCTGATGTGACCGGCTATCCGGAAAGTGAATTTTTGCTTGACTTACGGAAAAGTATCTTGAACGAGCAAGCATTAAAGCGTGAAGCTCAAGAAGAACTTCTGCCCGACATAATTGCCTTTAATGATGCCTTGCATGACGCGCTTAAACGTATGTATGATCGCGCGCATGAACTCTATCGTCAGATGTCTGCTATTCAGCCAGACATTATGTTAACCGCCAAATGTTATCTTGCATATGACTATCCTGCTTTGCACCCCTACCAAAAAGAAGATAGGCAAGAGTTGTTTAATGCTATAAGCGATTTCGGTTGGAACAAACTTTATGAAGATGGGGTTACTTTTGCATTAGATTTACCACGTGATATAAACGTGCCTTTCGACACTATCAGAGGCATGGACTGCACGCCGTTTAACTGGAATGAAGGTCTTGACCCCGAACTTACGAAAGATCTCCATATCAATCGTGCCTTCCACAATCTTTTTGACCATACAAAATTTGCTCTCACAGATTTTATCTTCTGCCGAGATTTTGTCTTTGAGTATAGCACAATTATGCAAGAACAAACCAACTGACTTTTCCTAAAATTAGTAGACAGTTTTTTGATTATTTTCCTAAGTTAGTAGACACTCTTCCTAACTTTGTTGACACTTTCCTAAAAAAGTTGACATTCATCCTAAATTAGTTGACATTTACAAATTCGATCCATGTGACTTTTAACCTTTTTTAGAGTTGGAAGGAGCAGGCATCTTACGGGGACGTACAGGATGCGAACGACATGCGAATGTAATGCGAATGTAATGCGAACGGTTTTGATGGCTTTTAATTACGATCTAAAAACCTTCCAAACAGCGTATCTCGAGCGTATCTTGAGCGTATCTCGAGCGTCTCTCGCGCCCTCTTATTTATTCTTGAGGATGATCCAGATGATCACCGGAGCACCGAAGAGCGCAGAGACGGTAGAGATAGGAAGCGGGTACGCGAAGAGCGAACAGAGGACATCGCAGACGAGCAGCAGGCAAGCGCCAATGAGCGCCGAAGCAGGGATAGTGATGCGGTGATTCGATGTTTGGAAGATACCGCGCGCCATGTGCGGGACAGCTACGCCGATAAAAGCAATCGGTCCGCAGAATGCCGTAACACCACCGGCAAGAAGCCCGGTCGCTAATACAATATAAATACGCGTGCGCGAGACATGGATGCCTAAACCCCGTGCATAATCCTCGCCGAGCATCAGGCCGTTAAGCGGTTTGAGTGCCAGAACAACAAAGAGCGCGCCGACCAGCAAAATAGGAACAAGCATCTGCATATCACTCCACCCCACACTGCTCAGCGAGCCGAGCGTCCAGACAATAAACAGTTTGAGTGCATCGGGGTTCGCGAAATTCTGCATAAGACTTACCAACGCGCCGGCTATCGAACCGAACATCATTCCGACAATGAGAAGCGAGACATTGCTGGTCACGCGGCGACTGACAGCTAACACAAGCAGAAGCACCAAAGTCGCGCCAATGACAGCGGACAAAGGGAGAAAGAAAGAAACCCCACCTGCCCTCCCCACAAGGGAGGAAAAAGGCAGTAGTAGCGTTGAACACATCGTCAGTAACGCAACTCCGAGGCTCGCACCGGACGAGACGCCGAGCGTATATGGCCCTGCAAGGGGGTTGCGGAAAAGGGTCTGCATGATCAGACCTGCCACCGAAAGTGACGCGCCGGCTAAGATCGCCGTAACCGCTTTGGGCAGACGGATCGCATGCAGGATCTGGCTCTCCATCGGTGACAGCGAATCGCCGAAAGGCCATAGCCACATCGTGCCGCTACACACGTCCAAACCGAACAGAATGACCAAAAACAGGCCTAAAATGATAAATATAGATACATTCTTTTTCATTTCCGGCACAAAATTACTAAATTTTTTGCACATATCCAAAAAAAGTTGTAATTTTGTAGCCGTTTTTGCAAAATCGTAAATCGTAAATCGTTAAATCGTAAATATTTTATGTCAGTACATGTACAAAATAGCCGCATGACAACGGCCAAATTACGCCAGATGAAGGCGAACGGCGAGAAGATCGCCATGCTGACCAGTTATGATTTCACGCTTGCCTCTTTGGTGGACGAAGCGGGAATTGACATGTTCCTTGTGGGAGACAGTGCCAGCAATGTAGTATGCGGCAACCAATACACGTTGCCTATTACGGTAGATGAGATGATTTTCTTGACCAAAGGTGTTGTGCGCGCGGCGCAACACGCGTTGGTAGTGTGCGACATGCCCTTCGGCAGCTACCAAGTGAGCGAAGAAGAGGCGGTGCGCAATGCCATCAAGATCCTCAAAGAGAGCGGATGCGATGCCGTCAAGTTAGAGGGCGGCGAGGAGATCCTTCCGGCCATCAAGCATATGATCCAAGCCGGTGTGCCGGTGATGGGTCACTTGGGACTGACGCCGCAGAGTGTCAACCAGTTCGGCGGCTACGGCCTGCGCGCCAAAGAGGAGGCGGAGGCGGAGAAACTGCTGCACGATGCCAAATTGTTAGACGAAGCCGGCTGTTTCTCTATCGTCTTGGAAAAGATCCCTGCGGCTCTGGCGGAGAAAGTGACGAAAGCCGTTTCGTGTCCGGTCATCGGTATCGGCGCCGGCAACAAATGTGACGGTCAGGTTCTTGTCCTGCAAGACATGTTGGGGTTGAACCAAGGCTTCAAGCCCAAGTTCCTGCGTCATTTCGCAAGTTTGGCAGGAGAAGTAAAAACGGCTGTGAGCGAATACATCAACGCCGTCAAAGACAGCTCTTTCCCTAATTCGGAAGAAAGCTACTGAGAATCAGCCAGGTAGCTATGGTATGTGAAGCAGCCCCGAGGTTGATGAACACATGCCAGATCGCGTGGTAATAGGCGTGTTCCTCATCGAGACGGAAGAAATAAGCTCCGGCGGTGTAGAACACGCCTTCTGCTATTATCCACCAGAAAGCCGCCGGACTCAAACTGCGCCACATCGGCACAATAATGAGCAAAGCAGCCCACCCCATCGCCAAGTACAATGCCAGCGATAACTTCGGGTGCTTGCCCAAAGCCGCAAACTTACCCACCACGCCGGCGATCACACAAGCCCAAAGGAAAGCAAACAGGCACCAACCGATCCATCCGCCCACACCCGACAAACAAATAGGCGAATAGGATCCGGCAATCATCACATAAATCGCTACATGGTCCAAGATACGGAGTTTGCGTTTCAACTCCGGCGAAGTAACGGCATGGTAGATCGTCGAAGAACCGAACATCAGCCATGCGCCGAAAAGGTAAAGAAGCGTTCCTAACATCTGATACGCGAAATGCGCCGACTGCGCCTCATGCGCCAGACGAATCATCGGAACGGACACAATCATCATCGCCACAAGGGCTACCAGATGGGTCCAGGTATTGGCTTTTTCTTCTGAAGACAGTGAATACATCGTTTTTTTTTCATTTGCGGGTACAAAGTTACTGCTTTTTTGCGAGATATGCAATAAAAAAGTGCACAATTGGTAATAAAGAATATTTTTTTCTTAAAAAAGTTTGCCTATGTGCATTTTTTTTTGTAACTTTGCAGCATATTTGGATTTTTATCTTCACACAAATACATATTACTATGACAACACAAGAAATGCAACAAGCTTTTGAGCAAGCTTATGGCCACAAGGCTGAGAAAATCTTTTTTGCCCCCGGCCGCGTTAACCTCATCGGCGAGCACACTGACTACAACGGTGGCTGCGTTTTCCCTTGTGCGTTGAGTTTCGGCGCATGGCTGCTGATTGCGAAAAACAACGACCGGGTGCTTCGTTTTCACTCCATGAACATGCCGCAAGTGTATGAGAT
>ODAI013576788.1_pt1 | contig 10397 bp, 4 predicted proteins | sample 1539321 | NCBI WGS metagenome assembly ODAI01 (sample SAMN02144231, study PRJEB22623) | gut metagenome | biome: sheep rumen | host: Ovis aries | place: New Zealand | reverse complement strand
CTACCTGTATCTGAGACAGCTGAAGGAAGAAGGGGCTGAAAGGAATTCCAAAGCGGCCGAAAGGGATTCCAAAGCGGCCGCGGGGCGTTCAAAAGCGGAAGATCGAAGGCCGAAAGATGCGGAGGATAAGATTCAGACGGACTCTGTCACAGTACAGATGACCTACGCCAGCCTTGAGACGGAGCAGATCCGCCGTTTCACGCGGGAATGGAACTATGCGGAGCTGGAGGACTGGTTTTTCGGCCTCCTGGAGAAGTATCACCGCTGGGCTTACTGGCTGGTCCGCCACAGGGCGGTCCGGCAGAAGGGCCTTAAAGAACTTGAATTCCCATTTTCCTACAGGGACGGGCAGCGTACACTGGCAGCGTCGGTATACCGGACCATCGAGCGGGGCAGGAAGCTTTTTATTCAGGCGCCGACAGGTTCCGGCAAGACGATCGCGGCGGTATTTCCCGCCCTGAAAGCCATCGGCGAGGGATATGGCCAGAAACTCTTTTACCTGACTGCCAGAACGGTCACCCGGACCGTGGCGGAGGACTGCTTCAGCCTGCTGACAGGAAACGGACCTGATTTTCCGGTTGTGACGATCACCGCGAAGGAAAAAATCTGCCCGATGATGCACAGGGCTTCTGATCAGGCGCAGGAGGCGGCGGATGAAAGCGCGGTTTATCCGGATGCGCTTTCCGGCCCTGCCTGCAATCCGGTCAGCTGCCCGTTCGCGAAAGGGCATTTCGACCGGGTGAATGACGCTGTATTCGATATGATTTCGACTCAGACCTCTTTCCGCAGGGAGGATATTCTCAGACAGGCGGAGCACTTTCAGGTCTGCCCCTTTGAGATGAGCCTGGACCTGACAGAGTGGGCTGACGGAGTGATCTGCGACTACAATTACCTGTTTGATCCATCCGCCAGGCTGCAGCGCTTTTTCGGCGGGGAGTCAAAAGGAGATTACCTGTTCCTGATCGACGAGGCCCATAACCTGGTGGACCGCGGAAGGGAGATGTACAGCGCGGATCTGGCTGCCGAAGAATTCCGGACCCTGAAAAAAGAACTGAAGAAGCACCACATCGCGGGCGGGATCATCAAATCTCTTGATTCCTGCTCCAGATGGATGAAAAAGGAGCGCCTGAATCTGGAGCAGGAGCTTAACGCACGGGAAGGACTTCCCGGAGAAAGCAGGTTCAGCTACCATCTTCTGCAGGATACGGGGACGTTTCCACTGACCCTGATGAATCTGGCAGCGCGGCTGGAGGAGTTTCTTAAAACGCCCCGCCCGCAGGAGATTTCAGATCCGGTCCTCTCCCTGTATTTCCGCGTTCTGTCCTTTCTGGACGCTGCGGACCGTGCCGGTGAAAAATACGTAAGCTACAGTGAAATCATGCAGGACGGCCGTTTCCGCCTGCGCATTTTCTGCGTGGACCCCAGCAAAGACCTGGAAGAATGCATGAAGAAGGGGAGGTCCGCCGTCCTGTTTTCCGCGACCCTCCTGCCTGTCGGCTATTATAAAAGACTTCTTTCCACCCGGGAGGATGATTATGCGGTCTACGCCTCCTCCTCTTTTGATCCCGGGCGCGCCAGGATCCTGATCGGCAGGGATACTTCGAGCCGCTATACCATGCGCGGGCCCATGGAATACCGGAAGATGGCTGAATATATCCGCAGGGTGGTCCGCGCAAAGACCGGCAACTATATGGTTTTCTTCTCCTCCTACCGCATGATGGAGGATGTCGCGGCCTGCTTTGAGGAAATCTGTCCTGAAAACTTCCAGATAGCGGTTCAGAACAGCCGGATGTCGGAAGAGGAGCGGGAAGCATTTCTCAGCTCATTTGAAGCGGACCGGCAGGAGGATGCGGACACAGAGAAGGGGCTGGTCGGTTTCTGCGTGATGGGAAGCTTTTTCGGGGAAGGGATCGACCTGCGGCATGACCGCCTGATCGGGGCGGTCATCGTAGGAACCGGCCTCCCGCAGATCTGCGCAGAGAGGGAGATTCTGCAGGGATACTGCGCCGGGCACGGGATGGACGGTTTTCACTATGCCTATATCTGTCCGGGGATGAACAAAGTGCTCCAGGCTGCCGGCAGGGTAATCCGCACAGAGGAAGACGCCGGTGTGATCGTGCTGCTGGATGAACGTTTCGGCCGGCCGGAATACCGGGGCATGTTCCCCCGGGAATGGAAGGAGACCAGCTTCTGTACAGTGGACAGCGTGGAGGAGGAACTGCGCGCCTTCTGGAGGGGGATCGGCTCTTCCCATGACGCCGCCCTGCCGACGGACGGGCACTCAGCCTCTTCTTTGGAATAAAAGAGAAACTCTGCGGGCGGCCTGATGTGCGGAAGGCCGTAAATAGCAGCGCGAAAAGGGGAAAGAGGCGGATTTTTACATTGTCTGATACTGTGAAATGCGCTAAAATAAAGCAAACTGTGATTAAAACTCTTCTGCTTTGGCAGGAAGATCGGAGAACCAAATGAGAAAAAGATGGTTGATTGCTCTGGCAGCAGGCCTGCTGGCGGGGACAGCGGCGGCAGGAAGCAGCTGCAGCGCATATGCTTCCGATGAAATCCGCATTATAGGGGAATCGGAGGAAGAATCTGCTCCCGCGGATCAGGCGGAAACATCGGCAGCGGAAGATGCGGCAGGTGCGGAAGAACCTGCGGCGGAAGACGCAGATAGTTCTGCAGCGGAAGATGCGGCTGAGGCGGACGGCGCCGGGGAGAAAGAAAAGCCGCAGGCCCTGACAGAGGACAGCACGGAAGCGGAAGGAAGCGAAGAGACACAGGAGACCCTCCGCGAGGAGGCTCAGAAAGCGGCCCGCTCCCTTTACGGCAGTCTGCAGAAGAGTGCGGATCTGAATGACAATGAAGCCTTCTCCGCTCTTTTTGCGGGTGAGATGGATCCGGCCGTGCTGCAGAACCAGCTGCAGGCGATCAAGTCTGCCCTGAACCTGACAGCGTCCCTTGACCGGCATTCCGATTTCTGCTTCTTTGCTCCTTCAGGCGAGGAACAGTCAGAACCCTGCGCTGTCAGCCTTACCGACTATACGGTTACAGAGGACGGCGGCGTAAACTGGTACTCCACGCTTCTGTGCGTGGAGAAGACATCGGAAGAATGGAAGGTCAGTTCCGGCAGCGTGCAGGAATATCTGGATTCCCTCTATCCGGTGGAGTTTACCGAGGCCAGGGCGGCAGGATACAACGCGGTGGATCTCTATCCCTGGTTTGCCATGAGATTCCAGGATGACGCTGTATTCGACGGAGCCTTCTACAGCCTGCCCGGCATGTTCTGGCAGAACAGCGACGGGAGCGTGACCTTCGGCCTGTGGCTGAGCAACGGCCAGGGAGGCACGAAATGGTGTGACAGCATCGAACTGAATCTGACAGACGGACAGCTGGGAACCGTTGCGGACGTCACCGTTCCGGTCCAGACCGCGGTGGCGGGACAGTCCTCTTCATTCCTTCAGTATTCCATTCCTGCTGAGAAAGTAAGGACCGGTACGCTGGAATGGTCGTCTCTGACGGTGCGGTCCAACCTGATCTACGAGTAAAAAGGGGTTTCAGGATTCAGCAGGGGAAGAATCTATGGAAGTTTGCAGAAAATGCGGCGCGCCGCTCAAGGATGGAGACAGGTTCTGCAGCAAATGCGGAGCAAAGGTACGCCGCCCCAGCAGCCGGTATGAGGAGAGGCAGAAGAAAAAGGAGCAGAAGAAGGTTACCTTCCGGACCAGTCCCGAGAAAGACACCGGATACCGCGAACATTTTGAAGAGGGGGAGAACCGCAGAAGCGCTTTGACCCTTACGGCTCTGCTTCTCATGATTATGGCCGCGTGTGTGGCGGTTTTTGCCTTTTTCTTCTTTTATACGGGAAGCCGGAAGACCGGCGACGATATTCTGATTCTTTCAGGCCCGGAAAATGCCGGGGAGGGCTCAGGCAGTGAGCTTCTGCAGGCGGACGCGGAGGAAGCGGCCGGCGCCGCACCGGAAGCGGCAGAGCCTGCGGAAACGGCGCTGAGCGCGCAGGAGCCCGAAAGCGCGGCAGCTGCGCAGCAGGAAGCAGCGGGCATCACGCCCGGTGAGGATGCCGGCGGCGGGAATACTGACGGGGAAAAGGAATCCGGCGCTCTCACGGATGCCGGATCTGAAAGCGCCCTGGAGGAGAAACAGAAAGAAGAGAAACTTCCTGCCGCGTCTGAGACAGAGGAGACGGAGATAGAAACGGAGACAGAGACGGAGCCCCAGACAGAGGCGCCTTCACCGTCCGCCGCCGATGTGATCGATCCCGCCCGTCTTGAAAGCGAGATTGCCTCAGGATCCACGGCATCTCAGTATGAGATCTATATCTACGACCTGAAGCATGATTCCGAGGCGGCTCTGGGTGACTGCAGCGAGCCGATGTACGCCTCCGCGCTGATTACGGTTCCCATCCTGTATACAGCTGCCAGCCTGATCGATGACGGGACGCTGTCCATGGATACGCAGGTGACCTATGAGGCCAGCATCGGGGGCAGGGGAGAATACACGACGGAGGCCAGAAACGGCCTGGATTTCCCGCTCTCCTTCTTCCTGCAGACCATGGCGCATTATTCCGACAACAACTGCATCAACACACTGATCGATTACCTGACGCTGGATACCATCAATTCCGTCTGCAGAGAGGCGGGCTATCAATCCGTGAATCTGGAGCGCAAACTGGTGAATGGTGATACCCGGGGCCTGGATAATTATATTTCCGCCAGGGATATCAGTCTTATGGTGCGGGACCTTTACAAAGGGAAGTTCAGATCCGTGGACGCGGCGTGGATGGAGGAATACTTCCATATAGACGCGGGGGATTCCCTGCCGACCCTGTTCGGGCTTGCGCCGGGCCTGAAAGACGCGGTTGTCCTGAATCAGAACGGGCACGGCGATACCAGATATAACGAGACTGCGCTGATCCGGTCCGGGAATTCCGTATATGTGCTCACGGCCATGCTTTACGGCAGCGCAGGATTCAGTTATAATCCGGCTGTTACCAACATAGCGGATTATGTGAACGCAGTAATGACAGAGGAGCCGGCTGAGGGAAACTGAGCGGGCAGAGAGGACAGACAGAATATGAGCAATGTCAGACGAGTGTATGTGGAGAAGAAGGACGCTTTTGCGGGGGCAGCCAGGGATCTGGGACATGAAATCCGCAGCTACCTGGGGATCCCTTCCCTGAAGAAGATCCGGATCCTGATCCGCTATGATGTGGAGAACATATCGGATGAGGTATTCGGCCAGGCGAAAAAGTGCGTGTTCTCCGAACCGCCTGTAGATACCCTGTATGATGAAGTATTTCCCGCCGGCCCTGAGGACAGGGTTTTTGCGGTGGAGTACCTGCCCGGACAGTTTGACCAGCGCGCGGATTCCGCGGTTCAGTGCGTCCGCTTCCTGAAAGAGGATGAGGAGGTCCTGATCAGGACCGCGACCGTTTACGTCTGTGAGGGAAACCTTACGGATGATGAATTCAGCCAGATCCGGAACTACTGCTATAATCCGGTGGATTCCAGGCTCTGCGGCATGGAAAAGGCGGACACGCTCCGTCAGGTATTCGATGAGCCGGAGGATATAAAGACCTTTGACGGCTTCAGCGGCATGGAAGAGGAAGCGCTTAAGAAACTCTACGGATCCCTGAACCTCGCGATGACCTTCCGTGATTTTCTGTTTATCCGGGACTACTACAGGGATGAGGCACACAGAGATCCTACCGTGACGGAGATCCGTGTTCTGGATACCTACTGGTCGGATCACTGCCGTCATACGACCTTCTCCACTGAACTGAAAAAGGTGGATTTTGACGAAGGATACTACCGCCGTCCGATTGAAGAGACCTTCCTGAGATACCTTGCAGACTTCAGGGAACTCTATCAGGGACGCAGTGACAAATATGTCTGCCTGATGGACCTGGCCACCATGGGCGCCAGAAAACTGAAAAAGGAAGGAAAGCTGAACGATCAGGAGGAGACGGATGAGATCAACGCCTGCTCCATCGTGGTTCCGGTCGAGATTGACGGGAAAACGGAAGAGTGGCTGATCAATTTCAAGAATGAGACCCATAATCATCCGACGGAGATTGAGCCTTTCGGCGGCGCCGCCACCTGTCTCGGCGGCGCGATCCGCGATCCGCTCTCCGGGAGGACCTATGTCTATCAGGCGATGCGCGTGACCGGCGCGGCGGATCCGACTGTCTCTGTCAGGGATACGATGAAAGGGAAGCTTCCACAGAAGAAGCTGGTGCGCGAGGCCGCCCATGGCTACAGTTCCTACGGCAACCAGATCGGTCTTGCCACGGGCTATGTAAAAGAAATCTATCATCCGAACTATGCCGCGAAGCGCATGGAGATCGGTGCCGTCATGGGGGCGGCTCCCAGAAAGGACGTGCTCAGGGCCTCATCCAGACCCGGCGATGTGATCATCCTCCTGGGCGGCAGGACCGGCCGCGACGGCATCGGCGGAGCCACCGGTTCCTCCAAGGCGCACACGGAAGCATCGATCGAAGTGTGCGGCGCCGAGGTCCAGAAGGGAAACGCGCCTACAGAGCGCAAGCTGCAGAGAATGTTCCGCCGTCCGGAGGTGTCCAGGCTGATCCGCAAATGCAATGACTTCGGAGCCGGCGGCGTGTCTGTCGCGATCGGTGAACTGGCGCCGGGCCTTCTGATCAATCTGGACCTGGTACCCAGAAAATATGCGGGTCTGGACGGGACGGAGATCGCGATCTCAGAATCCCAGGAGAGAATGGCTGTTGTCATTGATCCGAAGGATGAGCCGGAATTTATGAAATATGCCGCTGAGGAGAACCTCGAGGCGACCAGGGTCGCGGTCGTGACCGAAAGCCCGAGGCTGGTGATGCAGTGGCGGGGCAGGACCATCGTCGATCTTGAGCGCGCATTTCTGGATACCAACGGCGCCCATCAGGAGACTTCCGTCCGGATCGAGATGCCGTCCAGGGAAAAGCGCTATTTTGAAAAGACCTGTCTCGACGAACAGGATGTAAAGGAAAAATGGCTTCAGACCCTTGCCGGGCTGAACTGCTGTTCCCAGAAGGGTCTGGTGGAGATGTTCGATTCCTCCATCGGAGCCGGCAGCGTGCTGATGCCTTACGGCGGGAAGTACCAGCTTACAGAGACGCAGGCCATGGTGGCTAAGCTCCCGGTCCTTGAGGGAAAATGTGATACCGTTACCATGATGGCGTACGGTTTTGACCCGGTTCTTTCCAGCTGGAGTCCCTATCACGGCGCTGTCTACGCGGTTCTGGAATCCGTGGCCAGGATCGTGGCGGCGGGAGGAGACTACCGGAAGATCCGCTTCACCTTCCAGGAATATTTCCGCAGGATGAATGAGGATCCGCGCAGATGGAGCCAGCCGGCAGCCGCTCTTCTCGGGGCTTACGCGGCCCAGATGGGCTTCGGGCTGCCCTCGATCGGCGGGAAAGATTCCATGTCCGGATCTTTTGACGAGATCGATGTCCCGCCGACCCTTGTCTCATTTGCGGTGGACGTGAACGACAGGCAGAATATCCTGTCTCCGGAGCTGAAGAAGGCCGGCAGCAAGCTGGTACTGATACAGATCGACAGAGATGAATACGACCTCCCCGATTATGAACAGGCCAAAGCGCAGTATGAGAAGTTCTTCGGGGATGTAAAAGCGGGCAGGATTCTCTCCGCTTACGCGCTGGACGCCAACGGTCTGGCGGCGGCCGTCTCAAAGATGGCTTTCGGCAATAAGCTCGGCCTGCGCATAGAGCACAATGTGGCTCCGGAAGATCTGTTTGCTCCGGACTTCGGCGCGATTGTTGCCGAGATCCCGGACGGAAAAGTATCCGAGCTGCAGACAAGATATACGCTCGTGGGCGTCGTAGAGGATACAGGAATCCTTTCATATCGGAATATATCGATACCGGTTGATGACGCGATCGGGACCTGGAAGGGAACCCTTGAGAAGGTATTCCGTTCCGTGCCGGCGGGTGAAGTTCCCGGGAGCGCCGCCGCGCCGGAGGGAATCAGGCCTTATGAGACTGAAAAAGATCCCGCGGGGGGAAAACTGTATATATGCGCGCACAGGACCGCAAGGCCGCGCGTATTTATCCCCGTATTCCCGGGAACAAACTGTGAGTATGATTCGGCGGCAGCTTTCCGCCGTGCCGGCGCGGATGTGGACATAAGGATCTTCCGCAACCGGAATTCCGCGGATATCCGCGAATCTGTCGACCTGTTTGCCGACGCCATCGACCAGGCGCAGATTCTGATGTTCCCGGGAGGCTTTTCGGCGGGGGATGAACCGGACGGCTCCGCAAAATTCTTCGCGACGGCTTTCCGGAATGAGAAAATCCGCGAAGCGGTCATGCGTCTGCTGAACGAGCGGGACGGACTGGCGCTGGGGATCTGCAACGGCTTCCAGGCTCTGATCAAGCTGGGACTGGTTCCCGGCGGTGAGATTACGGGGCAGGAGGATGATTCTCCCACACTGACCTTCAACACGATTCACAGACATATATCGAAGATGGTCTATACGAAGGTGATGACCGACAGAAGTCCCTGGCTCAGACTGGCACAGACAGGCGGCGTCTATACAAACCCGGCTTCCCACGGGGAAGGGCGTTTTGTGGCGTCCGCCGAATGGATCCGTAAGCTGGAAAAGGGCGGTCAGATTGCGACGATGTACTGCACGCCGGACGGGGAGATCAGTCCGGATCCGGAGTGGAATGTGAACGGTTCCTATGCATGCATAGAAGGAATCACCAGCCCGGATGGAAGAATTCTGGGCAAGATGGCCCACGCGGAGCGCCGGGGAGATTCTGTTGCCATTAACATCAGCGGCGAGCAGGATATGAAGATCTTTGAGAGCGGTGTCAGTTATTTCAGGTAAGGAAGACGGCATGTCGGCAGATGTGCAGCAAACAGATGTCCGCGGCATACAGGGGCAGGCAGCTCTTTGGGTGCGGGTGGCGGCGAATGAGTAAAGATCATGGATAATGAAGAAATCAGAGAGTTGCTGAAGGAACTCAAAGAGTCGTCCGACGAGAGCAGCGCGGTCAGAAGCAGGGTTGTGAAGATCCATTTTGACACGCCGCAGGAGGCGGAGCGCCGGGAGAGGGCAAAGCGGAAAGCCGCTGAAGCAGCCAGACAGAAGGCGCTCGAGGAAGAAGAAGAGCGGCGGGCGGAGGAAGAAGCCCGCAGGGAAGCTGCCGAGAAAGAGGCGGAAGCTGTGGTTGCCGAAGCGAAAGCGGAGGCTGCTGCGGAGTTTTCGGCCGATCTCGGGAAGGATCTTCTTCCGGAGGAAGACGCCGGGGATGAAGCGCTCAGCGATGCGGCGGATCTGCATTTCAACTGGGAATATAAGTACAGACGCCTTTCGGAGGAGTCTGCCGGTCCGGCAGAAGGGGAAGATCGATCCGGGTCAGCCGGGAAGGAAGGTTCTTCCGAAGCCGGGAAGGATGTATCCGCAGCGGATGACGCGGAGGATGCAGACGATCGGGAAGACTGGAAAAAGCGCATGGAGGAAAGCCCGGACGGCAGCCGGAAGAAGGCCTCTTTCCGCGGTCTGTCCGGTCTGAAGTCCATAAAAGACAGGCTGCAGAACCGGAAGATAAAGGAGGGCAGAGAAGAGGAAGAGCCGGAAGGCGAAGCGGATCTTCCGGAAGAGGATTCTGACGGTTCCCCGGAGGCTTCCGGGACAGACTCTCCCGGAGCGCGGTCCGGAAAAAAGAAAGGCCGGGAGGCCGGCAGGCCTTCAGGGCGCCGCGCTGAGAGGATAGAAGCGGCAGGGGACCTGGACGACTTTGAGTCCGACGCGGATTATTTCCGCGATGACGAAGCTGCGGCTGAGAAGGACAGGAAGGCTTCAGCCGGTAAGGCATCTGCGCTGTTCGCCGGGGCAGCCGGGCTTTTTGCGTCCCTGAAGGGAAACATTTCCGGAAAAGTGGCCGGGAAAAAAGACCGGGGCGGAAAAAAGACTGAAACAGACGATTTATCGGATCCCTATCCGGATGAAGAGGAAAACGGCGGCCGGGAGTATGACCGGCATCAGGACGAGGATGATTTCGGAATCGATCCGGAACTGGCTTATCTGTTCGAAGATGAGGAGGACGGGATAAGCGGGGCTGAGGAAGAGGATTACGCCCCGGATACAGAACCGGAAGACGGCGGAAGAGAAGCTGATACAGAAGCGGAAGACGCCGGAAGAGAAACCGGCACAGAAGCAGAAGACGCCGGAAGGGAAACCGGCACGGAGCCGGAAGCCGTTGGAAGGGAAGCCGGCACGGAGCCGGAAGCGCTCACGGCGTAGTTACCCTCCGCCAGAGCTTCGCTGATCACGATATATTCGTTGCTCAGGGAATCGATACCGCATAATGTCCGTCCATGCTTCAGTGAACGCATCTCTAT
>ODAI011337366.1_pt1 | contig 10397 bp, 7 predicted proteins | sample 1539321 | NCBI WGS metagenome assembly ODAI01 (sample SAMN02144231, study PRJEB22623) | gut metagenome | biome: sheep rumen | host: Ovis aries | place: New Zealand | reverse complement strand
GCCAATCAAGAGGGCTTGCTTTCCTTAGCTGCCCAGCTGGAGGCTTTGGCAGATGAAGATGCTGGAAGCCATATTCATTACGATGAAGATAATTCACTCGAAAAAGGCTCCTCGAATTTAATCATAGAAAAAATCGATTGAATTCCGACTTATCAAACCGTTTCATCATGAACAGAAAGGAAGAAATGACAGACTTTGATTCCATCTGGCGCACTCAAGACGAAATCAGGACAGTGGTGAACGCTGTTGTGGGGGAATGTATCTATTCTTTGGCGTATTCGCAAGAGAGGACAGCCATTGAACTCGAGTTGACTGTCCGTCTTGACGAAGATGCCGTTTCCACCCTTTGCAGCCAGTTTCCCATCTCAGGCGATTACGACGACGAAGGGAGTGAAGGCACCAAGTTCGTTTTCTTCCTTTGATTCGCACGTACATATTCAAATATACATCGCTTGAAAAAGTTGTGTTCTCGGTGTTGTCATTTGTGGCTTTTGACACTCTCATTTGTGGCCTTTGACACCCTCATTTGTGGCTTTTGACGCTCTCATTTGTGGCTTTTGACCGCCTCAGATGCCACAAGTGACAATATCGGGTGGAATAACACACAAAAATGTAGTTTTCTTTTGCGTTTTGCTCTCTTATTTGTATCTTTGCATTCAAATTGCGACACAAATTGCTAGACAATGAAAATCCTGTGGGAATCCGCAGTCTCACATCATTGCATCTGGATGATTATAATGCAAACTAATTAAAAATAACATGAACCTAAAAAGACTTTCACTCTGCCTATTTGCTGCTTGTTCGCTGCAAATGAACGCTCAGTATCTGGAGCACATTTACGATTACATCGAGAACACTGCTGTTTTTGAGGAAGGACAGGAAGAAGGACACGCCTACTATCTGGCCCCTAATCATCTGTCGCTCAATGGACAGTGGCAATTCTTCTTTGCCAACACTCCCGAGGAAGTGCCGCAGCAATTCTTCCAAACGAATTTCAAGGACAGCAAGTGGCGCACCATCCGAGTGCCAAGCAACTGGGAGATGGAAGGCTATGGCGATGCACAATTCCGCAATGTGCCTGCTCCGTTCAAGGCTAATCCGCCTTTTGTTCCGAGAGATTACAATCCAACAGGAGCTTACCGAAAGACGTTCACTCTGCCCGCCAAGTGGCAGGGACAGCAGGTTTTCCTGCGTTTGGAGAAGACCCAGAGTGCTTCGTTCGTATGGATCAACGGTCAGCAGGTGGGTTATAACGAAGGCGGACAGGAGCCTGCAGAATACGATGTGACGCCCTATGTTCGTCCGGGCAAGAATGTGTTGGCCGTCTGTGTGCTGAAATACAGCGATGGCTACTATCTGGAAGGTCAAGACTATTGGCGACTGGCTGGTATCTTCGACGATGTGACTCTCTATGCCACACCCAAGACCCGACTGTTCGACTGGTATGTCACCACCGACCTTGACGACCAATACCGCGATGCCACGATGAAGGTGAATGTTGACGTGAAGAAATACGAAGACGCAAGTGGCTCATACGCTGTGCGCGCCACGCTGACAGACAAGACTGGCAAGCAGGTGAAACAACTGACGTCCGACCGCTTCACGATGAACGGCAAGGGGAAGAAGTCGGTTGAACTCTCATCGCTCATCACCAACCCCGACAAGTGGACTTGTGAGACACCTGTGCTCTACGGACTGAAGTTGGAACTGCTGAATGAAGCAGGAACGGTGGTGCAAGAAATCAACAGCAAGATGGGATTCAAGGAGACGGAAATCCGCCACCAGACGTTCTATCTGAACGGCCAGCCCATCAAAGTGAACGCCATCAACACCCACATGCAGCACCCCGAACTGGGACACGCCATGAACGAAGAAACCATCCGCAAGGATATGGAAATCCTGAAGCAACACAACTTCAACGCCGTTCGCACCTCGCACTATCCGCCTGTGAACAAATACTTGGAACTGGCTGACGAATATGGCCTCTATATCATCGACGAGGCTGGTACAGAAGCTCATGCTACGGAATACATCTCGAACGACCAGCGGTTCCGTGGAATGTATCTGGAGCGCGTGCAGAAGCTGGTGTTGCGCGACCGCAATCACGCCTGCGTGCTCTTCTGGAGTGCAGGCAACGAGAGCGGTGAAGGTCCGCTCATCACCGAAGTGGTGAAAGAAGGCAAGCGGCTCGACCCCACACGTTACTTCATGTATGGCGGCAACGCTTACGCGCATCCGGGAGAGGAAATCATCGGTCCGCGCTATCCAACGCCCTACGAGCTGGAGATGAACACGGCAATGGTGCCTGAGTCTGAAGACCCGCGTCCCTCGTTCATGGACGAATATCTGTCCGTAGCTGGCAATGCAGGCGGCGGAATGGACGAATTCTGGGCTGTCATCCGCCGTCAACCTCGCGTGATGGGTGGTGCCCTCTGGGACTTTGTCAACCCTGGCCTCACGGAACACATCCGCCCATTGACCGACAGTTCACCTTATAAGACACCCGCCCACTTGATGGGCAATGCTAAAGTGGAGAAGGGTACGCTTCGCCTGAACGGCCACGATGAATGGGTGGAAGTGTATCGCAGCAACAACGTTGAACTCTCCAGCAAGGAACTGACCATCAGCTTCGATGTAAAACCCGGAAAACTGAGCGGAACATACGAAGGTGCACCCTACATCACGAAGGGTAACACGCAGTTTGGTGTGGTTCAAAAAGGAAAAGAAAAACTGCAGTTCTATCTGCACTCAGGCTTGAAGCACACACTCGATGTTGACCTTCCTGAAAACTGGATAGGCAACTGGCACCACGTAACAGCATCGTGGGACGGAAAGGAGATGAAACTCTACATCGACGGACAGCTGAAGGGTACGGAGAAGACTGCCGCTCCAGAAACAGGAAACCAGCGCCGCGGAAACAGAGGAGGTGGCGGTGGTGAACGCGGAATCTTGAGCAACTTCCCCTACCCCATCAACATCGGACGCATTGCCGGCAACCACGCCATAGACCCGATGACCACCTATACAGCAGATGCCGAGATGGACAACGTTGCCATCTACAGCAAATGTCTGGCTGACGGTGAAGGACAGGCTGATGATGCAGTGCTCTATCTCACGTTCGACGGCAATGGCGACACGGGCACATTCTTCACCATCGGCGGCAACATGCGCACCTACGGATGTATTTGGCCCGACAGAACTGTTCAGCCCGAGATGAAACAGATGAAGTGGACCACGCAGCCCGTAAGCGTTCGTCTGCTCAATGCAGAGACCGGAGAGGTCGAGATTACCAACCGGTTGTTCTTTACCGACCTTTCCCAATACGCTTCACATTGGACTTTGACGGCCGACAACCAAGTGCTGGAAGAAGGCGACATCCAATTCTCCACAGCACCTCAGCAGACGCAAGTGATCCGCATTCCATACCACAAGCCGACTATCGTTGCCGGAAAGGAATACCGCATCACCATCAGCTCTTCCTTGAAACGCGACGAGGTTTGGGCTAAGAAAGGCCATGAGGTGGCATGGAATCAGCTGGAACTCACCTCTTGGAACATTCCCGCTCAAGAGCCTCAACTGTCTGCCAAGAATATCAATACGCAAGAAGACGAAAAGCAAATCAAGATAAGTGGCAACGGCTTCTGCTATGTGATTAGCAAGGAAACGGGCAACCTTGAGCAGATTGAGGTTGAAGGCAAGCCGGTGCTCAAATCGCCTATCGAGTTCAACCTGTGGCGTGCTCCGATTGCCAATGAGTTCGACTCATGGGACGCTTTCCGCGTCAACGGAGGCTATGCTGAAGGCTACGGAAACCAAGTGGCCACGCTGTGGTACTCGAAAGGTGTGCAGCAGTTGAGAGTCCGTCCGGCACAAGTGCGTCTGAGCAGCAACCAGCACGAAACCACTGTCACCGTCAGCCAGTTGGTGCAAGTAGGCGCATCTTCCTACGGTGCTCTCGACCTCTATATTTCTGGCGTTCAGTTGGCTGGCTTCTCGCTCGACTATACTTATCATTTCTTCGATGACGGCACTGTCAAAATCGAAAACCATCTGAGCCCGCAAGGCCGTCTGCCCGAGATTCTCCCACGCATCGGCTTCACCACCTCTGTTGCTAACGAGTTCGACCAAATCACATGGTATGGTCGCGGCCCAGAAGAGAACTATCCCGACCGCAAGACGGGCTACAAGGTGGGTGTATGGAGCAAGACCGTGAAGGACATGTACGAGCCTTACCTCTTCCCACAAGACCACGCCCTGCGTACGGACAACCGCTACGTGCAACTCTTGGACAAGAATGGACACGGCGTGCAGATATCGATGAACGAGCACTTCAACTTCAACGCCTATCAGTTCACTACAGACAACCTGACGAAGAGCCTGTTCACCTATCAGCTGCAGCCACAGGCAGACCGCTACACCCTCAACCTCGACTACGCCACTACTGGTGTGGGGTGCACTTGCATCTATGTGCTCGATGAATACAGGGTGAAGCCCGAAGCTTACAACAGGGTGATTACCATCAAGCCCAAGAAATAGACAAAAATAGGGTTAGGCTTCATTACAGAAGCCTAACCATATCTAATACCCACGAAAAAATATCATTTCTTACCCCTTCCCTATTTTATATTTGCCGACTGCATTAGCTTGCGCATCTCCTGATTGCTGACAGCATAGTTGAAGATACGGAAGTCAGCAACGTCAGTCTGCGTAAGGAATTTGTCACCTCTGAACGGAGCGCGCCCAATCCAACAATTGGCTGGAGCATCCTTGAATATTTCTGTGAGGATGGGCATTTGGTCGTTACGCCCGATGAGTTTCCCGTTGAGGAAGAGTTCGCCTTTGTGTCCCTGTTGCCTGTAGAGCACATGCACCCATACATCGCGCTTGGGTTTTCCGCCCTGCATAATAATCTGCTCGTGCTCGTATCCGCCAGTAGAGGTCTCAAAGCGTTGTTCGTTCAGGCGCATAGCCATATAGGGGTCTTCGTGGGCACTGTTCTCGGCTAATGCGGAGAAAGCGAAGAGGAAATGTCCATAACCATCGAGCTGGTTCTCGGAACTGACTTTGAACCATACGGAAACAGAGAAATCACGCAGATTCTTGATAAGCGCTCCCGTCTCAGCCGTGAGGTCATAGTATCCGTTTTTGCCCCCCAGATGGAGGATGGAGGAGTTTGTCTCGTCAATCTTTGCGTCACGCCTCAGATACTCAGGTTGCCATTGGAAACGGTACTCTGCCTGCTGTTCAGCCTTCACATTAGGCTGAGGCAAGGCCGAAGTCATTTTGTCAGTAATCCGCTTGATATGGTCTTTCAGAATCTTGTAGGCTGGCTGCGGCATAGCACCGTGATCGTAGCCTTGCATCTCGTAGAGCGTCACATCCTTGTGCCCCGCAAGTTTCAGCATGCGCCAGAAGTAGGCCTGTTCCTCATAGCGGCCAAACAGTTCCAACTCTCTGTCACCAGAAATGATAACGATGGGTGGGGCATCAGGACGAACATAGGTGAGCGGGGCATATTGGTCGATAGTGGCTTGGAGCGGACCTATTCCCTGCTGCTTGCGGATGTTGTAGTGAGTGATGCATTGTCCGCTGAAAGGAACAAGGGCTGCCAATGAATCGGCATCAACACCATACTTCGCCAACCAACGTTTGTCCAGACCGATAACATCGAGCAGATAGCCTCCTGCAGAATGGCCTGCAACAAAGATTTTCCGTTTGCTGCCACCGTATTTTGCGATGTTCTTATAAGTCCACGCCACAGCTGCAGCGGCATCATCCAGTATATCATCGATTTTTGCTTTCGGCAACAGTCTGTAGTTGGCCGCAACCACCACGAGCCCGCTGTTCTTGAGTTGCGGGTCAATGTGCTTGTTGCCCCCCTCAATGCCACCACCGTGGAACCACACCACAACAGGAGCATCCTGCAAATCGGTGGAGTAATACACGTCGAGCTTGCATCGTTCCTGAGCGTATGCATCCGATGATTCTGTGTACGGAATGTCGTTGACCTGTTGATACTGTGAACGGGCAATGGAGGTGGAAAGCAGTAGTGCAACCGCAGTACAAATCAAATTCTTATAACTCATATTCTTGATTGTATGATGGGGTGAATACTTTTCGAAGCAACTCTGTTTCAAGTTATTGCAGGAGGGATGTCACCTCGTTGTTGCTTTTATCGTTTTTTGGTGTTTCTTTGAATAATCTGAAAGATATTACCCTTTTACAGAACTGGCAGGATGCATTCCCACACCAGGTTCAGTTCGCCCTGCAAATCGCCCACATCGGAGGTGATAGCGACGACGGCATTCTTGTCGGGGACAACGATGATATATTGTCCTCTTGCACCATCGGCACGGAAGCAGCCCGGACGGCATCGCCACATCTGATAGCCGTAGCCCTGCATCCAGTCGCTGGTCTCGACGGTCATTCCTTTCGCGGCAGCATCTTCCAACCGTGTGCCGGGATTGACGCTCTCCACCTGCTTCTTAGACATCTCTGCAACCCATTCGGCGGGTATGAGCTGTTTGCCGTTCCACTTGCCTTTCTGCAACAGCAGCTGCCCCATCTTTGCCAGGTCTTCAGTCTTCAGATAGAGACCCCAACCGCCACAGTTGATGCCTTGCGGACTCTCTTCCCACCGCGGTTTGCTGATGTGCAGGGGACTGAAAAGACGGGGTGTCAGATAATCCACCACCTTTTCGCCAGTCACTTTCTGTACAATTGCCGAAAGCATATAGGTGCCGAGGCTGTTGTAAAGGTAGAACTTGCCAGGCTCGTGTATGACGGGATGAGCCAAGAAAGCACTCACCCAATCCTGCTGAGCACCGCGGAACGAGGGCTCCACATCGTGCCCACACGACATGGTCAGCAAGTCACGCACAGTCATTGCCTTCAGGTTGTCGCTCACCTGGGCGGGCAACTTGTCGGGGAAGTAGTCAACAACCTTGTCAGTCAGCGCCATCTTCCCATCAGCAATAGCAAGCCCCACAGCCGTAGCCGTGAACGTCTTGCTCACCGAGTGGAGCACATGAGGGACGTTCTCAGCACCCGCGCTCTGCCAATGGCTGTAGATAACGTTCCCGTTGCGCACAATCATCACGCTGTGAATGTCCATCGATTTGTCGGCGGCTTGTGCGAAGAATCCCTTCATTGCCGTTTCCACACGCTCGGGGGTTCCCACACGCGGCAAATCAATGATTTCCGTCTGTGCCTTCATGCTGTTCATAGATGACGTCAGTGCCATCAACACAAGGGCGACCCATACAAACTTTCTTGTTTTCATGTCGGTTGGTTTTTAGATTATCTTTTGTTTTTTCAATTTTACAATTGCCAAGCGGTCCACCACACAAAGGCCCTATGCCGAAACCATTCCGTGTGGTTTCCTAACCGTTGCAAAGTCTCTTGGTTTTTGTTGTTGGTGAAATAAATCTCAAATGTTGGCACAAATATATAGAAAATTCGGGTATTATTACTATTTTTGCAACATATTTTAATGTTTTTATTTGACTAAACTATGGACAGAAGAGATTTTATCAAGAAGACAGCTCTGGCTGCTGCTGGCTCAGCCATCATCGCTCCAGCATCGGCCATGCTGGCAAAAGCAGAGTCTGCAGGACTATTGGAAAACGCAGTCGAACCCACACAAAACACATGGCAGGAGGGAAAGACGCCGAAGGTTTTGTTAGTCAACGGCAGCCCACGCCCCGACGGCAACACATTTTGCTGTCTGCAAGAGATTGAGACACAATTGAAGAAACACGGATTGGAAACAGAGATTTTGCAGATAGGCCGCCAACCTGTCCGCATGTGCATCAACTGTGGAGGCTGTCACCGTAATGGCGGGAAAGGTTGCGTGTTTGACGACGACATCTGCAGCACGCTGACCGAGAAAATGGCTACGGCTGACGCACTCGTGGTGGGTACGCCTGTCTACTACGGCCAACCCAACGGTGGCATTCTCTCGCTGATGCAGCGCCTGTTCTTCTCGGCAGGACATTTGGTTCAAAACAAGCCTGCTGCAGCACTGGCCGTCTGCCGAAGAGGCGGAGCAACAGCCACGCTACAAACCATGAACATGATGTTCGAGATGATGAACATACCGGTGGTCACCTCCCAATATTGGAACATCGCCTACGGAGCCGGCAAGGGAGAGGTGAAACTCGACACCGAGGGCATGCAGACAATGCGCACACTCGGCAACAACATGGCTTGGCTGCTGCAGAAGATTCACGCCGACGGAAAACCGGCACCTGAACGCGAGGAGCGCCCCGTGTTCATGAACTTCATCAGATAGGATAAAAAGTCCCCTACCCCGTGGAGATTCCTGGAAAAACAAAACCACTACCCCGAAACGAGGTAGTGGTTTTTTAATGTAAACTTCCAAAGCCCCCAAAAGCCGCTTTCAGAAAGGGTTGAAGGATTGAAGAGCGGAAGGGTTGAAGCCCGCTTAGAAATTCTTGCGAACGCCCTGCCACTCGGGGAATTTCATCTTCAGATAGTCATCATCGAGGAAGAGTGCCGACTGCCCCACTTTCCCCTTCAGCTGCCAATCCAACCACTTCACCACAGCCTTGGCATAGTTGCCGCCATGTTTCTCGTAGTAGGTACCGCTGTGGCCGTCTTTCGAATTGAGCATCACCACCGGGATGTTGTCGGCAATGCGTTCATAATCCTTCTGCGCATTGGCGTATGCGATGTCGGCCGGACCGCCAATCATATAGAACATCGGCTGGTGCAGGTTCTTCAGATTCTCTTTCGTCGAGCCCATCATCTCCATGTCGCCGATTCCCGTGTTCAGCATCACACAGGTCTTGATGCGCGGATCGTGGGAGACACCCAGCACCTGTGCGCCACCACACGACTGTCCCATCGCTGCCACATGGTCGAGGTCCAGACAATGGTAGTATTCCGACTTGGCATCAGCATTCTGGTCGGTGAGCCAATCCAGCACCTCAAGCAACATCTTGGGATAGGTTCTGAAGGGCGGCTCAGCCGGTTGCTGTTTCTTCGATTTCTTGGCCTTCTTGGCGTTCTTCTGAGCCTGCTCTCTCTGCTTGGCCTGCTGCTCCTGCTGAGCCTTTCTCTCTTCGGCAGTCATCGGCAGAATCTTCTCGCCGTTGGCCATGACAACCTCACCCTTCGTCTCGGGATAAGCCGATTTCAGCACACCCCTCCACTGAGCCATCACGTCGGCTTCGTCGTACGGACCGATAGCTGCTGCCACATAGCCGTAGGAAGCCACCTCACTCAACAGAAGGCGCATCTCCACATTGTTGTTGAAACAGGCTCCGTTGGCGTAGACAATCACGGGCAGAGCACCCTGCTTGGCCACCACCTCTTTCAGGTTCTGCGGACGATACATCGTGAAGCCGGTGCAGGAAGCGTCGCCCACCACTTCGGATTTGAACGGACCCGTTCCACCGTCTTCCACCACTTGCCTCTGAGCCGTCTGGGCTTCCATCAGCCCAACACTTGCGGCGAACATCATCGCCGTCATCAATAATTTCTTCATAATCAATATATTATACAATTCTATTAATCAATTCAAACAACACTCCGAGTCGCCTCTCATCACTCCGCAGCTGCCACCACCTCGATTTCCACCAAGGCTCCTTTCGGCAACGATTTCACGGCAACAGCCGAACGGGCGGGATAAGGTTCTTTGAAGAACTCGGCATAGACACCGTTCATCTCGGCAAAGTCGTTCATGTCGGCCATGAAAACGGTTGTTTTCACCACATTGGCCATCGTCAGCCCAGCCGCTTCAAGAATGGTCTTCACGTTGATCAACGACTGTCGTGTTTGCTCTTTGATGCCACCCGTCACAAACACCCCCGTGGCAGGGTCAATGGGAATCTGACCGGAGGCAAAAACGATGTTGCCCACTCTGATGGCCTGACTATACGGGCCGATGGCTGCTGGAGCCTTGCTTGCAAAAATCTTTTCCATATTTTCCAATTCTTTTTTCAGGTTTTCTGCGAATCATGTGTTTTGTGTTGCAAATGTAAGGAAAAATCTTGACATACGGTGCACCATTTCTTGTTAAACTTGCTTAAAGACTCAATTAAACCGCTTGCCATATGAATGATTTGCCTTATCTTTGTGGAATTAGATACCAACACAATTAAAACATCAAAGAAACATGAAAAAACTGATAACCCTCTGCCTCCTGGCAGTCACATGTGTGCTGAGTGCATCGGCACAAAGTATCTACGACATCAAAGTGAAGGACGATGCCGGCAAAGACGTCTCGCTGGCCGACTACAAGGGCAAGGTGCTGCTCATTGTCAACACCGCCACCCGTTGCGGCTTCACGCCCCAGTACAAAGAACTGGAGGCGCTCTACGAGAAATATCGCGCCCAGGACTTCGAGATCCTCGACTTCCCCTGCAACCAGT
>ODAI010821852.1_pt1 | contig 10397 bp, 10 predicted proteins | sample 1539321 | NCBI WGS metagenome assembly ODAI01 (sample SAMN02144231, study PRJEB22623) | gut metagenome | biome: sheep rumen | host: Ovis aries | place: New Zealand | reverse complement strand
AATTTTCTGCGACCCCGTCGCCCTTATGCCCATCGGGAAAAAGGCACCTTAATTTTGCTGGAGGAGGAAAACGAGGCCGCTGAGCGGGATCATCTCATTCATACCCTGAAAGAAAAAGGCCGGATCCGGTATCAGGGTACCATGCAGGAATCCATCTCCGTCTGCAGCGATCGCCTGACCCCGGGGGAAACCCTGCGTTTCTGGCTTCCCCTGCCCGTCCGCGATTTCCCGCTTGTTTCCTCCCGCATTTGTCAGACCTCCCATCCGCCCGTTCAGATCAGCCCGGAAAATGCGCCTCAGCGGACCGCCTATTTTGAGGTCCCCTATGAAAAGAACGTGACCGTTGCGGCAACCCTTACATGGGAAACGGAAATGGTCTACAGAAAACCAGACCCTGCCCTGGCAACCGGCGAACTGCCCGCCGTGGATGTCACTGAACAGGATCTGGCTCAGGTGGAACCTCATATTGTGTTTGCGCCTTATCTGAAAGCGCTGACCCGCGAAATTGTGGGCGATACCGACAATCCCATCGTCAAAGCACGCCGCATCTATGATTTCATTACCACGCAGGGCACCTACCGCTTTATGCCCTCCTACCGGTCCATTCCGGACATTGTCGGCTATTTCTGTGCCAATCTGCACGGCGACTGCGGTGTCCAGGCCCTGACCTTTATCACCATGTGCCGGTGCTGCGGCGTTCCTGCCAGATGGCAGTCCGGCCTGTACACCTCCCCCGCTTCCTTTGGCATGCACGACTGGGCCATGTTCTATGCCGCCCCTTACGGCTGGCTGCATGCAGACTGCTCTTTCGGCGGTTCTGCCTACCGAAACGGCGCAAAGGAACGGCATGATTTCTACTTCGGGAACCTGGATCCCTGGCGTCTGCCATTCGCCTCCCGGTTCCAGTACGAATTCACCCCGCCCACCCGTTTCATGCGGGCAGATCCGTATGACAATCAGGTGGGAGAAGCGGAAAGCCTCACCCGCCGGCTTTTTGAGGATGAACTGGACAAATCACACAATCTGCTTTCCGGCACGCTCTGCGACTAATGCCCGGAATGCATCCAGGAATTCCGTACAGTCCCATACCCCGCAGCCAATCAGCTGGTCGCCGGAGAGACTCATTTCCAGCTGGACACCGTTTTTAAGCGTAATACGCAGTGACTGCTCGCCCGGAAGTGCTTCCGCATTTTCAAGGCGGGCTTTTTTCATCAGGATTTCCATCACCGCTTCCGCGTCCTCTCCATTAAGCGTCCCCACGTTTTCAAGGGTAATGGAGGAGATCTGTCCGAGCACGCCGCACGTATCCTGCAGGCTGTCCCCGTTCAGGCCATATCCATGTTCACCAGAACGCTGGAACAGGGCCATCTGTCCATCCACCTCCGCCAGAAGGGCCGTTGTGACCGGCAGTCCCTCAACGGCGTACACCGTGTCCCCCTTGAGGACGGCATTGCTGATATAATCATTCCGGTCCGCGCGAAGGTCATACGGGTTTTCGGAATAGGAGGTCACGGTCCCCACCGAGTCCCCCATGGCCCGCAGGCTATCCAGCTGGTACATCATCCGGTACAGTTTCCCCCTGTGGATCAGGATCGCGTGATCCTCCTCCACCGACAGGACAAACTCATGTTCCGTCACAGGCCGTGCCTTTACAGGCCCATTGCCGCCGGCCTCAAGGGTATACAGTTCACTGATGGTCACCGGGCGGTTCATGAACCATCCCGCAATGCCCAGAATCACCACCAGCACTGCCGCCACCGCCCCCAGCCGCGGAATCCACCCGCGTACCGGCCTTTTATCCATACCTGCAATGATGTGCGCCCGCATATCCTTACGGCAGCTGAATCCGGCAACACCTCTGTTCAATTGTTCGCGAACCGATTCCGGAGAATTCAGATCGATCATTGCCGGGCACCTCCTTTTTAGCCTCATACTTCCCATGTGCCAGAGCAGCTCTGTTCCGGCACCGATTCCATAAATGTCAATCCTTTGTAAGTCTCAGCCTTGTCATTGATTCTTGTTCAGGATGGCTTCCAGTTTATCCCGTCCCCTGGCCAGGCGGCTCGCCACCGTACCATTTGAGATCTTCAGGATGGAGGCAATCTCCTGCAGTGTAAAATTCTGATAATAATACAGCAGGATAATTTCCCGAAACTGTGCAGGAAGTGCATAAACGGCTTTCGCCAGCTGTTCCTGCTCCTCCCGCTCTTCCAGGAGATTCCGCTCATCCGGGATCAGTTCCATCGCAGGGGGGCCGAGAATGACCCGCTTCGCCCAGGAACTGCGCCAGTAATCGCGGCACGCATTTATCGTCACGCGAATCAGCCAGGCTTTTTCCTTTCCCGGCGTAATCTCCCCTGTATAGGTAAACAGCTTCGTAAAGACATCCTGGCAGATGTCCTCGGCCCGCTGTTTTTCCCCCAGATAGTAATAAGCGGTTCTCAGCACATCATTGCCATACAAGGCATAAAGCCGGTCAAAGACCTCACCTGTATACGGCCGTGCATCCGACTGCAATCATAACACCCCTAACTAATAAACGTATCTGTCCCGCGAATTTATCCTGCCTGATGAAAAAAGCTTCTTTCTGTCCAGAAAGAAGCTCTTTAAACGTCCAAATCCGGAATCAGAACTTTCGTCCGGCTCCGCCGCCGCGGGAACTGCCTCCGCCAAAGCCGCCGCCAAATCCGCCTCTGGAACCTCCTCCAAAACCGCCGAAACTGCGTCCGCTTCCGCCTCCGCGGCTGCTTCCGCCGCCGAAGCCGCCGCCCCGGCTGGGTCTGCTCCCGCCAAAACCGCCAAAGCTGCCGGGACCGCCGAAGCCGCCGCGCGGGGGCCGTCTCGGAGGCCGGTTATTGAACAGACTGCCCAGGAACAGCCATTTGAGGCATCCGCCGCGGCCGCCGCTGCGGCTGTTAAAGACGACGCTGACGATAATATACAGCACAATCAGTGTCAGAACAACGCCGAACACGCCAAAATCCCCCTCGTCATCATCCCGTGCCGCTCTGCGGGTTGTCGTGCTTCTCGTTGTCGCGCCGGCTGCTGAGGTTCCGGAGGAAAGCCGCAGAGTTTTCCCGCGGGCATCTGCCAGATACGCACAGACATCCCGGTAAAGACTGACAACGCCCTCTCCGTATTCCCCGTCGATCAGGTAACTGAGATTGTCATCAATCAGCCCGCCCACGACGCTGGAGGTCAGCACACGGTCCACCCCGCGGCCCGTGCCGACAAATATTTCCCTGTCACCGGTGGAAAGAAGCACGACCACGCCGTTGTCCCCTGACGAGGAGCCGATTCCCCACTTGTTGATCAGGTCCGTCGCGTAATCCGCCGCTTCCATTCCGTCCAGGAAATCCACAACCACGGCAATTGCCTGATCGCCGGTTGCACTGGCGAGTGCCTCGCCGTATTCCGTAATGGTCGATTTCTGTCTGCTGCTCAGCACATTTCCGTCAAAATCATACGAGTAGGAAAAGCTGGATGGCTTTGCCTTGACGGCCGCTGACGCGGTTCCCAGGAATATTCCCAACACAATCAGCAGAATCCCTGCCAGCTTCAAAATCTTTTTCACGAGAGCACCTCCCCATTCCTTTCACTGTCATTGCCCACATGCCTGTCATTTGCCCGGCAGGCCTCCGCGCGATCAGTTGCCGCCTCTTTGCCCTGCTCCGGCTCAGGCAGCCGGCCGGTCTGCGCATTTGCCGGCACTGTTCCCGGCGGGTCCATGGGCAGTCTGTCCGGTGACCCGGTCCCTTTCACCTCCGGTTCATCCCCGTCCTCTTCCTCCTCGCCCGAGATCCGCACATAAAATCCGGAAATCTGATGCGAAATGATCTGTACCAGCAGAAACACCAGCGCGATCAGGATGAGAACGAAAACGACCAGCATCATCAGCCCCTGGGGACTTTCGGTCAGCACCTCTCTGAGCCGGCCAAAGTCACCCGCTTCCCAGCCGGAAAAAATACTCATCAGAGTCCCTCGTAACGGTCCGGCCTGGCCAGCAGGGCCCTGGTCGGAAGCGTTTCATACAGGACAGCCGCCCTGTCCGCTTTCGTATTAAACGCCCTGGCCTCCTGGCGCAGGAAGTTTCCCTGCTCCGTAAAGGTATCCATCGCCTTCGTCAGCACCCGCTGATCCTCGGCACCCAGTTCCCGTTTCGCCTCGGCCGTCATTTCACTGACGGCGGCGGTCAGCTCCTGGTCCGCCCGGCTCAGCTCCCTGGCCGTTTTCGCCTCCCGGAACGATTTCACCGCACTGTCCACCGCCTGAAAGAGGCTTGTATCCAGGGAAGCCCGCTTTGCCACGGTTTCTGCATTCTGTGCAGCCGCTGCCCTGTCCTCGACAATCGACCTGACGTCCCCTGTCTTCAGGAACGATGCGGGCGTTGCATTCTGCAGCGCTCTCATGTTGCCGACAAACAGTGATACGACCAGCAGCACCACCATAATGACCACACCGGCTGCCACCGGAATCGTCTTTTTCACCTTGTTTTTGGCGTTTCCGGAATTCACTGCGTTTCCTGAACTGTTCTGCTTTCCCTGAGACTTCTGCTGCTGCATGGTTGCCTGTGACATTTCTGTCCCCCCTGTCCCTTATCCGATTCCGCCGATTTCCTGGCGGGCTTTTTTCTGTTCATCCAGCGAACGTTCGATTTCATCCAGCTCATTCAGCAGGGTCTGCGCGGTCTGCTCAGCCCGCTCCCGCTCGATTTCACGCACATTTTTCTCAACCGAATCCTTCTGCCGCGCGATTTCCTCCGTATTCCTGCGAATGCCGCGCTCCGCTTCACTTTCGCCCCGGCGCTGCGCCTGCAGGGATTCATTCGCCCGTGCCAGTCCCAGGGCCGTGGCCATCTGCGCTTTCCACAGCGGAATCGTTACCCCCAGCGTCGTCTGCAGCCGTTCGCAGGTCAGTTTGTCATTTTCCTGAATCAGACGAATCTGGGCTGCCAGCTGGGTAGAGGCCACCTTGGTCAGGCGCAGATCCTGCACCCGCCGCTCCATCGCCGCAATCCCGGTCTGACTGGCACCGGCCGCCTTTCCCTGCGCCACAATCTCCTCGCCCACGACAATCAGGGAACAGATTTCCCTGTACAGCGCCTCATTGCGGGTATAAAGCCGTTCCAGCAGGGCACTGTCACGCATCAGGGCGACTTTCCGGTCCAGCAGATCATTGGCGCAGCTGTTGATTTTCGGCTCCGCCTCACGATATGTTTCCAGCAGTTCCGAAAGCGGCGTCTGCTGCTTGAGGAGCTTCCTGAACAGTCCTTTCGCTTCCTTTTCAAAGGAGCAGCTGCGGATCTGTTCCGCCAGCGTCTTCATCAGCCCGTCCAGCGGCTCAATGTCCGTTCCCAGCATCTGCCGCAGCGCCACATCGGTAAAACTGGTCATTTCCTTCTGCGTTCTGGCGCCAAATCCCAGGATCGCCGCACTGTCCGACAGACTGAATCTGGCCGCACTCTGTTCAATGCGTGTCTGCATGGCCGGATCCAGCTGGCTCTTTACCGGCTCCAGTCCCTGTTCCGGGACCAGAGCAAACTGATCAAATTCTCCCATTACGCTTTCCTTTCAAACAGGCTTGCAAACGGATCATCCTCTTTGCTCTCCGCCGGTGCCGTTTCCGTCTCCGGCTGAGCCATCAGGCCATCCCCCTTGAGCATGTCTGTCAGCACATCCATTTCGCTCTCGAGATTGATAAACCGATAGTTATTGAGTGCCTCCAGCTGCTTATGCAGCGCATCCTGCACCTGGGACACCGCTTCATTAATCCGTCCGGCAATCTGCAGATTCCGTCCCGAGGTCACGTCCCCTTCAAGTCCTGCCCGCACATCCAGCAGTTTCTTGGTCGTCGGCAGATAGTAACGAAGGAAGGTGCGCAGCGACCCCAGCATATCCGGCTGTTCCTCAAGACGCAGCAGAATCTCTCTGCCGGTCTTCTCAATGTCCTCAATCTGCGCCGACAGCTTCGGATCCGCAATCGCCTCATTGGCCGCATGAATGTCCTCGATCTGGCCGCGTGCCTCCGTAATCAGTGCATCCACCTCAGCATTTCCGGACTTCGGCGCCGCTTCAATCTCAATCACCTGATCCGGGAACATCGCCCGGCCTGCCACAAATCCTGCCACGCCCAGCACCGCGGCCACGACATAGCTCGGAATGGAACCGATTCCAAAGATCAGCGCATAGACAAACACCGCACCGCCGGCAATCACAAAAGGCATCCCCGACCTAATGATTTTCGTTTCCATCTTTCGTCTCTCCTCTATGAGCAGTGATTTGGTCTTTGGGCACCGCTACTTTCCGGTGCTCACATTTGACATACTGCCGCTATCACGGCAGGCCCTCTCCTCTATGAGCAGTGATTTGGTCTTTGGGCACCGCTACTTTCCGGTGCTCCTATTTTTAAAAGACATTCCCGTCCGATGCTCAGTCTGTTTCCTGACGATAGTATCCGGCCACCCGCACCTCGGCGGGTTCAACGCCATATTCCCCCCACTGAGCCACGATCTGAGGATTCACAATAAACTGAATCTCGATCTGATTTCCGCCGCTGATGCCGATATTGTCAAGGCTCTTCCCGTCTGCAAACAGGAGCAGACCGTCCTCCGTGTAAAGGCCAAAGGACACCTGCGGATTCCATGCGGTTTCCATCGCGTCATTTTTCAGTGTGCAGGCCATGATATACCCGTCAGTTTCTGTCCTTTCGATGTGCATCTCCGTATTCAGTCTGTTGTTCTCCACCGTCAGCGGAACGTTCATGTCATTCAGTTCGAAGGTTACCCCGGTAATGGCCGGCGCCTCAAGATGTCCGTCCTCATCCGGATAAAACGTAACCGTTTCAAACACATACCCGTCCCCGCCCGGATCCAGGAAATACGGCCAGATCCGGCGGATTCCTTCCTCAGCAATCACTTCCTCGCCGTTTATCAGGCGAAAGAATCCGTGTTCCAGTCCGGCCAGGTGGTCCGAATCGTTATGTACCTGGGCACAGCAGACAATCCGGCACTCGTCCTCTCCCATCAGAATGTTGCATGAGGTCTGAACCACGTTCAGACTGGCTGATGCGATTCCGGCAGGCAGCAACATCAGGCACAGGCAAAAAAGCAGAAAACCTTTTTTCATTTTCTCTCTCCTACTCGGAAAGAATACGCCGTATACCGCTTTCATCCACCACCGATACCGGATCCTCAAGACCGCCGACACTCAGTTCCTCGCCTGCCCTCAGTCCAAACATGTTCCGCAGGTTTTCAAGCGTCGACACCTGATAGGTATTCTGGATGTACAAATCATAATCGGTTACAACGATTTCCGTTACCCCCACGCGCTTCAGAACATCCAGCGCATGCTGATCCAGCTGCAGGAGCGCATTCCCGATATTGCCATACTGACGGAGCACCAGACGGATTCCGTCATCTGCTGCCTTTTTCAGGTTTTCCTGGAAGGAAATCCCGTTTCCGCTGCGTTCAAAGAGCTGCAGCCTGACCATAATTCCATTGAACCTGGCCTGGTACACCCAGTTATTTGTCACGGAAACTCCGCGATACAGGCGCTTTTTCGGAAACGCTTCCTCCTTCCCGCCGGAACGGACCGATTCCGTTGAATTCTCCTGCAGAGAATAGGGGGCCGTCGTTCCGGCAAGAGCTGCGCATGTAAACAGAATGCTGATCATGAACACGATAAAGAATCCGCTGAATTTTCTTTTCATACTCAGGCCACTCCTTAAATGAGCCGTAGCTCGGTCTTTCGGCACCGTAGCATTTCCAGTGCTCATATTGTACAAACTGCCGCTGTGGCGGCAGGCCCACTCCTTGGTAGAATTCATCCTTCATCATTTGCCGCCGCACCGAGGGTCCAAGCCGGGCACTTTCCCGCTTTGCAGCAGGGCCGGTTCCCGTTGATCAGTCGGTCGTTCTCGGGGTCACTCCGATCCAGTAGACCGGCGCAATCGCTTTATAGGTATCCGTATATTTCAGTTCCCGTGAAATCTGAAGGCCGTTGCTGTCCATGGTTACCAGATACACATCGACAATATACCCTTTTTCACCTTTGGAGATCTGCTGTGTCTGATTGTCATACACCACATACTGGGCATTTCTGTCCGGCCGGTATGTCGGTTCCGGCAGTGGGATCTCCTCTCTCACCTGAGATTCAAGTTTATACGAATAGCCGTTCGGATCCGGCCGGCCGTAAATGGTAAACGAAGTATACCAGTAGTTTTTCTTCTTGTAATAGTCCGTTTCAATGAAAATATCCGCATTGGTTGAATTCCTGAAGATAAAATCAAGCCGGTCATCCGAAACCGTCGCATCCTGCCCCATGGGGACATAGTTGGATGCCAGGGAATGCTGCGTTCGGCGGACAATTTCCAGTCCGGCATTCACCACGGCATTATACAGTGTCGAGGATACCTGGCAGATTCCGCCGCCGATGCCCAGGACGTATTCACCGTACGCAATCTCCGGTGCTTCCACAAATCCGTTCTGTTCGCTGCGCTTTCCGGTCACCTTATTAAAGGAAACGGTCTCGCCGGCATGAACGATCAGGTGGTTAAATTTCTTCGTTCCGATCTCGATGTTTTTGAACCGTCCCTCGTGTGAGGTTGCCCCGATGGCCGTCTCATAGGTAGCCAGTTTGACGATGGACCCCTCCAGTGCCTCTCTGGTTACCTTCGCCTCCACCTTTACCGGCGTCAGTTCCACGACGCCCGATTCCAGGCGGTCCACCATGCTGACAATCCGTTCATTCAGGCCGGTAATATCCAGCGTCTGTCCGGGTGCATCATCCGTATACGAATACGGCGGCCATTTGGTCTCATCATCCACACGGGTGGCATTGATTGCCGGCTGGTCCACTTCATCCTTGATCTGCGAGAGGATCTGATTCACCTTGGAGAGATCATAGGTCATGGTGGAATACCGGCGCACCTCATTCTCCTGCAGCGCCTTGATCTGCTCATAGCGGGTCGACGCATTTCCGATATGGCCGATTGACCACATCTGATCCAGCTGATCCTCCACGTTATATTTCATCTGCAGATCATCTTTTGTAATATCCCATGTCCGTCCGTCCACCGTCCGGAGCGTTATCTTAAACTTTGACAGCAGACTGTCGACCTGCGCATTAACCATCTGGTCTGCCTGGTCCAGCGTCATCCCCTGCAGCGGGATGTCATTCATATAAATATTCTCATAGAAGATATCCTGTCCGCGATCCAGTGTATCCCGAATATCCTTGAGTTCGAGAAGCTTTCTGACGCCCAGGACACCCCCCAGGATGACACCGACCACAACCACGGCAACGATGGCCAGTTTCCCGATTCTGTTCAGATCCAGTTGCCCGCCTGCGTTTTTTCTCCTTCCGGACAGTTTATGGAAGGATTTCTTTCCTCCGGCTTTTGTACGGACCGTCTTATGTCCGCCAGACAGTTTTTTCTTTAATTTTTTTTGAAGCGATTCACCGGCTGATTTCTCTTCGGCTTTCCTGCCCTCCGGCATTTCACCGCCGGCCTGCTGAACGGGCATTTCCGGGATGCTCTGCCATTTCCCCGTTTCATCCTCTGGTTCCGGTCCCGGCATCTGCGATTCAGGGACAGCTTTCGCCTCCGGGTCAGCCTTTTGTTCCGGCATCCCCACACGTCTTGATGCCGCTCCGTTAATTTTCTCGGCCGTAACCATCCAGTCCGGTTTCTGCTCATCATTTCCTACCACAATGCGCACTGGTTCCGGCGGTGTCACGGGTGTCGGCGGGATCACTCTTTTTTTTGATTCCACTGGCGGCGGGATCACGGTTTTGGGAGATTCCGCTGGTGCCGGCGGGATCACAGGTTCTGACGGTGTCAAAGCTTCCGGCGATGCCACAGGTTCCGGCGTTCTTCGCCGGCGTCTTCGCTTTACCTGCTCCTCCTGCACAGTCCCGCCTCCTTTCCAGCTTTCAACCTCATTATCCTTTGTCTGATCAACGTTGTATGTGTCCAAATTCTACAAACTGCCGCTTCGCGACAGTGCCATTCCTTTCCATTGCTCAAAATGATCATTTGCCTGAGCAGTTTTGTTCCTGTCAGGATCTGATCCTGAAGCTTTTCCGTACACAGCTCTGCTCTGCATATGCAGAGCGTCCGGCTTGCTTTTTTTCGGGCAAAAATCTTTCTTTTCCATAATCATACAGGGTATATCTTACATCATTTACCCCCTGATGACAAGATTTGATTTTTTCTTTCAAACACTTGAAGCCAGTTTGTGTGCATAGAGCACTATATTTTATCTCGTTTTTTATGCATTATTTTTTCTTGACATCGTACGTCCAGAGGATTATAATTCATCCGTTCTGAGTGAGCGGTAGTGCTGGAATTGGCAGACAGGCACGTTTGAGGGGCGTGTGTTGTATGACGTATGGGTT
>ODAI012873616.1_pt1 | contig 10398 bp, 6 predicted proteins | sample 1539321 | NCBI WGS metagenome assembly ODAI01 (sample SAMN02144231, study PRJEB22623) | gut metagenome | biome: sheep rumen | host: Ovis aries | place: New Zealand | reverse complement strand
TACACGTCTGATCCATTTTGGATAATATCTACTTTTCAAGGTTCATCCGACCGATGAATCCCGGTCGCCAGGCTCAAGATTCCGAGAGCCTATTATGATTTATCCAAAAATTCTGGATAAAAGACCTCTTTTGGCAGGCTGGTGATTCTGCCTGCGGAAATCTTTCTCACTGATCACATGGACGGGTATGTCCTTACGTATCCGGTCCATTTTGTCCTGGATAACTAAAACAGTGTCTCCGACGGCATAGGCATCCAGCTTTCCGGATACCGCATTGGCGATCCGCGTATCCATCACAGCAATTTTCAGCCCTCCTTCGATCGTAATCTCCGGAACGCTTTGTACATGAAGCGCAACGCTCTCCCCCGGACACGTTACGATCTCCGACTCCTCGATACTGATATCCCGGATATGAGGCAGCACATGGATCAGTGTTTTCGCGCTGACCTGTTCACAGGTAATCCGCACAAACACATCTCCCTCCGTTACAGCCTGTATCACGCCCCTGCTGTCCACTTTGACGACAGACGGATCATCACTGCTCCAGCTGATTTTCGAAAGATTATCCGCATCCGACGGACAATATGTAAAGTCCAGCCTCCTCCGGTCTCCCTCCCCCAGCTTTACCGCCTGATCCTCGATCACCAGGGATATCACCCTGTTTCGTTCAATCACGGCAAATGAAACCTCGGCACAGGGATCCTTCTCCCCTCTCTGGTAAACATACAGAATGCTTCGCCCTTTATTTAATCCCTCAACGCGCATCCCGTTGCAGCGGATAATCCCTTTCGGACTGCTGGCAAATTCCAGTTCCTCCTCGCGAACCCTATATCCCGGAATATCGCTTTCAAATCGGATGGGCGTACTCGTTACCTTCTCAATCGTAGTGCCCGCAGGTTTCACTACGATCTGCACGGAAGACCTTCTCATTTCCTGTAATTCAGAGGAATATTTTTGGGCAACTTCCGCAGGCAGGGACTCAATGCACCCGGTAAAAATCTCCATGAGAGGATCCAGTATCAGGCATTCAAATACAACGTCAAAGAAGTCGTCCGGCGCAGATTCATATACCAGAAGATTATTCTGTACTCGGCAAAATCCCGTACGGTCTGAAAGAATGACTGCAAATCCGGACTGTATAAGGTTTTTCTCCAGATACTCCCGCTCCTGTTCCGCATGACAGACCATGAAATATATGTCCGCCTCCGGAACCCCGTTGCTGCACGATGCAATATCGACAGAACTGCTCTCGATCCGGCAATACCGGTTTTCGATACTCATATCTGCAATTTCAGAACGAAGCTGCCGCTCACCACCAGGAAGAATGAACAGCGCCTTTTTCGAAAAATGCCTGTAACTTGTAATGCCTTTATTTTTCAGAAAATGACTTAAGGCAGCCATTCTTTCGGTGAGAGGTGTTTTTCTCAGTATCTCCCTTGATGAAAACTGTGTACAGGAGCTGCAGCCGGCGGCGATTTTTTCCATCACTTTTATTTCTTCCGGTCTGGATTCAAAGAAAAGAGTAAATTTTCCTCCGTTCAGTTCTTTCTCCAGCTCGGGAAGTATTCTCCCGCACCAGTACGAGAACGGTTCCGTCAGAAATTTGTCAAGTGTGCTGAAAACAGATGGCGCACTTCCGTTTATCAGGATCTTTAATTTGTTTTCATAAGGTTTGTTCATTATCTCTACGTTTGATATCATTGTCTGTTATCCTTTAACGAAATATCGTCTGAACTTCTGTCTGTTTTTTCATCATTCCCGTGCTTCTTTTCTTCCTGCTCTTTCTCCGAAATATGAGGTCTGCTGCCATCCAGGTGCTCCACTACTTTGACCCCCGGACGGGTATCTCCATATTTCGGAGGCACGAAATACTGTTTCATCCCGTCTCGCGCCTTATATCCGGACTGTTCTGCATACTCTTCCTGTTTTACTACAGTGCTCTCAATTACGATATGGGGTTCTTTCAAATTCACCCTGTAGAGGTCTTCCCCATCATTTGACGCGGGAAGCTGCAGTTTTTCCCTGCGTTCCATGGCATCCTCCCCCGGCATTTCGGCGGTCAGAAACTGCCCGCTGGCCTCATTCCCTGTCAAATAAAAATCTTCGGAATTCCCCTTCAACCGTATATGAGGCCCCTTACCGGCTGCCAGACGGCTCGTGAAAAAATCCTCGGCCTTTTCGCCTTTCTTCTGATAGTATTCCGACATATGTTCAATCGTCCCGATCGTATTCATCGTATACTTATTCGGTTTTTTATCCGCAAATAAGCCGGGCAAAGCTCGAATGGCCTTCTTTTTCTCATCCTCTGCTTCGCTTTTGTCCTGCTCTCTCTCTTCCATCAGGTGCTCAAGCCTGGATTCCGGAGGCTTCTTTTTCATAACAACCTCTCCCTTTCGCATACCGCTTTGCCGTCAATGACCCTGTCATCAGTCATCTTCATAGTCATCATTCACGTCTTTGCTGTTCTCAGAATCCCTGTCTGTGGTGTCATCGGTCTTTTTCTCATTGTCCTCCCCGGTCTCCTTCATATCTCCGCGCTCACGTTCCCGGGGATCCTCATCTCCCCGTTCCCGTTCCCATCCGCCTTCCGGACGTTTCGCTCCCGGCTTAAGGTTTCCGTTCTCATCCAGGTCATTTCCCTCCCGGTATTCTCTGGCAACGTCAGCCTGCTCTTTCTGGGATGGCGCCCCCTCCCTGAGCCGTTCCATAAAATCATCTTTCTTATCCGTATCTTCTTTTTTATCATCTCCGGAATCGCTCTTTTCGGAGTTCTCTTCTTTTTCTCCGGAATCGTTCTTTTCGAAGTTCTTTTCTTTTTCCTCGGAACCTTCCCTGTTTTCGGCTCCTTCATGTCTGTTCTCGCCTCTGTGCATAAATGCGTCAAACTTATCACCTAGTCTTTTCATCAGGCTCTCTTTTTCACCGCCGCCATCCCCTGATTTTTCCGGATTTTTTTCCTTCTCCGCATTATCGTCTCCTTCTTTGTTATCCTGTCCCTCTGTTTCGTCTTTATCCTCCCTGTTCTCTTTGTTTTCCTTCTGTTCAGACTCTTTGTCCGGATTATTCTTCCCCTCTTTTTTGCTGAACAATTGCTTCATTTTGTCAAGAGCGCCGGATTTCTCCTTCTCCCCGGGACCGTCTTTCCCTTCCTGGTTCTTCTCGGCCTCCTGCCATTGACCTTCCTTAAGACTGAATTCTTTCATTTTCCCATCCCCTTCCTCAAAACGGCAACCCCGATCGCGCAGGCCTTACGCGACAGCAAAACTGCGACCTGCCGCCTTGAAACCGTCTCAAAGCGGCAGGCTGAACGATCAGACTTCCCAGCCGATCACCCGGTTATTAACCATATAGGACAAAAGACCATAACAGCTTTCCGCATCTTGGCCGTTATCTCCGAGTTCTGTCAGCATATACCGTATCGCCGTCAGTTTTTCTTCTTCCGTTACACTGACATACAGATTCAGTGCGCGCATTGCTTTTTTGATCCACTCCATGCCTGCATTTATTTGCTTTTCAATGATCCTGTCTGTTTCTTCCGGATGGTTGTCCGTCTCCCGGTTCAGCTTCAGAGGGGTCATAATATCCCCCACAGGAAGGACATTCATCATTTCCCTGCAGGAAAGAATCTCGAAAACCATCTTGCCGACCATCTGCGGCGTCAGCTCTCTTGATTGCGTTTTAAGCAGGTTAAAGTAATTAACCACCTCGCCGATCTCCAGTTTCTGGTCGAACGGAAGATCAGACTTCCTGATAATGTCGCCGAAAGGCTTCGCCCGGAACCGTTTCTCCTCCGCCTGACCGATCAGTTCCCTCAGCAGGCAGCTGCGGACATACATAACCTTGCCCAGCTCCTCATACTGGAGCGGAGCTTCATACTTGGTATTGTCCCAAAGATCCACTTTCATAAGGATTGGGGACATCCATCCCTTCTGCAATACAGCCGCAACACCGACGTTCAGCCTTGATAATTCTTTCGTCTGTTCCGGAGTCAAAGACAACGCGCTTCCCAGTTCTTCACAGGCATCTTTGGACGGCGTGTTCATGATAATCTTTGTTGCCGTATTCTCGATTGCCGAACTGTCAACAGCGAGGGGCGACTGGTCAATGATAAGAAACCCTTCCCCGTAAGTACGCATTTCTTTAATGGAATTGGAGATCATCTCGACAGATCTGCCGATCATATTCCCGCCATCCTCTCCCTGTTCCTTTCCGGTACGCTTCAGCAGGTTGTGCGCCTCCTCCAGCACCGTCACATGTTTCAGTCCGCTGTCATGGCTGGAAACGATCCCCAGTTTTCTCTGCGATTTCCTGTATTCATTCAGCCGCATGATCAGAACACCCATGATGAGGGCGATCGTTTCACCCGAACCGACTTCACTTAGATCGATAATCGTATTCTCGTCAAATAATACCCGGTCCTCAATTCCTTCGCTTTTCCTGAAAATAAGTCCGTTCATGCCGGTGGTCATAGCTTCCACACGGGTGAGCAGTGCACCCTTATAATCTCCTTTGGAATCCGCAGAATAGTCCGACGTATTGATGATCTCAGGAAGGGTTTTCAGGACGTCTTCAAACACCGGGTATTTATGATCGCAGAGCCCCGGCACCCAGATTGAATTCCGGATGTCCCATCCGCACATTACATACGCATTGACGACCGCCTGTTTCAGGATAGCCGGCATAGCGGCATACAGCGGCCAGGAAGCAGTAAAAATCTGCATCAGTTGTTCAATATGCGACAGGATGTGGATTTTCTTCGGAAATTGAAACGGGTTGATCCTCAGAAGCTGATATGTGTTCGGGTCTGTCGTGAAAATATTCACATGCGGCAGATTGCCGAAAATTTGCTTATATTCCCCTTTTGCCGGTTCTACGACCATCATATTAATATTATTCTGCAGAAGACGGTCGAGCAGATTATACGTTGCGTAAGACTTACCGGAACCGGATGACCCTGTGATAAAACAATGGCTCGCAAACAGGTTAAGATCCATATCCACAGGTGTGCTCTCTACAATCCCCATATGATATATCCTGCCGAAGCAGATCCGTTTATCAGACACTTTATTCTCATAGACTACCGAGCGCCCGAACTCGGCCATTTCCTGGACCGCAACTCCCGCTACGGATTTCCGCGGAAATCCCATCAGGAGTCCCAGTTCCGTACTGCTTACCAGGGTTGTCGGTGTTACGAACTGCCGCTTATACTCATCTGTCATCACGATCTCCGCCTTTGGATGCCGAAGATGAAGCGCATGGTCATAGATCAGCCTGATATTCTTTTCCTGAAGCTTTGAATTTGTCCAGACATTGACATGTGCCTGCTCAACGCCCGAAGTTTCACCCGCCATGACCGACTTATAAGCGGCCGCGGCAAGTACCGCAGTCGAGATCTCATTTGAAAAGAAATAGGCCGCCGTCTCCCACATCCCATAGGATTCCTGCTGGTTCAGCCGGATAAGCTGCTGCTCAATCTTCTGCAGCAGTTCGGAAATACCCTTGTTCTCATAGTTCAGAGTCCTGGTGGCTGATGTGCCGGTCGTATCACTCTCGTTTTTACTCATACTGTCCGACTCGGATGAACCGATGCTTTCCGAGATGGAGTGGGAAAAAGAAGTACCCGAGGTATACGACTGGGATGTGCTTGATGATGAACTGCTACTCATCCCCCAACTGGCAGACCCTCCCTCACCTGAGGAGCTTCCGCCGAAATTACTCCCGCTGCTGTATCCTCTTGAACTCCCCTCCGTGTTGGAGCTTGATGTGCTGTTGGAATTGCTGACACTCTCATTGACCGATTTGGTAAATGACTCCGAAACTCCCTTGCCCACAGTATGGCTCTCATTCTCTCCGTATGCGATAGTCAGCTTTGCATGGGGCGTCATTGTCGAATACATCTCTTCCAGACCGTGACGGCGGGTCGTGATCGTGTCGCTGTCCATCGGTTCCGCAAGCATCACCGCAAGGTACTCCTTCCCCTTCAGGGTACTGATCAGCTTTTCCATTCCCTGGACAAACTGATCCCTTTTTTCCTTGTTGCGGATCGCCGGAACCATTGAGACAGACGCAAGGCCCCGAAGCATATCCCTCTCTTCCGTATCCTTCCCAATCCGGTCAAGCAGACGGCCGGTTTCATCAACCGTATAGCTTTCCAGTTCGATGCCCGGGAAATTCCCGATAAGCGCAGAACGCATGATATCCCCCGCAAGCGGCGCTGCATCATCAGACCTGCAGGCAAAATAAAATTCTACTGCTTCCGGCATCCCTCTGATGAAAATTCCGCTGGCGGCAGAGAGGTTATACATTGCGCCGTAAAAGCTGGTCATCTTATCCCACACATCTTCTTTGGGATCGAATACAACCTTCGTCATCCTAAAAAATCTGAGTTTGTGAATATCCATCAGTAATGCCCGTTTTTCTGTCATGATAGGTGCATTACTAAAATCATCCAGATATCCCTTATTGATGAAAATATTTGCTACTTTAAACCCTTTATCCAGCTTAACCAGCTCTTCGCTGCGCTCCTGCTTCAGTTTAATCCGGAGCATGTTATCCCTATGTGTTCCCATATCTCCCCCTCAGAATGACCGCTTTCTCTGATCCCGGCCGCTTCGTGCTGCATACGCACGCATTATTAAAATTATAATTGAACAACCCGGTAATAAAACGCGTTGCAGATCATGTTGCAGCTGTTTCTTCCAAAGCGGCGCCGCGACGCTCGTAGGTTCGCAACGAAATGATTGATGCAATGGTATATGCCGCAGCCATTTCTTCCAAAACGGCGACGGGACGCTCGTAAATTCGCAGCAAAATGATTTATGCAATGGTATATGCCGCAGCCATTTTTTCCAAAGCGATGCCAGCATCCTCCCGCGGGCGCTTCAAAACAGTATATAAAAACAGGAAAAAGCCCGTGACAGCGCTGGCATATCTGCCTTGCGTGTCAGGGGCTTTAAAAAATCCCGCTCGTGTATTCAGTTCCTGAGAGTGTTTTTCATATATTCAGCTTCCCGTGATCGCCTCCTATTTATTCAGCTTCCTTGAAATCGCCTCTTAGTTATTAAGCTTCCTTTAGATCTCTTCTTTGGCGACCCTGCGCAATAATTCTTTGGACTCCTCCTCTGAATACAGATTTTCATCCGAAAGACCGCTGAAAAACCTCCGGAAAGCCAGAAGAATACCAGGTTCATTAATATACAGAAAACACATTCCTTTCCCGGGAACAAGGAATTCCAGAAACAATGCCTTTTCCATCACTTCGATACACAGCATTCCTTCCGGTGAACTCATCTCATTTCTGGTAATACGGAATTTGAAATTATCCTGTCCTGCAAGTTTCAGGATCATTTCTCTGCGTTCCGCCTCGGTGAGGGGAGTATACATTTCTGTAGGTACTTCTGCGAAACGGCCGGTTTTCAGGAAATATCGGATGCCGCCTTCTGGCATGTAACAGATCTGGTTGTAATCGGAATCCGTATATCTGGAACGGATCGAATTCACATAGTTGTAGATATTATGAAGAACGTGCGCATTATCATTCTGCATTTCCGTCACAAGATCCATACGGAGATGCTTCCTCATGATTTCATCAGTTATGATCGGTATGATACATGGCTGGGAGCAGTAATAATATTCTACGTCGCTATTCTTCTTGTCTCTTTTGAGAATGACATTGTTCATGTTTTCCATAAAGTCCGTGACTTCCCGGAAAGTATAGGACAACGCCGGTTTGTCATTCGCGATTTTTCGAAATTTATTTCGGAACGAGTCAACCTTTTCTCTTTCCGAAAAGAATATGGATTCCTCGAGATCGTCTGTAAACATAATGACAGAGTTTTCTGTAATCAGAAGATTTGTGTATGAAGGAAATGTACTGTGTCTCGTATGCCGGGAATAGAAATAGGATGGCATATACTCAAATCCTTCCGCACACAGACTTATAATTTTGAAAAAGCTCTGCAGAAGCTCGTAATCCCATCTCTGGCCTCGATCCGGATATTTCTCCTTATTGAGCAGCCCAGGGGAATCGTTTATGTCCCCATCAATGGGAGACTGCAATAACTGGGAAGGAGACCCCAGACCCGGAATGCTGTCAGATAATTGCGGTACTATCGAATTATCATCAAGTGAAGCCGTTTCATAAGAAGCAGAAAAAAAGTTTGTTGTAATGGGAATAAGGTGCTTCACCTGCAATTCCCTGTTCTTTTTTCCGGCTGAGAGGAGCATGTCCATGACAGGGGTAATGCTCGGACGCATGATAATCTCGATCCCATGTTTTGAGGTATTCCCTTCCTCCAGAATCTCCCTTTGAATCCTCTTTAAGGTAGATGCTCTTCCGCTGATAAGCATGGAATCCCTGCGCGAATCCTCTATCCCCTCTACATCATATTGGATCATTGGAATTGCGGATGTCTCTCCGGAAAACGATCCCATAAAAGAACTAATATATTTCCTTTCCCAGTAGATCCGAGGACCCAGCCGCATACATTCGTACGACTCCATGAGGGATTCTCTTTCATCCGCAGTCAGTTGAAGGACTTCAGAAAGCCGTAGAACCGTCTCCCTGTCCTTCGGCAATGTTTTTCCTTTTATAAAACGATATACCGTCACGCGATCCAGACCGCAGTATCTGGCAATTTCAGGAGAATTCATCCCCGCCTGTCTTGAAAAAGAAGCCAATAGTTCTGAAAAGTAATTCATTTTGTCATTCCTGTAAATTCACTATCATGATGGAAGCGGCAAAAAAACTTTTGCCGCTTCATTTGATTGCAATTTTATTATATTTTATTATAATCAAATTTGAAATAAAAACAAAGTGTTGCACGATATGTTGCACTCCAAATCCTATTGTCCTGCCTTGCGAATATTTTTCTTTAGAAGATGAATATCTGTTTGCCCAAAGCGCAGGTCAAAGCGCAGACAGTCTGAACTGCTGTCAATCGCAAGCCGTACCGACCGATAATACTGCACAGGAGGCAACTATGGTGTATTCTTAACTTTCAAATAAGTCAGCCAATATCCTATAATCCGCCGCCCCACTCTTTTAAAATGCCGGCTGATATTCACCATAATTGAATTTCATGGGTACACTTTGAGACCAGTCTTACAGATGAATTCGCCCCTCTCTCAATATCCGCCGCCCCTCCAAAAAATCAGGGGCATATGGTATCCGCCAACATTCAATTCCATGGGTACGCTTTAAGAAACCGGCACAGATGTAATTGCCTTTTTCCCATAATCTGACGCCCCATCCCCAAAAGCGGGGCAGAAGTAATCCGCCGGCAATGAATTTCATGGGTACTTGCGTCCGATGATACAGATAAAATTACAACATGATATATCCATCTGCCCCGGCAAAAACTCAACCGGCAGATTTTTCGCGCTTTCTCATAAGTATCCGCCTCTCTTACGTAGCGCAGATAGGGGGACGACCTCGGCCGGGGTCTGACCCCGGCATCCGCCCCTCGTTACGCAGGCAGATCGCTTGCCGTGTCTGCACAAGCGGATAGACAGAACAAACGGTTATTGGATTCCCTGGAATCAGATAAAAATTCCTTCCACACAACACCAACTGAGCACAAAAAAGGAGGACACCCCCGGTCTCAATCCGGAAAGTGTCCTCCCAAACATCTCACATTATTCTTAATTTCTATTTAGTACAGCTTCGCACCCGCCGGCATCGCATCACTCACCATCACCAGGTTAAGCTTCTCCACTCCGTCCTCCTTATGGACCGCAGAGAGCAGCATACCGCAGGACTCCACGCCCATCATAGCGCGCGGAGGAAGGTTCACAATTGCCACAAGCGTCTTTCCGATGAGCTCTTCCGGCTCATAGTACTCATGAATACCGGAAAGGATCGTTCTGTCTGTACCCGTGCCGTCGTCCAGCGTGAACTGAAGGAGCTTCTTGGACTTCTTGACCGCGAAGCAGTCCTTGACCTTCACAATGCGGAAGTCGGACTTGCTGAATGTGTCGAAATCGACCGACTCATCAGAGAGCGGCTCTGTCTCGGCATTCTCCGGAGCAACTGCCTTCGGAGCTTCCGGGGCTGCAAGAACAGTCTCAGCGGCTACTTCCGCAGCAGCTTCTTCGGCTTCTGCCTTCGGAGCATCATTCTTGGATCCGCCCAGCGTCTTCATGGTCGGGATTATAGATACCTTGGTCAGGTATCCATTCCACCTGCTATCACAGCCTATTAACTCGCCAATTCTGCTGTATTTTTTGTAATCCTACCAGTCCATAATCCAGTACAGTCTATCAACAATTTTATGTACTGCATATGTCCTGTGCTCTTTTTTTATGTACAATCCCAAGAATCACTTTCCTCTATTGATTGTACTTTAGAATATATCCATTCCATCCTGCAGGGCCTTAATAGCTTCCTGCTTCAGTGTG
>ODAI014290694.1_pt1 | contig 10399 bp, 8 predicted proteins | sample 1539321 | NCBI WGS metagenome assembly ODAI01 (sample SAMN02144231, study PRJEB22623) | gut metagenome | biome: sheep rumen | host: Ovis aries | place: New Zealand | reverse complement strand
GGTTGAGGCTATCATCGTTCCGTTAGGAAGACTGAACGCCTTTGTACCGCAGTCAAGCCTCATGCCGGATGGTCCGTCCGAACAGCATACCGCCGGTATACCGTAGTTTTCAAGCTCATCGGATACTCCGCCGAACGCTGAAGCTGTACCTGCCGTTACTCTCGGACTTCCCATTCCTTCGCCTCTGATAATGCACGAAAGTTCTTTATCTGTAAGCTGTGCGACAAATTCGTCAAGACTGCTCCTGCCGCTGAGAACGTCGCTGAGCTTTATCCCCTTATCTCCTGTATACGGCAGCTCTGCCGGCATTCCTTCAAGCCTTCTCGCTGCCTCATCTACCCGGCTGAGCGGTACTTCCTCCTCGCCGGGAATATAGCCGCCGTCCTTCTCAACAGGTCTGATGCGCCTGTAACTCTGCACAGGCGCCATTGCCTGAGTTGCCTTCTCAACTACCACGGTCTCCGGGACCCTGTCCTCGCAGGCAAGCTCCGCTGAACGCACATCTGTACCAACGTAAAAACGATAATCTCCGGCTTCAAGCACCCAGCAGTCAGGATTGCCGGTACATCCGGAATCATCATATGATGCAAGTTCAAGCGTCGAGCCGGGAAGTACAAGCTCAAGCTCCTGTGACTGTCCCGGTCCGAGCTCGTCTGTCTTTTCAAAGCCGCAGAGAACTCTTAATGGCTGACCAAGCTTGCCCTGGGGCTTCTCAACGTAAAGCTGAACTACCTCCTTGCCCTTGAAGCTGCCGGTATTCGTTACCTTTACCCTGAATACCATGTCTTCATCACCGGTGATATCGAGTACCTCTGTCCTGAAGGTCGTGTAGGAAAGTCCATATCCGAATGGATAGCGTACCCTGTCCTTTGCAAAGGTCTCGAACCAGCGGTATCCTACATATATATCCTCACAGTAGCGGTTGCTCACCTTATCGCCGAAATTCTTATCCGAAGGATAGTCCGATACATTGTATGCGATAGTGTCCGGAAGCTTTCCGGAAGGACTTACCTTTCCTGTAAGGACGGCTGCTGTTCCTGTTCCGCCGGTCATTCCTCCCTGCCATACATAAAGCACAGAATCAGGCGAATATTCGTCAACAAATGACATATCCACAAGTCCGCCGACATTCAGAAGAACTATCACGCTTTCAAAATGCCTGCACACCTTTCCAAGCATATCCTTCTCAGTTCCGGTAAGAAGATACGATCCCTCCTCTATGCGGGCATCCTGCTCCTCGCCGGCTGTTCTGCCGATTATTACTATTGCCTTGCTGCTCAGAGCGGCTGCTTCCGCGACTGTCTTGTCGTCCAGCGGCATCTCCTTCTGCGACCACGGCTCGCTTCCCCAGCCTCCGCCAAGATCATAGGGATTCGCCTCATCCCATTTGCGGTAGATGTCGAGAAGCTTGGTGTTCAGCTTTACTCCGGCTTCCTCCAGACCTTCAACTATTCCGGTAACCTTTGTAACATTGACCATTCCTCCGGAGCCTGTTCCGGATTTGTAGTAATGGAGCTGTATCCTTCCGAATACTGACACCACGTCGTCTGCCTTCAGAGGGAGTGCCTCGTTGTCGTTTTTCAGCATTACGATACCCTCGGCAGCAGTCATCGCTGCCGTATCAAGGTATTTCTGCCAGTCAAGTACTTTTTTCATAATTCACCTCAGATAATTTATTATTGCTTCCTTAAAGCGGATGACCATTTTACTATTACTTCAAACAGCTCATCAAAAGATGAAGCTGTATAGTCGATCTCATATTCCTTAACCGCTCCTTCGATATCCCCTTCAGGCATGAACCAGCAGCTTATGAGACCTGCATTCTTTGCGCCAAGCATATCCGATGTAAGTGAGTCGCCGATGACAATATAGCTCTCATCAGGCTCTTTTATTATGCTTTTTACTATATCAAAGAATTCCCGTGCCGGCTTTGATGTTCCCATTGCTTCGCTTATGAACAGTTCACACAGATGTTCCTTCAGCCCTGTGGACGCGATCCTTCCAAGAGCATTTCTCTCAGCGCCGTTTGTAATGACATACGCCCTCGCATCCGGCACATTTTCTTCGATTTTTTTCAGGAAATCCAGTGCACCGTCCATTAAAACGCCGCTGTGCGACATACAGTCTATAAAATCACTGTTTATTCTCAGAAGCTCCGACTCTTTGATTTCACAGCCGCACTCCCTGAACAAAAGCATGAACCTTGTACTGAAAAGGTCATCTTTTGTTATTATGCCTTTTTCAAATTCGAGCCAGAGTTTTTTATTGACCTGTTTGAAGAAGATGTACTTTTCTTCCGTGAACACCTGATGTTCCCTTTCCATGACAGTCTTCAAGGCTGAATGCTCGGAAGCATGGAAATCAAGCAGGGTCTGATCAAGATCGAACAATAAGTTATAGTGCATAATTTTTTCTCCCGGTCTGCATCAGCAAGTATAACATAATTATATCAAATATCTTCGGAAATTACAAGTAGTTTATGAAAAATATACAAAAAAATTGCGGCAGACGCTTGCCTGCCGCAAATGTATTATTTAACCGAAATATCTCTTGAGAAGTCCCTCGAATGCTTTGCCGTGACGAGCTTCATCTCTTGCCATTTCATGAACTGTATCGTGGATAGCATCCAGATTCAGCTCCTTAGCTCTCTTTGCAAGCCTGAGCTTACCCTCGGTAGCGCCGTGTTCCGCAGCAACTCTCTTTTCCAGATTTTCTTTAGTGGAATCTGAGAGCACCTCGCCCAGAAGCTCTGCAAACTTTGCAGCGTGTTCAGCTTCCTCGAAAGCTGCCTTCTCCCAGTATGCGCCGATCTCGGCATATCCCTCTCTGTAGGCTACTCTTGCCATTGCAAGGTACATACCTACCTCTGTACATTCACCTGTGAAATTAGAACGCAGTCCCTCGATTATCTCAGGGTCTGTAACCGCCTTTGCTACTCCCAGCTCATGCTCACAAGCAAAAACAAGCTTCTCGTCGGCTTCCTTCTCAATGAACTTTGAGCCGGGCACTCCGCACTGAGGACATTTCTCAGGGGGCGCATCTCCTTCATGTACATATCCGCAAACAGGACATACATACTTCTTCATAATGATCTTACCTCCGTAATATAAATTATCATGACCGTTCCGGGGAACGGAAATCATACGCTGTGCTTTACTCTGTCATGCTCCTCGGCACGCTTGCCGTTGTTGAAGCGGTCAAGGGTACCTACCAGATAGCCGGTTATACGCCTTATACGGTCGAACGGAACGTCGTCAAATTCGTACTGAAGATCAACGTACTCGCCGTCTACCTTTACAGTCATGCCCTTGATATTCCTGTCACTGTACTTCTTTTTTCCGTATTCGATATAAGCATCGATCTCCTCCTGAGATATCTGCTCACCGATAACATCAACCTTCATGATATGACCTCCTAAAATAATAATGCTTGACTTTTTATTGAATATATTGTATCATAAATACTATAAAAAATCTGTTGCAATTGCAACATAGGAGGAATTTTTGTGTTACCGGAAGATAACATACTGTTCAAAGGCATCAGCCATGATGACTGCAAACGAATGATCGGCTGCTTCAATGCCGAGGTGAAAAAATATAAATCAGGCAGCCGTATCGCCGATTATTCTGACAGCAGCGACCGTATCGGCATTGTCCTCTCCGGAAACGCTGCCGCCGTAAGATATGATGTGAACGGCGTCAGGACTATTGTCGAATCTCTCGGAGAACAAAGCATTTTCGGCGCATATTTCACATACCTTCCGGCTGCAAGGAATATCACCGAGATAGCTGCTGAGACCGACTGCGAGATAATGTTCGTCAAACGCTCCGAGATCACCAAAAGATGCGAAAACGCTTGCCTGTGCCATTCAAGGGTCGTCGAAAACCTTCTCGGGCTTATGACCGAAAAAGCTGTCGCTCTCAGTGAACGCATCGAGGTGCTCAGTCAGAGAAGCATCGAGGATAAGCTCATAAGCTGCCTCCAGATAATCGAAAGCAAGACCCCCGAGGGCAAAACTCCACAGATACCGTTCTCCACTACTGCTCTCTCTGACTACCTCTGCGTCAACCGCAGCGCCCTCCAGCGAGAGATCACCCGGCTCAAAAATAAGGGAGTGCTGACTATTTCAAAAAGAAAATTCAGGCTTCACAGCCCGAACGATTACGATATTTGACATTCCAGCCGGAATATGTTATAATGTAATTTATGATGCGTGATTTCAGGAAAGGATAATACTGATATGTTAGAGATAATCAAATCGTTCATTCTCGGCATCGTCGAGGGTATCACTGAATGGCTCCCGGTCAGCAGCACAGGCCACCTCATTCTTGTGGAGGAGTTCCTGAAGCTTAACAAATCCGACGACTTCAAGGAAATGTTCGAGGTCGTTATACAGCTCGGCGCTATCCTGGCCGTCGTCGTTATTTTCTGGAGCAAGCTTTTCCCCTTCGGAAAGAAAAACAATAAGGCTCCCCTGAGTGACAAGGGCTTCGGCTCCTATGTCAAAAAGGATATCTTCATTATGTGGTTCAAGGTCATTGCCGCCTGTATTCCAGCGATCGTGGTCGGTCTCCCGCTCGATGACTGGATACACGATCATCTGTATAACCCCTGGGTCGTTGCAGTCGCACTGATAACCTTCGGTATTGCTTTCATCGTCGTGGAAAACTGGAACAAAAACAGAACTCCTAAAATAAACAGCATTGATGAGCTTACCTATAAGGCTGCACTTATCATCGGCGGTTTCCAGCTCATCGCTGCGCTCTTCCCAGGTACATCGCGCTCAGGCGCTACTATCGTCGGAGCTCTGCTCATTGGAGTTTCGCGTACCGTCGCTGCTGAGTTCACATTCTATCTCGCTGTGCCGGTCATGTTCGGCGCAAGCCTTCTCAAGCTCATTAAATTCGGCACTGATTTTTCAAGCGGCGAGATCACTGTGCTTGCTACCGGTATGATAACCGCTTTTGTTGTGTCGATATTCGTCATAAAATTCCTCATGGGGTATATCAAAAAGCACGATTTCAAAGTTTTCGGCTGGTACAGGATCATCTTCGGTGCCCTTGTACTGCTGTATTTCTCGATAAATACTATTGCTAAGTAATGAAAGGATAAGATAAATGACTAAGAAAAAGGATTACGGCAACGATAGTATCGCTATGCTGAAGGGCGCCGACCGTGTAAGAAAACGCCCCGCTGTTATCTTCGGATCGGACGGCATAGACGGCTGCGAGCACTCGATATTCGAGGTCGTCTCCAACTCTATCGACGAGGCGCGCGAAGGCTACGGAAATAAGATCATCATCACTCATTACCGCAATAACGATATCGAGGTCGAGGACTTCGGACGCGGCTGCCCTGTTGACTTCAATAACAAAGAACAGCGCTATAACTGGGAGCTTGTGTACTGTGAGCTCTATGCCGGCGGAAAATATGACTCCGCTGCTGAATCCTATGAGTATTCACTCGGTCTGAACGGTCTGGGACTTTGTTCAACTCAGTATTCCTCGGAGTATATGGATGTTGAGGTCATCCGCGACGGCTTTAGATATGACCTGCACTTCGAGAAGGGAGAGAATGTCGGCGGTCTTAAAAAAGAACCCTGCAAGAAAAAACATACCGGTACAAAAACACGCTGGCGCCCCGATCTCGAGGTCTTTACCGATATCGCCGTTTCCGACGACTACTTTCACGATGTGCTGAAAAGACAGGCTGTCGTCAACCCGAATATACTCTTTGTCTTCCGCTCAGAAAATGAGGCGGGCGGCTTCAACGAGACTGAGTACCTCTACGAAAACGGCATCACCGACTACGTTGCTGAGCTGACAGGTGACGCTGCCATGACCTCGATACAGCACTGGACTGCCGAAAAGCGCGGCAAAGACCGCGAGGACAAACCCGAATACAAGGTCAAGCTTGACGTTGCGCTCACCTTCTCCAATAAGGTCAAGCTCACTGAATACTACCACAATTCAAGCTTCCTCGAACACGGCGGTTCCCCGGAGGAAGCAGTAAAACGTGCCTTTGCCGCCCAGATCGACGCCTATATCAAGTCCATCAACGGCTACCAGAAGAACGAAGGCAAGATCACTTACAACGATATCGAAGAATGCCTTGTGCTCGTTTCGTCCTCCTTCTCGACCCAGACTTCCTACGCTAACCAGACCAAAAAGGCTATCACTAATAAATTTATACGCGAGGCTATGACCGAATTCCTTCGCCATCAGCTTGAGGTATACTTCATCGAGAATCCCGACGAGGCCCAGAAGATCGCCGAACAGATCCTCATAAACAACCGCAGCCGTGAGAACGCCGAGCGGGTCCGCCTTAACGTCAAGAAGAAACTCACCGGTACCATCGACCTCGCCAATATGGTCGAAAAGTTCGTTGACTGCCGTACAAAGGACGTCTCCCGCCGCGAAATATATATTGTGGAGGGCGATTCGGCTCTCGGTTCGGTCAAGCTTGCACGCGATGCTGAATTTCAGGCTGTAATCCCCGTCCGCGGAAAAATTCTCAACTGCCTCAAGGCCGATTACGCTAAAATATTCAAGAGCGAGATAATCACAGACCTCATCAAGGTCCTCGGCTGCGGCGTTGAGGTTACTTCAAAGGCTAACAAGGAGCTCTCCACCTTCAATATCGAAAACTTCCGCTGGAGCAAGATCGTTATCTGCACCGATGCTGATGTTGACGGCTTCCAGATACGAACTCTCATCCTTACTATGCTCTACAGGCTCACCCCTACCCTCATCAGCGAGGGATATGTCTACATCGCGGAGTCTCCGCTCTTTGAGATAAATACCAAGGAAAAAACCTATTTCGCCTACACTGAACAGGAAAAACAGCGCATTCTTAATGAGATAGGCGACAAGAAGCATACTATCCAGCGCTCAAAAGGTCTCGGCGAAAATGAACCGGATATGATGAGTCTTACAACTATGAACCCCGATACCCGCAGACTTATCAAGGTCACTGTCAACGATATCAAGGAATCTGCCGATATCTTTGAAATGCTCCTCGGAGATGACCTCCAGGGACGCAAAGACTATATCTCCGAATACGGCGCCGATTACCTCGAACTTGCTGACATAAGCTGAAAGGATGATAAATATGAAAAATGTAAGGATCATCGTTTGCCGCTACTGCGGAGGCAAAGAGTTCATTACCGCCTTCCAGTCAGGCTACGGCGCTCTCGAAAGCGCTGAGAGCTTTTTCAAATTCTCCCGTGTCTACTACACGATCTGCCGCGACTGCGGAAGTATCCTCAGAAGCTATGTCAGAAACCCCGAAAAGCTCCTGAAACGCAAGGCCCGCCGCAAGGAAGGTGATAACTGATGGCAAGAAAAAAAGAGCCCGCTCCCAAAAAGCCCGTATTCAGGCATGAGGCTTATATCGAGGGCTCAGGAAGTATTGTGAACGAGCAGATAGTCGATGTCCTTAAAAACAACTATATGCCCTACGCTATGAGCGTTATCATATCCCGTGCCCTCCCTGAGATCGACGGCTTCAAACCCTCACACAGAAAGCTTCTCTACATGATGTACAAGCGAGGCCTCCTAAGCCCCGATAAGGAACGCTCAAAGTCCGCGAACGTCGTCGGAGAGACTATGAAGCTCAACCCGCACGGAGATCAGGCTATCTACGAAACTATGGTGCGTATGACACGCGGCAACGAAGCACTCCTTCACCCGTTCATCGACTCGAAAGGCAACTTCGGCAAGCAGTATTCCAGCAAAATGCACTTCGCCGCTCCGCGTTATACTGAGGTCAAGCTCGAAAAAATCTGTAACGAGCTGTTCAGGGATATCGACAAGGAAACCGTCGATTTCGTGCCTAACTACGACAATACCATGCAGGAGCCGACCCTCCTGCCGGCAACCTTCCCGACCGTCCTCGTCAATTCCAATACCGGTATCGCTGTTTCTATGGCAAGCAATGTCTGCCCCTTCAACCTCGAGGAAGTCTGCGAGACTACTATCGCTCTCATGAAGGACCCTGAGCACGATATTCTCAGTACATTAAAAGGTCCGGATTTTCCCGGCGGCGGCTTTATGCTCTACGATGAAGCAGAGCTCAGCAAGATCTATGAGACCGGCAGAGGAAGCATCAGGATACGTTCAAAGTATAACTACGACAGCACTACAAAATGTATCGAGGTCACTGAGATACCATATACCACCACCGTCGAGGCTATCATCGACAAGATCATCGAACTCGTCAAGGCAGGAAAAATACGCGAGATATCCTATATCCGCGATGAGACCGACATCAACGGTCTGAAGATCGCTATCGACCTCAAAAAAGGCACCGATCCGGAAAAACTCATGCAGAAGCTCTATAAGCTAACTCCACTTCAGGACAGCTATCCCTGCAACTTCAATATCCTGATTGCCGGCACTCCTAAGGTCATGGGTGTGAGAGAGATCCTCACCGAATGGACCGCCTTCCGCGAGGAATGCGTTCAGCGACGTACCTACTACGACCTCCAGAAGAAAAAAGAAAAGCTCCACCTGCTCGAAGCTCTCTCAAAAATACTCCTTGATATCGACAAGGCTATCAGGATAATCCGCGAGACCGAGAACGAAGCAGACGTTGTACCAAACCTCATGATCGGCTTCGGTATCGACGAGATACAGGCAGAATATGTCGCTGAGATCAAGCTCAGAAATATCAATAAGCAGTATATCCTCCGCCGCATCGAGGAGGTTGACCAGCTCAAAAAGGATATTGAGGAAATGGAGGATATCCTCCGTGATAAAAAGAAGATACGCAAGATCATAATCAATGAACTGCGCGATGTCATCAGAAACTATGCTCAGCCCAGAAGAACTATGTTCTACTATCAGTCCGATATCGAGGATGAGGAGGAGATCGACGATACTCCTGATTATCCTGTAAATATCTTCGTTTCCGACAGCGGATACTTCAAGAAGATCACTCCTCAGTCGCTCCGTATGAGCGGAGAACAGAAACTCAAGGAGGGCGACTTCATCAGCCAGACCTTCGAGACCTCAAATAAAACTGAACTCGTCTTCTTCTCCGACAAGGCTCAGGCTTATAAATCAAGAGCAAGCGCCTTCGACGACACAAAGGCAAGCGTTATGGGTGACTATATCCCTGCAAAGCTCAGCTTCGACGAGGGCGAGAGTCTCAGAACCCTCGTGCCTACCACCGATTACAGCGGCTATATCGTGTTCTTCTTCGAGAACGGCAAAGCTGCAAAGGTGCCGATGAAGTCCTATGAGACCAAGACTAACCGCAAAAAACTCGCAAAGGCATATTCGGACAAGTCCCCGCTCGTCGCTGCATTGTTCGTCGGCGAGGACAGCGAGGTGCTCCTCAGAAGCAGCTCCGGCCATGCACTTGTGTTCAATACCGGTATGATTCTCCCCAAATCTACAAGAGACTCTCAGGGCGTTCAGGTAATGACTCTCAGGAAAAACGCTTCGCTCGCTTCCGCTGAGATCATCTCCCCAGATGCTCTCCCGGATCTCGAAAAATACCGCTCAAAGAGCGTTCCTGCCGCAGGTAAGCCTGCAAAAGAGCTCGGAGATACCAATCAGCTCTCACTTTAAATATTTTGCCCCGGAACAATTCTTAACTGCTCCGGGGCATTGCTTTTATCTTTCATCAGGCAGAAGGTCTGTCATACTGCGTAGTCCTATCGCAAGAGTGGAGGCGTTGTGCAGCAGTGCAGAGGTCGCAGGCGGAAGTATCCCCGCTGCTCCAAGCGCTATAAGCACCGAATTGAAGCCGATTATCGTCCGGTAATTCCAGCTTATCCTGTCCATCAGCGCTGTACTGTATTTCCTCAGTCTTACAAGTGTATACAGATCATCCGAGGATATTGTTATGTCCGCTATTTCACGCGCTATTGCTGCGCCTGTGCTGATAGCTATACCTGCATCCGCTTCACTCAGTGCCGGAGAATCGTTTACACCGTCGCCGATCATTATCACCTTTCTTCCGGCTTCGTGCTCGCTGCGTATGAACGCTGCCTTGTCCTCAGGAAGTACATCGGCGTGATATTCGTCAGCTCCCACCTTTTCCGCAACTGCCCTGGCTGTCCGGTCATTGTCGCCGGTCATCATCACTACCCGGCTGAATCCGCACTCATGCAGCTTCTTTACAACATCTGCCGCCTCAGGACGTATCGGATCCTCAATACATATGACCGCTGCTACTTCGCCCGATATTGCAAGATACAGGTGCGAATACTGCTTCGGAAGATGCCGGAAGATACGCTCCTCAGGAATGATGCACTTCTCGTCCTCAACTACAAAATGTCTGCTGCCGATTATTACACGCTCACCGTCTACAGTGCTCGATATCCCGTGAGCGACTACATATTCTACCCTCGAATGACGCTCCTCATGAAAAAGCCCGCGCGCTGCCGCCT
>ODAI014152350.1_pt1 | contig 10399 bp, 9 predicted proteins | sample 1539321 | NCBI WGS metagenome assembly ODAI01 (sample SAMN02144231, study PRJEB22623) | gut metagenome | biome: sheep rumen | host: Ovis aries | place: New Zealand | reverse complement strand
TTGTTCGCTTAGGCTCACCAAGCTAAAGCAAGTTCTCACAAATGACACATTAATGTCGCATTAATTTCTTCTTGTAGCAAGCGGTTTGTTTTCGTCGAATTCACGTTATTGTATGTTGACGACAGCTGAAATTTCAGCCTTCGTACTTTCTCCCATGCTGCCGTTAGAAATCTCATGTATTCTTTACGACAGCGCATTTTTGCGCCCTCGTATTTTCAAACATGCTGCCGTTAGGGATTTCGTTGATTCTGGATGTCAGCCGAAAATTCGACCCACATATTTCCCCATGCAGTTCCCCCGATGTTTTTTACAACATTTCCTACCTAACATATAACTGTTAGGTTAAATAGGGAGAGGGTATCTGAATACAATGAAACTTATGGACGCTGAACGAAACGTTCACCGTCTTGTAAAACCAGCTCGATAACGTTTCGTTATCCAGTTTGGGATATTTTCAGAAACGGAAAGGAACAAAAAAACTGGGGGCACGAATCGTTCTGTCAGGTGCTTATACTTGGAGCATTTTTATGATATAAAAGAAAACAAGGAGATGGCAAAACGCCACCTCCTTGGATATTTTTTTATCTCTAAATATCTAAAACATAGCCCCAAAGCGTATTAATCATTTAATATGCTATCGAAGCTATGATTATCTTCTACTTCTATCATTTTTCCATCAACAAGTCTGACGATTGGGGTCTTTGCATAGATGTGGCCTTCTGTGTTTTTTATTACAGCCATATAACATTGATTTTCAATTGGGAAATCATGCTGCCAAACTCCATCTTCTGAATATTTTATTGAGCATATGCCGATGTTATCACTGTCTTCATTATAAAAAGCACTATAGAGTGCTACTTGCAAATTAGATGGCACATCCCACTCCTCTATTCCGGAAGTTTTAAAACGCAATGCATAATCGGACCAGTTCCCCATAGGAATGGTTGCTGGTTCTGTGAACTGAATGCTTACGTCATTAGTAGTCGTGAAGGACTTGTATTGCTTGGAAAAAACAGGATCTTTACTATTATATGGGTAATACACAATCTTGTAGTAATATGTATGCTCTGGCTTTAAATCTGTAATCAATATACCGCTTTCACCGGGCGTTAAATAAGTCACAGTGTAGAAACTGAAAGATTCTGTCATTCCGGGTAACTCGGAAATGTACTTTTCTATTCCATAATATATAAAGACGTCACCTTTGATGTCGCTTGTATTGATAGGGATGAAAGCCGTTGTTGCCTTGATGTTTTCCGCAGAAGGAAGATTCTCGATAAATTCTGGTGTGGCTTCAATGTCTTCGTCGTCATCTCCACATGATACGAATGTTAGGCTCAAAAGAGCCAATGATGAAATGAAAAAGCCTTTGAAAATGTTGCTCATTTTGTTGTTTTTGTAATTTAGTTTTTGTTTTCAGAACTATTTCTGAATTTCGAGTGCAAAGGTACAAAAATAATCTTATAACCTCAAACTATTGTTTGATTTTTTCAGTTTAGTGATTAAGTTGTGAAGAGGAGACCCTAAAACAGGGCCTCCTCTATTCGGTTAGAATAAAAATTTAACAAGGGGGTAGCGAAACGCGACCCCCTTGGATAAGGTTATTGTAAGTGATGATATTCAACCAGCTGAATTTTCAGCCCGTTAACTTTCTTTCAAACGCGAAGGCGCAAAGACGCAAAGTTCTTTTTACTTTTCATTTATTTCCTCTGTGTCTCTGCGCCTTTGCGTTTTTATGAGATAAATCCCTTAATCTTTTAATATCACTCCGCCCATTGGCTGGATGGTGACCTCGTAGTTACCGTTCTTGTCAGCCTTGATTTTCTTCATTACGGAAGATGCAACGGTCTCGCCCTTCTTCTTCACGTTGTCGGTGTAGAGAGTGATTTCCTTACTGCCAAACTGAGGGAGGGAGAGGGTAGTGGTGATAGGCTTGTCGGTGGCGTTGAGACCAGCCACATACCATTTATCGCCACTCTTGCGGGCAAGGATGATTTCTTTTGTAGGGTAGCCCTCAATGAACTGTGTCTCGTCCCAAGTGGTTGGGATAGCCTTCAGAATGTCAAGCTCGAACTGTGGTAACTCGGTGAGGTTATTAGGCTGAATAGCGATACACTGAACGCTTGTCTGGTTGATGATGGCAGATGCAATCTCGAACACATCGGTTGTGTAACGCTGGTGGCGGCTCTTGTTGTCCTTGCTGATGTAACGGTTCATGATTGTGCCGCCCCAATCCATTGATGCTACGGCGTTTCTACAGAAAGGATGAAGCGTAAGCTCGAAGCCCTCCTGCTTTGCGTGATGCTCAGAGAAGAACACGTTTTCAGAGGCAAGGACAGCCTCGGAAGCCACGAAGTTAGGGTACATGCGTTCCCAGCCGCGAGGTAGCGTACAGCCGTGGAATACCACTTGTAAGCCGTGACGGTTGGCATCAGACAGAAGGTCCTCGTATTGCTGCATGGTCTCCTGCTTGTCACCGGCAAAGAAATCAACCTTTATACCCTTAACGCCGATGCTCTCAAGCCAAGCCATCTCCTTCTCGCGCTGAATACTTGTCTTCATGCAGTTGCGAGGTCCCTGTGGGGCATCGTTGGCATAGCCGTTGCTGTTATACCAGAGAAGCAGTTTCACGTTCTTGCTCTGTGCGTATTTGCTGAGTTCTTCTATGCGTTTACGGCCAATGTTCGTGTCCCAGTAGTTATCTACAAGACAGTATTCATAGCCCATCTCTGAAGCTGTGTCGATGAACTTCACCTGATCGTCGTAATTGATAGAGTTATCCTGCCAAACGAGCCAGCTCCAAGTGTAGCGTCCCGGCTTATAGTCGGTCTTAGGCTCATAGAGAGGCTTTACCACGTCGTAGCTAACGGTAGTCTCAACGATAGGCTTGAGGTCTGAGCCGATAGTGATAGTTCTCCAAGGAGTCTCGCCAGGAAGGCTCATAGCAGGAACAGAAGAGCCAAGTCCGTGAAATTCCTCTGGAGAAGGATAGGACACGGTATAGCCTGTCTGTGGATTGTAGTCGCTCAGATGGCTACCGCAATAGTTGCTTCCAACGCCCGTTTCAGATACGAGTGCCCAACCGTCCTCCCCAATATGGAAGAGACAAGGGAAGGTGTAGCCGTGGCCGAAAGCCGATTTGTCGGTCATAGGGGCATCTGCCTTGTATTCCTCCTCGTAGCTTGGCTTTGTGCTCATCCAACCGAAATGATTGCCGCCTGTCTGCGGACAAATGAAAGTTGTTGTCTTGTCAGGAAAGCGGAAAGAGGAAACCTCATTGAGGATTGTTACGCGACGAGGCTCATCCTTATCGGTGGTGTGAGAGCCTCCAAGGGCATATTTGTACGCAATGTCATTATTGCTCACCTGCATGGTAAGGGTCATAGGGTAGGGGGCTTTCTCTGCCGTTAGCTCAATAGAGATGGTATTGGCTACGTAATGTGCAGAAGAAGCTTTTGTGCGGCTCATAGTGTATTTCTCGTCCACCTTGCCCTCTGTGTGGCTCTTGAGCGTGAGGTTATGGGTGTAGTCGCCCATGTCGGTGTTAAGACCGAGAGCGGACGGTTCAAGCATTTTCTTGCCGTCGTAGGTCACTTCGTAAGTGAGTTTTCCGCCGTCGGTTGAGATATTTACGAGCATACGACCGTCAGGAGACGATACTTTGAATACGTCTGCGTGCGCACTAATGGCAGCAAGCAGGAGAGGGAGAGTTAGAAAAGGTAGTTTTATCATAAAAACAGAAGCCTAACCAAGCCTTCCCAAAGGGAAGGATGTTAGATAGTATTTATTGTTGAAAAATAATTTGTAATTTGTTTTAACCAAGCCTTCCTGAAGGTTTTATGTGTATAAAACATCCTTCCCTTTGGGAAGGCTTGGTTAGGCTTTTAAAAAATTCTTCAAACGCCTTAATGCAATATTCCTGATCAATGGCTGCACCTGTTTCACGAACGCTGTGCATGCCGAGGATTGGGTTGCCCATATCTACACCCTTCAATGGGAGGGAAGAGGCGAGAATATTGCCAAGAGTACTGCCACCAGCAATGTCGCTATGGTTGACGAACCTCTGGTAGGGAACGCCCGCCTTTTCGCAGAGGGCTGCAAAGATAGCGGCAGAAACAGCATCAGATGCGTATTTCTGAGCGGCATTGAACTTTATCACAGGACCGCCACCGAGCATAGGATGGTTGGTAGGGTCGTATTTCTCTGGATAGTTAGGATGCCAGGCGTGGGCATTGTCCGCACTTATCATAAATGCCTTCTCGATGGCTCTGTGATAGTCGTCGAGAGTCTCGCTTTGTGCAAGGACTATGCGCTGGATGATAGAGGCAAGGAATGGAGAGCCTGCTCCCTGCTTTGTCTGTGAACCAGTCTCCTCGTTGTCGAAGATTCCAAGAACCTTTGTCGTTTCAGGGATGGTCTCTGTATCAGCGAGTAAGGCGGAAAGACCGGCATGAACCATACTGAGGTCGTCAATCCTTCCGGCAAATATAAATTCATTATGAGCACCCACGTGACAGGCCGGGGTGGTGTCGTAGAGATAGAGGTCGAAATCGAGGATGTCTGTGCTCTTTATTCCGAGTTCATCGGTGATGATATTGACAAGGAGATTACCCCTTTCGAGTTCGCTGCTTACAATACCGAGAATAGGGAGCATATCCTTCTGACGGCTGAGAGCCACACCATCGTTCACCTGACGGTTGAAGTGGATTGCCAGATTAGGGATGATGAGGATAGGACGCTTGATACACAGAAGTTTAGTTTCTGGATTCATCACGTCATTGCTCCTTACAATCACCCTTCCTGCGATGCTCAACGGACGATCGAACCAAGTGCTGAGGATAGCTCCGCCATACACCTCGGTATTAAGTTTCGTGATACCTCCCTCGCATGTCATTTCCGCATTAGGCTTGATACGGAAGGTGGGGGAGTCGGAATGGGCACAAATGATATGGAAACCGCCCTCGCCGAGAGATTTCCTACCAATGTGGAATGCGTAGATGGAAGAGTCGTTCTTGGTGACATAAATCTTATCGCCAGCCTTAATTCCGGTGATTCTGTCTTCCGCGTTTATGCGCTTATATCCTTTTGCCTCAAGTCGTTTAGCCGTTTCCTTGACGGCAAGGAAATTAACGGGAGATGCATTGAGAAAATCTAATAAATCCTTTGAATAGTTGTTCATTTGGGGTTTTGTGATTAGTGCTTAGAGTTTAGTGATTAGTGTTCAGGGCTTAGTGATAGCTGACACCTATCACCCAATTGTAAGTGCAAAGGTAACAATTTCTACGAAAATGGCAAAGAAAACTAACAAAATCTTTGGCGGTTTGGGATTTTTGCTTTAATTTTGCAAGCAATAAACATAATTGAACCATGGCTCATAGATTAGACGCATTAGATAGAAAAATCCTTGAACTCGTCATTGCTGATGCACGAGTTCCGTTTCTTGAGGTGGCTCGCGCATGTAATGTCAGTGGAGCTGCGATTCATCAGCGCATACAGAAACTTACTACTCTCGGCATCCTGAAGGGAAGCCAGTTTAATATCGACCCTGAGAAGATAGGCTACGAGACATGTGCCTATATCGGTTTGTTCCTCAAGGACCCTGAGAGGTTTGACGAGGTTGTAGAGGAACTCCGTAAGATTCCTGAGGTTGTGGAATGCCATTACACAACTGGCGGTTTTGATATGTTCATCAAAATCTATGCTTATAACAACCACCACCTTCTCAACGTAATCCACGATAAGCTTCAGCCTCTGGGATTGTCTCGTAGTGAGACTATCATTTCATTCAACGAGGCTATTCATCGTCCTATCGCTATCATTGAACCTGAAGATGACGAGGAGGAAGAAGAATAAATGAAACAGTATCTTGATTTACTTGACAGAATCCTGAATGAGGGTACTGTGAAGACTGACCGTACAGGTACAGGAACGAAGAGCGTGTTTGGACATCAGATGCGCTTCAATATGGCTGATGGCTTTCCTTTGCTCACAACAAAGAAACTGCATCTCAAGTCTATCATTTATGAGCTTCTTTGGTTTCTGAAGGGCGATACTAACGTGAAGTATCTTCAGGAGCATGGTGTGCGTATCTGGAATGAGTGGGCTGATGAGAATGGAGAGCTCGGCCCTGTGTATGGCAAGCAATGGCGTGCCTTCGAGACATTGGATAAGGATGGCAATCGTGTAGTGGTTGACCAGATAAAGGATGTTCTCAATCAGATTAAGACGAATCCTGATAGCCGCAGAATGATTGTATGTGCTTGGCATCCAGGACAGACCGATTATATGGCTCTGCCTCCTTGCCACACTATGTTCCAGTTCTATGTGGCTGACGGCAAGCTCTCGCTCCAGCTCTACCAGCGTTCGGCTGATACCTTCCTCGGAGTACCTTTCAACATAGCGAGCTATGCCCTTCTGCTTCAGATGATGGCGCAGGTAACCGGACTTCAATGTGGCGAATTTATCCACACAACAGGCGATACCCATCTCTATCTCAACCATATAGAGCAGGCTCAGTTGCAGTTGACACGTACCCCTCGTCCGTTGCCTAAGATGAAGATAAATCCTGATGTAAAGGATTTGTTCTCTTTCAAATATGAGGATTTCGAGCTTGTGGATTATGATCCTTGGCCACATATCAAAGCGGAGGTAAGCGTATGATAAATGTAATTGCTGCCGTTGCAAAGAATCGTGCCATAGGTAATGGGAACAAGCTTATCTACTGGCTTCCTAATGACTTGAAGCGTTTCAAGGCTCTTACCACGGGACATACCATCATAATGGGAAGAAATACCTTCGATTCTCTTCCGAAGGGCGCTCTTCCTAACCGTAGGAATGTGGTTCTTTCACGTTCGGTTAAGGAATTGCCCGGATGTGATGTCTATCCGTCGCTTGATGAGGCTCTTGCCCATTGTGCTCCCGATGAGGATGTGTATATCATTGGTGGTGCTTCTGTCTATGAACAATGTATGGACAAGGCTGATCGCCTTTGCCTTACCGAGGTAGATGATATCCCATCTTCTGCCGATGCTTTCTTCCCTGACTATTCAGGCTGGAAAGAAGAAACTCGTGAAGACCACGAAACTGACGAGAAGCACGCCTTCAGATATTCTTTCGTGGATTATGTAAGGTAAGAGTTTTCCCTTCCCATTTCCTTTTTGGTATTATTTTCTTTTGTTCTTAACTTAAACATACGTAATGATGGAAGATTGGAATGAGTTTTGTTCATATTTGATAGACTGTAAAGAAAGAAACGTATCAGAGGAACTGTATCATGATATTATAGAAAGCCAATTGTCTGTTTTGGGCTGGAAACGATTTAAAGGTGAGATTTGCCACAAAGAGCGTATTCCTTCAGGACATGGTTTCGCAGAGCCGGATATTGTCATAAAAAAAGATGGCGTGAACCAAATGGTTGTTGAAGTAAAGAAACCCAACCATCAGCAAACGAGAGAGGAACGCTTACAGCTATTGTCGTATATGAGGTTGTGTATGCTTCGTTATGGCATATATGTGGGTGAACATATAGAGATATTCTATGATGTACGAGGGGATGCGGTAGAGCCAGTCTCTGTATATAAAATACCAATTTCATTGGATGATGAAAGAGGGCAACGATTTGTTGAACTTATTAGACGCGACAATTTTGAGAAGGATTCATTTGTGGAATTCTGTGAGACTCAGTTGCAAGAGAAGAAAAAGCGCGAGGCATTTTATTTGCTTAAGAAAGATTTATTAAATGGAAAATATGATTCTTTCATAAAAGATAGCCTCAAGCAGCGAATACTTGAACAAAATCCTTTTTCTGAGCAGCAGTTAGATGAATTGCTTAATACGTTACGGATAAAAATATATGCCGAAAATTCGATAGAGCGTCCAGAAAGCACCCGTCTGAGTCCTGTTGCTATATTTGCAAGCAACGAAAATGGGCGAGACAATACTCGGTTCTCGCTTGACGGAGGTGCATTTCTTGCGAAAGGCAGATTTGTACTTGCTGTAGTAAGAAAATACGTAACTCTTCATCCTGAAAAAAGTTATGAGGAAATATTGTCTGTTTTCCCAGATAAATTGGGTATTACCGTGGTTATAAAGCCATTAAGCCAAATATCTCAGAAACAAATCTCAGATAGGCGTTATTTCACCTCTCCAAATGAAATCATACGAAGTAGAGATGGGGTCGAGTTTGCTGTGACAACACAATGGACTATTGTGACCGTCCAAAATATTGTGGATGTGGCAAGAGCACAAGGCTGGGATGTAAAAGCAAATAAATAAACAGACGAGAAGCACGCTTTTAAGTATTCATTCATATAATTTTTTTTCGCGAGAAAATATAATGAGCACTCTCTTTATGAGGGTGCTCTATTTCTTGTGCAAACTTGCTATGTCTAAGATGATGGCTGGTAATATCGCTTTTCCTTCGCTGATCCTTCGCTTTTCCTCCGTACCAAACTCGATGCTCCTTCGCTCTCTCACCGACTTTGCACCGACTTTGCACCGACTTTGGTACGGAGGATCATAGGAGGAAGAACGGACTTACATAGGAGGCACTTTGGGGCGAAATCCGTAGGATGCACTTCGAAGATTATCTCTTCCCTTTCTTGTAAAGTTGGTAGGAATTTACAAGGTTGTGCCAGATGCTGTAGAAACCGCCTACGACGGAGGTGACAGGATTGAGGAATACAAGTCCCATCCAGATGATGAAGACGGTATTCTTCTGGCCGAAAGCCTGACCTGCCGTTATTGCCGAACGCTCTATTGGGTCAATATATTCGCCTTTGTTCTTACATTCCGACTGAGGCTTGGTGGGTTGTTGCCAACGCTTGCCTATTGCTCGTCCGAGAGAGAACTGTATTATGCAGCATACGGCACTTATGGCTGCAAGTCCGAGGAGGATGCTAAGTGCTATGGCACTTTCAACGATAGTCCTGACCGTTACTGTGATAGCCAAGGGTAAGGCTATAAGCCATAGGTAGAAGGCGAGGTCCTTTATCTTGAGCATCTTGTCCTTGAGTTTTGGAGAGTAATGCCTTACGATGAGCGCAACAAACAGAGGACAGAGCAACAGAGGGAACACCTTACCCATAATCATGAAGAACTCTGTGAGGAAATCAAGACCGGAATGTGGTTCTACGAGGGTAAGGAATCCTGGTGCGAGGGCAGAAACAAGCAGATTGCATAGCACGATATATGTGACATCTCCGCTTAGAGACCCGCCTAATTTCTGTACGATAACGGCTGAGGCTGTGGCTGTTGGGCATATAAAGCAAAGCATGGCACCTTCCCAGAGAATTTTCTCGTTAATAGATGTCGGGAGATATAATGCTGCTAATGAGCATAATGCGAAAAGACTTCCTTGCGTAAGAAGCAGAATGCCGTGCCAGCGATGAGGCTTCAGGTTCTTAGGCTCTACTTTCAGAAACGAGAGAAAGAGCATAGAGAAGATGAGGGTAGGCTGCAGGATATGTGAAATACAATAGTAGAATTCCTCGTCGCTATCCTGTGGAATGATAGCCCCGAAGACAAAATAGAGCAGTACTCCCATAAGCATAGCTACGGGAAGTTTCCATGTCCTTATAAATGTGAAAATCTTGTTCATTATCTTATTTTGAGGTGCAAAAATAGTAAAAAAATGGCATATAGTGTAATTATTTTCGTTTTATTTACCTTTCAGACCGTTTTTCTTGCTCATAAGGTTTGGTGTATTGGGAATAAATAATTACTTTTGCATCGGAAAATGAATAAGATGAAAAATATAAAAACATATATCTGTGCCGCCTCTATGCTGGTGGCACTATCGTGTGGTGATGCTTTTGCCCAGCAGACGGGTGGGGCAGATACTATTGCAAAGGTTGAGACGAAGGCCGATACAGCCGTTTCTGCTGATGAAACTATCAAGGGAACGGAGATTGATGATGCCTTGCTCGGTGATGGCGAGGAGTCAGCATTGGATTCTGCTTTTGTTGCAGATGCCAATGCCGGGGCATATACTCAGTTGAAGAAGAAGTTCATAGAAGGAGGTGCCGGCTTTATGTCACTTGTTGCCCTTGCCCTTGTTCTCGGACTTGCCATTTGCATAGAGCGCATAATCTATCTCTCAATGTCGGAGATAGATGCAAAGAAGTTCATGGTGGAGCTTGAGAAAAAACTCAAGGAGGAAGGTGTGGATGCTGCAAAATCGCTTTGCCGAGATACCCGCGGACCTGTTGCTAGCATCTGTTATCAGGGACTTCTCCGTATTCGTGAGACAAAGGCGGCGATAGAGCGGAGCGTTGAGTCGTATGCTCAGGTGCAGATTGGAAATATGGAAAAGGGCTGTTCGTGGATTACCCTTCTCATAGCTATGGCACCTTCGCTCGGTTTCCTCGGAACTGTGATTGGTATGGTTATGGCATTCGAC
>ODAI010648655.1_pt1 | contig 10399 bp, 8 predicted proteins | sample 1539321 | NCBI WGS metagenome assembly ODAI01 (sample SAMN02144231, study PRJEB22623) | gut metagenome | biome: sheep rumen | host: Ovis aries | place: New Zealand | reverse complement strand
GAGACGAGCGAGAATGACTGCGGGCTCAGCAGCCGATGAGCTTCCGTCCGCGAGCCTGGCTATACCTCACGTGTCTGCGAATGAGTCCCTGTCCTGACCGCCATTGACTCCTACGCCATAGATGCTGACAACTATGGACTGACTCCCCCGTCAAGCTCAGTCACCCTTTACAGCGGAGACAGCAGCTACACTATCAACGTGGGAAATATGTCCCCCACAGGCAACTGCTACTACATCAGCACAGGAAATGACAGCAAGGCCTACGCAGTGGATACCATAAATGGTTCTGCCCTTAAACTGGACGGAAAAATGCTGCATACCAAGTCCATAGTCCCCTACTCTGATTATGATATAGTTCAGCTTACAGTATCAAAGGGCGGAGAGGTAGTCTACGACCTTAACTACGACGATGAGACCGGATGGAGCCTGCCTGAGGAGTACAGCTGCTTCAAATTTGACTCCACAAGAGTCAGCTCAGTCATTGCGACTCTGACACGTCTTGAGGTCCAGAAGATACTTGAAAAAGACCCAGCCGACCTCGCACCCTACGGCCTTGAGGAGCCCTATGCGGAGATATACGTAAAGGGTAAGGACGGTACAGAGCGCCGTATCCTTGCAGGAGATACCTACGGAGACCTTACTGAGCGCTATGTCCTGCTCTGTGAGGATGCTCAGCTTGAATCCTGCTACACAGCAGACCTGGGCTTCATCGACTATACGCCCTTCAACTATATTCTCCAGGAGTTCTACAATCCTGATTACTCAGAAATAACCGGATTCGAGCTTTCATTCAACGGCCGTGAGGACTCCTTCACCTGCAACAGTGAGGCCTTAGCAGGCACAATGAACGGCACAGCCTTTGACCTGAACGACCAGGATACATTAACAGCATTCCAGAATTTCTACAGGTCATTCTCCAATGTCTATCTGTCAGATATTGACATAGAGGCAGAGCCTGAGCTGAAGGACCCCATACTCACAGTAGTATATCACCTCAAAGACGGCGGCGACAGGACCTACCAGCTCACAGATGCCGGAAACGGCCAGGCATACATCTTTGCCGACGGCGAATTCACCTGCCAGCTCATGGACCAGGAAGCACTCACCGGAAAGAACTCCCTGCTCTCATTCTTCGAGAAATTCAGAGACACTATCGGAACAGAATAATAAAACTCATGCGGGTACACCAGTACCCGCATTTTTGTACTTTCCCGAAAAAGTCTTTATCCGCTCCTCCCAGCATATAATTCTAATGGACTTTAATGGAAGGAGGGATGATATTGAAGGCTCAGCCAGACCAGCGGGCAGTGGTCCTCGGACAGTATATCCTTGAAAACAAGACCACAGTCCGTGCCGCCGCCAAAAAATTCGGGATAAGCAAAAGTACGGTACATAAAGACGTTACCGACCGTCTCCGGAAGGAGGACCCGGAGCTTTACACACGGGTAAAGGACATTCTTGAGATAAACAAACAGGAGCGGCACATCAGGGGCGGCCTTGCCACCAAACGTAAATATGAAGGGATAGCCGAAAGAAAAAAAGCTCCCCGGATATAGGGGAGCGGAAAGTCCGGTCAGAATATTCTGACCGGACTTATTCATTTTCCAAGGGGGAGCTCAACGGTGAAAACGGTGCCCTTTCCGGGGACACTCTCAGCCCTTACAGTACCTCCGTGGTACATTACACCGTGCTTTACGATCGAGAGTCCCAGACCGGTGCCCTTTATCTTCCGTGACCTGCTCTTGTCCACACGATAGAACCTTTCAAATATGCGGTCTATGTGCTCCTTGGGTATACCCATACCGGTATCACTGACAGTAATGATAGCAGTCTTAGGCACATGAGAGACCTTTACTTCAAGGGCACCGCCATTCTTGTTGTACTTTATACCGTTGTCGCAGAGGTTGTAGATTATCTCTTCAAGGATAGTCCTGCTGCCGCTGAACACAACGTTGCTGCCTGTTACAGCAGTGGTGACGTCCTTCTCCGCTGCGGAGAGCTCCAGACGTTTAATTACGCTCTGAGCCAGTTCAAGGAGGTCAACGTCCTCAGTCTCAACTGACGTACTGCCCTCGTCCAGCTTGGAGAGTGCAACGATGTCATTGATAAGGTTTATGAGCCTTTCGGCCTCACTGCGGATGTTTCCTCCAAAACCTGCAACGTCATCAGGCTTTACCATGCCGCTCTCCAGCATATCTGCAATGCCGTATATGGTAGTCAGCGGAGTTTTCAGCTCATGGGACACATTCGATGTAAACTCTCTCCTCATTGTCTCCAGCTTTTCCTTTTCAGTAACGTCCATAATAAACACAACAACACCGTTGATGATGTCTATGCTCTTAGCAGGGCTGGCAATGACCTCCCTGTCTCCGCTTTCAGTACGGAGAACGCAGTCGGAATGACGTCCTCCTGCGGCATCCTGAACGCATCTGCGGAACCTCTCGGAGTTGTTCAGGGAATATATGCTCTGGCCCACGGGGTCACTTTCTGAGCCAAGGAGCCTGAGTGCGCCGGAATTGCACACAAGCACTGTGAGTTTCGGGTCCGCAAGTATGATGCCCTCGCTCATGCTGTCTGTTATCAGACTGAATTGTTCCCTGCTGCGGCGGAGTTCCTCCATTTGTCTGCCCACACGTCTGTTCTGTGATCTCAGCTTGTCCAGCAGCGGTTTCAGCTCAGGGTAGCTGCCTTCAAGCTGAGGGCGGTCAAGGTCAATATCGTTGATCGGGCGGACTATCCTTCGGGACACCCGCTCCGCCAGCAGTACCGAAACTGCGGCTACGAGAGCCAGAAAAACAAGGAGCGGAGTAAGTATCACCGCAAGCTGAGCTGCAAATGACGCATGGACATCAGTCAAACGTATGACCGTATTGTCCCGGAGCCTTACGGAGTAGCTCATGGACGAGCTTGAAATGCTTGCATAGCGCAGAGTGCTGCTGCCGGAGCCATTTCGGAATGCCTCCTCAACATCCTCGGACTTCATTATATTCTTCCCGTCACCATTCCTGCCCTCCGAGTCGAAAATGACTCTGCCGGAACGGTCTATCCATGTGACACGCATATCCTCCAGTTCCAGATGCTCCATGTAGGCGATACCCTTCATTTCGGCGCCCTGAGCTATCAGCTCCGACTCTGTCCTCAGCTCCTCCATTATCTTGTCGGAATAGGAGCGGTTGACGAAGGAAATGATTATCACCGCTGACAGCACAACTGCAACTGTAGCTACAAGGATTATGCTCCGGATTATTCTTTTTGTCAAACAGGCTCACCTGCCTTGTAGCCCACACCACGGACAGTCATTATAAGGTCGCCGGAATCTCCCAGCTTGGCCCTGAGGGTCCTGATATGGACATCAACGGTCCTGCTCTCGCCGGAGAAGTCATATCCCCAGACCTTCTGGAGAAGCTCGTCTCTTGAAAACACCCTGCCCTTGTTTTTTACCAGAAGGAGCAGCAGGTCGTATTCCTTATGAGTCAGTGCAACGGGAGTCCCGTCTGCGGTGACCTCATGCTGCTGAGGGAGTATGCTTATACCGCCCAGGCTTATGACCTCTGCGGCAGTCTCATCGGCTCCGGACCTTCTCAGCAGAGCCCTTACCCTTGAGATGAGCTCCATAGTTCCGAAGGGCTTGGAGATGTAATCGTCCGCACCGCTGTCGAGACCGGTCACTTTATCGAACTCAGTTCCTTTTGCGCTGAGCATTATAACCGGCAGCTTCCGTGTTGCGCTGCTGCTCCGGAGCCTGCGGAGTATGGACAGTCCGTCCTCCTCCGGGAGCATTATGTCCAGCAGTACAAGGTCCGGGAGCTGTTTTGCCATAGCCTTGTCAAATGCTGAGGGTGTCTCAAAGCCTTCCGCCTCAAAGCCGGAATTATTGAGAGCGTATATCACGAAATTCCTGATACCGCTTTCATCCTCAAGAAGGTATATCATCCTGACCTCCCCTTTCTGCAAGAGCCTCCCATTCAAGGACTCTCGCCTTCATCTCTTCAATACCGAGAATGCCAAGGGCAAAGCCTTTTTTCACAAGCACCTCCGGCAGATATTCGTCGTACTTTTCAAAAACCGGCACCTCGCCGGGATATACCAGCTCCATTGGGTCGAAAGGGACCTTAGCCTCCTCTGCAAGAATGCGGAAGAAATCCCCCGGAGAGACATTCATGGTGAACTGTATATAATAAGGCCGTGAGGAGTCCATCCCCCGAAGTCCCAGTCTGCCGCTGCATTTGATTTTAAGGAACCGCTCCATGGCGAAGAAGGCATAGGTCCCCAGCCACGGAAAGAGACACCACATATTTCCGCCAAGGCACACCAGCGGCTGGTCGGTGACTCCGGAATTTCTTGCGGACTGTCTTGCCTGTTCCAGTCTGAGCACAGCGTTTTTCATGAGGTACGGGTAGCTCCTGTCCTCAGCCAGTACCTGTTTCATTCTGAGCAGTATCCGTGTATTGATGTCGCCGGGACACTCACCGAAATAAGCTGGTACCTTGCCCTTTATCTGCTCACAGTAGACAAGTCTGCGCTTGTGGTCTACCTCTTCGACTACCCACACATGGCCTGCGATAGCAATTTTCTCACCGACAGGAGGAGGCATCACAAGGGTACCGAGCTCCTGTGAACCCCACCTGACGGTGTACTCCTCATTTTCCTGGAAAACAGCGTAGAATTTGAAGGAATTGACTATCCGCTCTCCGGCCAGTCCCACGATGAGTCCTCCCTCCTCAGTGCGCTGGATGTGCTCGTTTTCGATAAGATGCCTGAGAAGTATACGGTAGTCCTCCTGGGATATGCGGTGGAAATATTTCAGGGTAAGCACCCGTGAAGCCAGCTCCGGCGGAGTCATTTCTCCGCAGGATGCCAGAGTGCTCATAGTCTGATGATAAAGCAGGCTATAAGGCAGGCGGTCCAGCTTAGGAGGCTCCACCCAGCGCTCTTCGAGGTACACCTGTACGAGAGCTATGCCCTGTATCAGCTTCCACGGAACAGTTTCCGGCAGCATACTTCTCGGCTCCGGCAGTTCCTCCCTGACAACGAACCACATCTCCGGCGGAAGGTCACGGCGGCCTGTACGGCCCATCCTCTGCAAGAATGAGGATACAGTAAAGGGAGCGTCTATCTGGAAGGCTCTTTCAAGCCTGCCGATGTCGATACCAAGTTCCAGGGTAGCGGTAGTACAGGTAGTCATAAAGACATCATCGTCCTTCATAGCGGCCTCAGCGGTCTCACGGTATGCCTGGGAGAGGTTGCCGTGGTGTATGAGGAATCGGTCCGGCTCATGATTTGCCTCGCAGTAGGACCTCAGGGTAGTGGTGACAGCTTCGCACTCCTCACGGGAATTTACGAAGATAAGGCACTTCTTACCCCTTGTATGCTCAAAGATATATCCCATTCCTGCATCGGCATTTTCAGGTGCAGAGTCTGTCCTGTCATCCAGCACCGGAAGAGCTCCTGGGACCTCCTTCTCCTCCGGAGCATTCTCCTGGCTTATATAGAAGTGCTCCATTGACAGCCGCCAGCGGACACCCTTGTCCTGTATGCGTGGGATGACAGTTCCTCTTCCGGTACCGGCAGCAAGGAACTCCCCGGCCGCCTCCAGGTCGCCTATAGTGGCGGAAAGGCCTATCCTTCTTGGATTCACCCCTGCCAGCTTTGAGAGCCTCTCTATGAGACACAAGGTCTGTCCGCCTCTGTCTCCACGCATCAGGGAATGCACCTCATCAATGACGATGAACCTCAGGTCCCCGAACAGCTTGCTTACTGCGGAATGCTTCCGGATGAGCATGGCCTCCAGTGACTCCGGAGTTATCTGGAGTATGCCGGATGGGTGTTTCATCATCTTGTTCTTGTGGGACTGTGCAACGTCCCCGTGCCAGTGCCATACCGGGATGTCCGCCTCCTCGCACAGCTCGGTGAGCCGCATGAACTGGTCGTTTATCAGCGCTTTCAGAGGGCCGATGTATATAGCTCCTACCGACCTTGGCATATCCTCGGAAAAGAGAGTGAGTATGGGGAAGAATGCGGCCTCAGTCTTGCCGGAGGCAGTTGACGCTGAGAGCAGCACATTCTCATCGGTGTTGAATATTGCATCCCCGGCGGCGGCCTGTATGCCTCTCAGGGACTCCCAGTTATTGCGGTATATGAAGTCCTGTATAAAAGGTGCATACCTGTCGAAAACGTTCATAGCACATCCTCCTTGGCGCTATATCTCAAATTCTGCAAACTCCTCGTCCACATCACCGCTTTCAGAGGGCGCACTTCCCACTGCCTCGCCGGAGGATATGAACCCGGAAACGTCTATCTGGGGATTCTGGAAGATAATGTCCAGAAGCTCGATGAAGTCCCTGATGACCTCTCTGGGAGTTATATGGGAATCCGCACCGATACGGGAGTATTCCTGCTGTATGAAGGAGACCATATCCTCCTGAGTTATCTTCTGTTCGTAGTCAAAGAGTCTTGCATGGATGTCAGCCAGCTTCTCTGTTAGGACCAGCATCTCCTCGTAGGTAAGAGGTGTGAGCTGGATAACGGGAGCCAGCATATCCCTGATGCCCTCTCTGCCGAATCTTCCCTCTGCAAGCCTTGACCTGAGTGCCTCATAGCTGTATACTCCCCTTCTGGTATCTTCTATGCACTGAGGAGTACCGCCCATGATGATACCCAGGTACTTTGCCTTTCCCTGGAGGGTGTCGTTATACATGGTGAGTATTTTTTCATAATTGTACTGTCTGGTTATGCTGTTCGGTATCTTGTAGATATTCACAAGCTCGTCCACCAGCACCAGCAGTCCGCTGTATCCTGCTTTTTTGAGGAACACAGCAAAGAGCTTGATATACTCATACCAGTCATCGTCGGAGATGATGATATTCACACCCAGCTCGGACCTTGCCTCAGTCTTGGTGGAGTACTCCCCTCTGAACCACTTTACGACCTTTGCCTTGCTCTCGTCGTCGCCAGTGATATAGGACCGGTAGTAAACGGTAAGGAGCTTGGCAAAGTCAAAGCCGTGCACCATTTCATTGAGAGCGCCTATTACCTCATATATCTTCTTTTCCACTGCCCCGGCGAACTCCGGTGAGCTGTCATCGAGCCCAGTCTCAGCGGCAGTCTCCGACTGGACTGAGCTTATCCAGCGGTCCAGTATAAGTGTGAGAGCGCCGCCGTCCGGCCTTGTCTTGGTAGACATATTCCTTATTAGCTCCTTATAAGTGGCAAGTCCCTGCCCCTTTGTGCCCTGGAGCCTTCTCTCCGGTGAGAGGTCAGCGTCCACAACGACGAAATTCCTGTCCATAACATGAGAGCGGATAGTCTGCAAGAGAAAGCTCTTGCCGCTTCCGTACTTTCCCACAATGAACCTGAAAGCCGCACCTCCGTCTGCGATTATCTCCACATCATGCAGAAGAGCATCTATCTCCGGACCTCTTCCGACAGTGATATAGGGAAGTCCTGTACGTGGCACGACTCCTCCTTTAAGTGAGTTTATCACCGCTGAAGCTATACGTTTAGGTATCCTGATATTTTCATTCATAGGTCTGTCATTCCTTTCAGAGTATGTCCGGTATGCATCACAAAGCACCTAAACATTCTCTAAGCTCGTCGGCATAGTCCTCGATGACCTCCGGGCAGTCTCCGGAGAAATCTATAACGGTATCACCGAACATATCAAACAGCTTTTCGTTTATCGAATCCGCAAGTATCGAGACCATTGTTCCCGCAGACTTCGCCGCAGAAACATAGTCTCCTCCGCTAAGAAGAGCTCTCAGGAAGGCGGACTCTGCCGGGTCTGTGGGGAGACCGGAGCCAGCATCTGAGGGAATTTCCTCAGCAGGTGCCGGAGCGGCAGCTTCCGGGAGCTCCTCCTCTTCCTCGACAATGAGCTTGTCACGGGTCTCAGCCGCAGCTCTGCGGATGCTGTCAAGCTGCGAAAGGTCTATATCTATCTTCACTTTTCTGACCTGAGCCTTCTGCTCAGACAGGGCAATTTCTTCAACAGTCTTTTTTATGAGACTGAGCACATTTTTCGGGACGTCCTCAGTCCTGAGCCTGAACCTGTAGCCGTACTGCTCACGGAGAGCGGCATCCACAGCCTTTGCAAATTCTCCAAGAGACTTGTTTCTGCTTCGGCTCCCATAGTACCTTCTGCACCTCCACACACCATTTACGCAGGTGTATGTATTTATCTCATCGAGGGCATAGGAGCAGTTCCTGTTGGACTGTCTGTCATAGAATACTGAGGACTCAAAGAGCCGACAGGTCATTTCCGCAGGATTGCCGAACCAGTGAGCACAGAGACTTTTTTTCCGGTGGTCACGGAAGAACTCAGAAAGTCTTCTGAAACAGGCAAGAACGTTTTTCTCAGCTCTCTCCGGGAACTCCCCGAAGTACCGTGACTTATCAAATTGATAGCCTGAGAGTGCGGATATTGCCTGAAAGAGCTCCTCATCTGCGGAGTCCTCCCAGTTCATGAGCTTCAGCAGATGAGAGTCCCAGAGCACCTCCGGGTGGTCCTCAACAGCGGATGTCGGCAGCTCGTAGTACACAGCAAAGTCGAGGCTCCACTGCCGGTAAAAGCGTGCAAGAGAAGGGTCTGTCTGAGAAACGGCCTCCCCGAACTTTTTCATCAGAGCCAGTCCATCAAGGGGGGCAGACCAGCCTATGCCGTTTATCAGCTCGTACATATACATCACAGCGAAAGGCTGCGGAGCTTCCCGGATGTCTCCAGCTCTCACCCTCCCCCTCCATGTAAAATAACCCCTTAGCTGAGCGGTATCAAAGTCCCGGTATGTGGGGTAATAGCCTGATATATCGTCATTATAGGGAGCGCAGTCTGAGTAGTCCTCCATGAACTTCCCCTGAGTATAGAACAGCCATGCACTGGTTTTCCAGTAGGCCTCCGGTGAGAAAGCAAGGCTCTTCATGTCCTTGATACGCTGCGGAGTCTCAGGCTTCCGGAGCTGTGAAGCAGGTCTGAGGATTGGCTGGTCGGTGTAGACACGATCCCGGAAAGCCTTGCTGTTTAGCAGCTTTTCATCGCTGAGTATCATAGAAAGTATCTCTTTTGCGTCAGACATTTTTCACGCCCCCTTTACAAGTTCTTTACCCTATATTATAACATACGTTCGATATTATGTCAATGACTTTTCCGGCATCAGTTGAGCAACAGGGTTTCAATATCAGCAGAAAAATAACCATAGTCATACCGCAGGAACAGTTTCTGATGAAGTTCGGCAGTCAGATAGCTCAAGCCTGACCTGCATAAGGCGTCTTTTGAATCTGTATCCTGCAAAAAGCATCCAATGAGGTGACCCGCCACGCAAGTCCGATCTTGCTGTATTTGCCTACAAATAGTTATTTGTTCCGGACTTTTTCACCTATTCTTCACAGGATCATCACTTTTTTGATTTATTATCACATAATAAAACCATTAGGAGTGATACCGTGGAAAATGAAAAGGTTCTCGTAAAATCACAAGGCTATAATTTGGGCAAGAAAGCTGTATATACTTGGATAACCGGATTCGTTGTATCTTTTGTACTCTGCGTTATTTTTTATTTGGTTGGAAGGGAACCACTCCATGGTAGTGGAGAAGAATTTCTCTTTTCAAGGTATATCGGCGACCTTTATTTCTGGACGATACCATTGATATTGTTTGCTCTTTCAGTTGTTATTGGTATTATACTTATTGTCGTTTTTGCTGATAATGAGATAATAGTGACAGAAAACCGTGTTATAGGAAAATGTGCTTGGGGAAAACGTGTTGAACTCCCTATAAACCAGGTCACTGCCATTGCAATGGGAGGAATAAAAGGCGTTGCTGTTGCTACCGCTTCAGGATTGATAAAGTTCTCATTTATAAAAAACCGTGACGAAATATTCAATACTGTCTCTGGATTGCTGAGAAATAAGAATGATGTATCTCAGCAGGCACCTTCATCAACTCAAGTAGTTCAAAATATCCAACAGATATCCAGTGCCGATGAGCTGGCAAAATTCAAGCAGCTCCTTGATTCCGGTGCTATTACTCAGGAGGAGTATAACGCAAAGAAAAAACAGCTCCTCGGACTGTAAAACATTATTCTGAATTAGGGACGAATTTTTCCGTCCCTTTTTTCTTTTTTCAACAGGATATCCCCCTTGACAACGATGAATAATTGTTGTATAATAATCATACATTATCATTGCTTGCGTACCACCGTTATCCCTCAGAAATGGGGGCGTAAAGGTTGCGACGGGGGTTTTGAAGTGTGATAAGCGAGCGGAGTACGGCGTGCTCTCCTTAATCCGCGCCACGTTTAAATATAAACGCAAGAAATAACATTACAGTAACTAGAAATAGTGCACTGGTAGCTGCTTAAGTCAGCTTCTGTCCACCGGATGAGTACCACGGCTTCCGCTTGGGCAT
>ODAI010338941.1_pt1 | contig 10399 bp, 7 predicted proteins | sample 1539321 | NCBI WGS metagenome assembly ODAI01 (sample SAMN02144231, study PRJEB22623) | gut metagenome | biome: sheep rumen | host: Ovis aries | place: New Zealand | reverse complement strand
TAGGAGTTTTTATATAACTACATTCCTCAAAACGGTTCCGTCGGAACCGTTCGTGAGAACGATTTACTTGCAGCAATCAGAAACGGTTGTGTCGTCTTTGCCAACGCCCTCATATACATATTCATCACTCCAGTATCATACAGATCCCTCGTCGGCATCGGCAATGCCCTGTCATACTGAAACTGTGCCTGAGCACTCAGTGCCATCCAGCACGTCATCGCTCCAATTAAGATTCTCTTTTTCATACTCGTTTCTGCTTAATTAGTTTACGCTGCAAAGATCGCTTTTATTTATATTATCTCCAAGCAAAAATAAATAACAAGGCTTGTGAAAACACGAAAAAAATCTCATTGTTCTTGTTTATATTAAAAAAGTGTTGTATCTTTGCACAAACCTAATGCGTCAAGATTATGCCTACCAAGAATATCTTTGCAGGATTTGGACTAAAAGCAGAGTTCGTAAATCTGATATATAATGAACTGATGAAACGCGATTTTGTCAGCTATACAGATGTTCTTGCGTTGTATTATAAACGCCCCAAAGGCTATTACGATAGTTATGCATGCAATAGCGAACCAGGCTATGGCGAATTGAAGAAAGCTTTTCCTGAGGTATTGAAGGTTTTGGAAAAAACTTGCCCTGGATGCATAGAGGACAATGGACAAAGCAAAGGCATATAGGTATATAGGTAAAGACAATGACCCGTTATCAGAAGAACGAAAGGCGGTTGTTCAGAAGTCTGTTGAGGATTATGTCGCATTCTGCAAGGCCTCGGCAGGTATATTGCCCACAAGTTGGTTTTCCTCATTCTTTGAAAATACGCAACTTTTACTTGATGCGAACAGAGAGTCTAAAGATGGCGAAGTACGCATTTGTTCTGGCTTTGAGCAGAATCTTACAAACATAGATTTGTTGCCCGTGTTCTATAAGGCTATTACCAACGAAAAGGTGTTACGTTTTGACTACCAGCGATTCGGACAAGAGCCGTTTACCTTGACCTTCCATCCTCAGTTTCTCAAGGAATATAATGGTCGCTGGTTTGTGTTTGGCGACGCAGATCGTGAACCATACCAGGCTTATAATGTACCCTTGGATAGAATTGTTGGCGAGATCGGCGAAGTAAACGATGTTGAGTACATCCCTGCCCCCAAGGGTTTCTATCAGGAGTTCTTTAAAAATATAATAGGTGTCACCCATGAAAAAGGTGTCAAGGTTGAAGAGGTCGTCATCCGTACTAAGACTGAGTACCAACATGGCCTTTTGTTGACGAAGCCCTTACATCACTCCCAAGAAGAAGTACTGCCCTTTGGAGAGCATGATGGACAATGGTATGGTGAAGTACGCTTAACTATAGAACCTAATCGCGAACTGCGAGGTCGTATTCTCTTATATGGTGAGAATCTCGAAGTCATCAGCCCTCAGTCTTTACGAGAACAATTGAAGGGCATCATCAAGCATCAAATGACTCAATATTCAGACGATGAATAACTGAAATGCACCAAATTGAAGCATAGATCGAAATTTCTTCTCATATTATTTGGTTTTGTCGGATATTTCGACTAAATTTGCGACAAAAGTTAGATTATATTGAAACTCATAAAGCGTATGGAAAAAGAAAAGATGCAAGAAGTTTACAATACTTTATCTCAATATAGGAGTGAGTATTATGGTTCAAGCAGTAGTGCTCAATCAAGAATAGAAGAAAGTGTGCGGTTGTATGGCGATGGATTACCTGGGGATTTGTATTGCAAATTAAATCAGGGTAGTGCTAGTGGATTGTTTAGACCTGCATTCTTCCAAGGTGACTTAGATCGATCTCTTAAAATATTAGAGGAAGAACTGAGTAAGTAATACGTATTTGTATATATGTACAAAAACTTGGAGGGCTTTGATAACCCTCCAAGAACTATATACTCAATCAAAGAATTATCTATATGATTTGAGCTATTAGGCTCATTACCATGATGCCTAAGCACCATTTCTCATATCGAGTCATCTTGTTAGATTGAGGTGTCTAGTTTATAACCTCAATCTAACAGTCTTTGAATACGCATTTGTTGAAACTACAGTTATTAAAAACTATTGTTTTCATTTTCTGTTTTATTTTGAGTTATGTAGGTAGATTATGCTCATGCCTACTTCCAGACCAGTATGAGCTTGCAAAAGCAGCACAAAAATACGAATTCTATCTCAAATTTGGAAACGAAGTATTAAAAATAATTATTAGCAAGCCTTTTTATTAAGTAATTCAACTATTTATTTATAAATAATGTGTATCTTTGCGCTGTAAAATGAAGTGCTAAGTGGGCATATCAGTCATGCTATAGTTCAAATGCACTAATATAATAATCTAGCTAAACAAATATATGAGTAACTTAAACTATAATGAAATATCTGGATTAATTTCCGAGTGGCTTCAGACCATATCCGAAGGGCAGACAATCAGTTTTGATGCAGAATTAGTGAATAAAGCGGTTAACATTGTTTTATTTCTTCATCCAAAGAAAGAAGATGAAGTATTTCTATTGCTGTGTGCATTAAACTTGTTAAATGCCGCAATTAAAACCGAATCATACAAAGACAAGTTGTCCTATGATTTAATTAAATCAAATGCTGCAAGATTGGTAACAGTTATTGATAATCTTAAGAAAGATAGTATATCCTACTATTATAATAAAGAGGAGTGCTGCTTGTATTTTGAATTTAGTGGAATTGTGTTTAGTTTCCATCATGTTCCTCTAACAAGTGAAATTTTAAAAGCCAGCTTTGCCAATCCGATTACTTGGCCTGGTATTCGGCTCCAGAAAATCGCTCACTCCCTGCTGAACTATGCTATCAATTCACTTGAAGGTGATACTGATATAAAAGCTATCATTGAAAAAGTGACGCCGGAAATAAAAAAAAATAATGTGGAAAACGATGCGCAACATCTTCTGTCTTATGAAGACAAGGGTAAAGGCATAAGCAAAAAAGACGTGACATCGCTAAATGAAAAGACTAATGAACATATAATCATTCCTGATGAAGCAAGGGCGAATGTTGCAAATAATATACTTTCAATTATTAGGCAATGCTGCACTCCAGACCCCGAAGGGTGGTTTGATTTAGTTAAGATAGCTCCAAAACTCAAAGCTAATGGGGTAGATTACTCTCTTTATGGTTTTCAAAAGCTGGCATTGTTTTTGGAGGCAATATTTGGGGATTCTATGCAAAGAAGGAATGTTGGTAGCACTATGGTATATCTGAAATTTCCTTTGGATTATACAGACAAGCCTACTGTTATTGCCGATATTTCAAATAATGCTGGAACGAATCAAGATGCTATTGGTTTTTTGAGCGGAGTAAAAGTTGGTGATGAGGTAGAAATAAGTACCTACGGAATCTTAAAGAGTGGCAGAATTAGTATATTAAACAAACAATTTGTCCAATTGGAACTTAAAGATAAAATATCTGTTAGAATCAAATGTGATGCTATCTCAAGCATTGAATCAAAGTTCTCCTCAAATAGTGTTGCCCCTGTTGACTTTTCTTTTGCCAATATCATTTTGAAGGATATTTTGATAACGGAAGGTCTGTACACCTCTTCAGCAATAGATACAAATGCAACTATTACCATCGTGGAAAGTAGGAGAATTTGGTTAACTACAGATGATGGTAATACAGGATCCTGTTATAAAGGTTCTATTATCGGGTACGACAAGGAAAAATTAATTAAAGGGCAAAGGGTCTTTGTGTTTCCGTTTAAGAAAGAGAAAGTTTATTGCGTCATCATGGAGATGTCATATTATGAGTTGTATGAAATATTTACAAAGTTGTTGTCTTCCCCCAATAAAGCGAGAATTCAAATATTGAGTTTATTGACCTTTGTCGCAAAAAAAATTAACAGCACGGAATCTCTTCAAAAGACAATGGGGCTAAAAAAACAGCTAAAAAGTCTTTTGCCATCTTCATCAATGGATAATAGTGGAGCAGAATCGAATAAAAATGATGATGAATCTGAAATGGTAGCATCACATGAAGTTCAAAATGAAGAGAAAACGCTTCCTTTAGGTACAGATACAAATCTTTCAGGCGAAAATAACGGTCAAACGGAATCTTCAGACACGCCATTGTCTGATAAAATACTCAAACCTGAATTAACGTCTTCAATTATACAAGGTCCAAAGGTCATAGGGAAAATAGATTTATCAGAAATAGGTAAACCTAAAAAGAAAAAAGAAGGAGAAGGAAATGATACGGTTACAACAAACTCAGATGATTTAATTTCAATAGACAGTAAAAATGATTTGCTTCCCTCTATGGGAACAATTATTAAAATGGGGCCTATTTATGGATTTATAAAACCTCATAACCAAGAAAACAATATATATTTCAAAACTGTAGAGTTAGTTTCCCACGCAGGAATAATCGATGCGCCTATTATTGGTGATGAAGTCGTATATTCATTAGGACAGAATCCCCAAGGGCAACCAATTGCAATTTGTATTCACAAACAATGTTCAAGAGATGTAGTTGAAGATTTAGTGGAGAAATTCCGATACGATACAAAAACTTGTTCTCATTTAAAAAAGCATATTGAAGATTTTGATAATCTTAATTCGGATACATCAGATAATTCTGCTGGATTAGCTTACTATCTTGAAAAAGTTGAAGTTAACCCAAGAATGCCATTTTCTCCAAAAACTGTAGAAAAATTGTTTGCTAAAAAACTTTCCTCGGATGAATACGCAATAGCAGTTGAGCTTTTGATAGACGTAGTAGCTAAAAAAAATCCTTCTAAATGTTTTAGTTTATTCTTGCATTCTTCTAGTTATGCAAAAAACCACAATATGTACGATGTTGCAAAACACTTGATAACCAAAGCATTAGAGGTATATAAAGAAGAAAAAGGGAGAGTGCTGTATTTTAGTAATTTACTGAAGAATATAAACAGATTGTCTGATAGATTATCTAATCGAATAGAAATAAACGAGAATACCATGACGGAAAGCCTTGAATTATCAAGGCACACTTTCCCCTTTATGCCAGTTTATGTCCGAGATTCCATTATATCTTATAAAGACTTTATTGGTATTACTCTCGATAAAGACACCATAAGAACAGGTTTATATACAGAGGATTATATCAAAGCAATTAAATTAAATAATGCAGATGATAAGACCTATTTAACATTGATGAAACTTCAATTGGCGTTCCATCCCAAAGAGTATAATCCAAAGGATGATATATCAAAGTTCCTTGTTTTGCGAGCTAAAAATATAATAGCATCCGGAGAAGAGCAAAGATACAATGAAGTCAGATACCTACTCAGATTAGCCTTTCGGTTCAAATCATTTGAGAGAAGCTTTGATGATACTGTTGGCTTATACCTTATGACACTTGGTGATTATACATCATCAGAAATTGATATGTACATGAATGGTCTAGGCAATTACAAATTCGATGATTTGTTGAAAAATATACTTGTGAATGAAGTTGATAATACATTGGAATTAACTATGCTTGCAAATTCAAATGCAGACATAAAGGATCTTCTTGTTAAAGAATACAAGAAAGTCGGGAAAAATATTGATCATTTTGACGAATACCCTACCATTTTGAATGAAATAAAAAAACGATACGATCAATATTCTGCAAATCCGGCAATTAACTTCATGTCTTTCATTTTGTATCTTCAGACAACAACAATACTACTTGATAATGAAATAAATGTTGTTAAGAACGATTCTGTTAAAATCGTGTCTTCTGTAACAGACTTCAACACAGGTCAAAAGTATGATGCTATTCGTGAAGCGTATAACAATATTATTCAAAAAATCGATACTATTATTCCAAATCTGACAGAGCATCCAACTGAAATTGGATATGAAACTATCTTGCCGGCTCTTAGGTTGTTGAAAAAGAATGTCCGTGATAAATTTGAAGAATTAGAGCAAAGAGCAAATCCAACAATACAGGTTGAAATATTGGAATCAGTTGGATTAGAAGAAACAAAATCTGTAGAATTAAAGGCTGAAATTAGGAATTCTGGAGATAGTGCTCGCAGTGTTCACATTAACAGACTGAATGTCTTTGGTGATGATTTAGCAGAGGGTAATAGTATAAATATAGACGTTACTCTCCCTGCTGGAGAAGAAAAATTGATAAATGTTGAACTCCCTCTGCGTGATAATGCAGCAGAAGGAAAAATCGCCGAGGTGGAATTTGAAATTGAATATGATGATATTTACATTGCCACAGAACAGAGGATTCCAAAAAGCAGTAAAATTTGTAAAACCATCAATTTTGATATCAAGCCTTTCGTTGAGATTAAAAATAAATTCCGGCAATGTTCTGGCGGGGAAGAGTTGGAGGCTGGCGATGAAATGTTTTATGGCAGAAACAAACTCATGAGTGATATCCAAGAAGCCATTTTCAACGGTACGAAGAATCAAATTGCCATCTATGGTCAAAAGCGTTCAGGTAAAAGCTCTTTGCTAAATCAAATAAAAGGAAAGCTGGAATCTGACGAATCTCATTCTGTCATTTGTGGAAAATTTAGTCTACTGGGATTGCCTGATAACGAACCTAATCCTGTAAGGTGGATACTTGAATCAATAGTATCATCGTTATTGCAAGGCATTCGTAAGTGTGGCATTAAGAAACTCATGTCTGTCCTAACATCGTTATCGATAGATATGACTAAGATAAAAAAGGATAAAATATACGAGTCTATCATTTCTAAATTCTTTAGTGAGGAGTCTGATGCTTTCAAATCGTTAGGGAGCTTCGTTGAATATATTAATACTATGGATGATTTTAAAGACTCACACTTTGTAATATTTATCGATGAATTTACATATCTTTATCAATTAATAAAGGACAAAAAGGTTGATGAAGATTTCATGAGAAGATGGATTGCGCTTATAGAGATGCCGGGAATTAATCTTCAAGCAATAGTTGCTGCTCAAGATACGTTACCACATTTTATGAATGAAAGTTACGCCTCTAATTGCTTCAATAAGTTTAGCAAGGAGCCTCTTTCTTATCTAACAAAAGAAGAAGCTCTTCAGCTAATTAAGGATCCGATTAAGGGCGTCATGTTTCACAATCACAGTGACGAACTCATATACGGCTATACATCTGGAAGTGCTTTCTTTACACAAATCTTCTGCACGAAACTCGTAGATTATTTGAATTATGAAAAAAGCAACGTTGTTGGAAAGGAAGAGGTTGAAATAGTGGCAGAACGTCTATGTACAGGAACACACCGGCTTGAAAAATCAACATTTGAATGCCTTACGAAAGAGGCTGATGGATCAGATTTTAATGAGGCTGATAATATACGAGTACTTAAAGCAATAGCAGAACACACACGTGCAGGAGGTTACGTCAACATGGAAGACTTGCATGTTGACTTTGCCCCAGAAAAGCTAAAAAGTGTATTAGGTAATTTATATGATCGCAGAGTTATTTCAAGACAAGATAAAGGTTATTCAATTAATGTTAAATTATTTGTAAAATGGATACTAAACAATTAGCGAATGGTCTGAAACAGGCATGTATTGGGAACCCTTTTGCCTCGCCTACGGAAGAAGTTGAAGGAGACGATTTCGTAGGTCGTAAATCTGTATTGGCAGAAATGCATCGTGATATTGTATATCCTAATAAAATAAGCAACTATCATGTTGTAGGACTGCCAAGAATAGGCAAATCTTCATTGCTGAAAGCTTTTAGAGAAAAGGTTCAACAAAATCATTACAATCTTGATTTGGTTGTTATCTACATTTCTTTGGACAAGTGCGAAAATTCAGAGGCTATGTGGAGAGAGATTGGAAAGGAACTACGCAAAGAACTGAAAAGGAAACTTAGCTCAAGTAAGAAATATGCCGCTTTTGAAGAAGAATTAGAATTTGAAGGCATCGATGATAGCAACATAGGCTATAACTATGTCTGTTCTGTTGCAAAATGCATGAAAGTAGTTGGCTTTTTCGGATTAGTTCTGATTGATGAGTTCGATAATTTCTCATCAATTGCATCTAAAGCTACTGTAGGTAATTTTAGAACTATATTTAGTAGCTCCGACTATGGGATTAGGGCTGTTATTGCATCAAGGAGGATGGTTGAAAGAATTGAAAAAGAAGTTGAAGGTGCCGTAAATGCGAATGTATCCACATTAGCACCAATATTTATTAATGGCTGCAAACTGAAAATGTTCAATGATGAGGACATGGCCGACTATTGGACAAGCATCGCTAAGAAAATAGGTTGCAATCTCTCTGAGAAGTATATTCAAGAAGTTCAATACTATGTAGGCAGCCATCCTTGCTTGCTAAATTTGCTAAATGGATGTTATTGGGCAGAGCAAGAATCAAAAGATTACATTAGCAATGATTCTACGAGTTTAAGTCTAAATAAAGAACTATTAAACAAATTGCATGATGCTTTTGACTGGGCTGTCTGGCGTGATATGGAGAAATGGCAGTTGTTACGTTCTCTCATTCTATCCACTTGGGGACCTGACGATAACATTCCAGATGAAGAACTGTCAGAATTGGACCGTTATGGTGTAATTGGTAAGGATCAAATTCTAACCGAACCAGATGGCCCTCTACGAATCGCAATTTCTCGTTATTTTACAGAATGGATGAATGTCAAACGTTACATCCTGCCATTTGGTGATGAGTGGTCTAAGGCTGAAGGTAATATGAGAAAAATAGTTAGGTGCTTTTGTGATGATATGTATCAGGGAGATGAAACCTGTATGATAAGTCATCTTGAGACAAAAAATGCATTTGGCATTGAGATTAATGTGAATCCAAGATATACTGCAAGAGGACGATTCGATGCAATGAAGGATAAGATGATTAAGAATCTCAATAAATATCCTGACATGTCTTCATCTCTTATCGATTATAGCGATCCATCCGATTTGCCTGAAATATTCTTTAAACGCGAATGGCATTGGTTTGGACAAATATTCGGAGGCACTTGGTATGATTGGAGTGATAAGTTCAGTACAATTAATGAGGTGCGCAACATCAAGGCACATAACAACCCTGGGATGCCCAAAGTGCGTATTGAACTTGCTAAGAAATATTGTCATGAGATAAATGAAAGAATAGAGCAATATCTTAGTAATAGAACTTAAATGGCACGTCGTAACATCTTTGATGGCGATAGCTTTTACGCATTATTCGCACGTGGAACGTACAAGAGGTTAGTGAGCCGCGAGTGGATCACTTATGCAGATATTATGGCTGACCATCTAGGACTGTCTTCGTCTAAAGATTTGCCATGTAATGTCTCTAATTGTGAAAAATATGGAGAGTTAAGAAAGGCCTTTAGAGATGTTTCCAGTGCTATCGTCGGTGAGGTTGGTAAAGGCTGTATAGAAGAACAAGGCAATATTAGGAACAAGAGCTTTCGATATATAGGTGACAATGATAATCCACTTGCTGCAATGATAAATGCGAGAGTGGTTAATGATCTGAAGAAGTATTGGGAGTTCTGTCAGGACTCTGCGGGTTTCTTTCCTGAGACATGGCTTGAGTACTATTTTGCGGATTGTCAGGATTTGCTGTCTATCAAGGCAAAAAAGAAGAAAGGCGAGCAGGTCATTAGTTCGAGCATAGACAGGCATCAGACTAATATTGAGTATCTTCCGATGCTATATGAGTCTATTAAAAACCAGCAAGTTCTTTCTATCGACTATAAGCCTTATGATGAAGAAATGGTGACTCTCATTTTCCATCCCCACTATTTGAAAGAATATAATGGGCGTTGGCATCTTTTTGGGTATGCTGAAGAGCCGGAGCCAAAAGAAGGGGTGGATTTGGCCTTAGACAGAATTGCTAACAAACCAAGAGAAGTGTATAAGCGAGAGTTCGTCAAGGCTCCAGAGAGATTTTATGAGTCTTTCTTAAAAAATAGAGTTGGGGTAAGTCATCATGAGAACTGCTCTCCTGAAGAAATTCATATACGTGCGCATACCTTATATATACATAGACTGATGGAGACTAAGAAACTCCATGAGAGCCAAGAAACAGTACTTCCTTTTGAAGAGCATGATGATGGCTGCTACGGGGAGTTTACTGTGTATGTAGAGGTAAACAACGAATTTATAGGGCGCATATTACAGATGGGTGATGGGCTCGAAATCGTGTCACCTCAGAATGTTCGTGATCAGTTTAGGGAAAGAGTCGTAAAAATGGCTGAATTGTATAAATAAAGCCTTTCTATGAGCAGATAGAGTTCTTGGCGAATTGTTCCTGAGGCATGGAACGATTAAAAAGAGAATTATCCTTTTCCCATTCAAAAAATCGCCTTATCTTTGCAGCGTCAATCATCGATACCACCTCGAGATTGATGCTGCAAAAGCGTAGTGGTGGCAACCTAAATCTGAACAACCATGAACAAT
>ODAI013696412.1_pt1 | contig 10400 bp, 6 predicted proteins | sample 1539321 | NCBI WGS metagenome assembly ODAI01 (sample SAMN02144231, study PRJEB22623) | gut metagenome | biome: sheep rumen | host: Ovis aries | place: New Zealand | reverse complement strand
TCGATGACCCCGTTGATGGCCCCGTACAGCCTGCGGAAGACGTTGCGCGACGGACAGGTGCCCGCGTACTCGCAGGCTGCGCCGCCCGGGGACAGGCACTGGGACGGGGCGAGATCCCCTTCCGTCGCCCTCAGGATCATGCCCGCCGTAATCTCGGCCGGCCGCATCGCCAGGTGATAGCCGCCCTGCGCGCCGCGCACGCTGCGCACCAGCCCGGCGCGCACCAGCGCGGAGACGATTTGCTCCATATACTTGGCGGAGATGTCCTGCCGCTCGGCGATCTCGCGGATGCTGACCGGCTCGCCGCCGTCATGCTCCGCCATATCCGCCATGATGCGCAGCGCGTAGCGCCCTCTCGATGAAATCATAGTCCCTCTTCCTCCGCCGGGATCAGGGTGGCAAAGTACAGGATGTCGCAGATGGGGCGGATTTTCCGGGTGCTCAGCGCGTTCAGCTTTTCCAGGTTCAGCAGCATCGCGGAGGAGGATCCTCCGTCCAGGTTGTAGGCCTGCTCAACGCCGAGGGAGGCGCACAGCTCCACCATCTGCTCCAGCGTCAGGCCCACCGATCCCTTGTTTTCGGGGCCCTCCGTCGCGACGAACAGATAGGAGAGCGGCCCCGTCTGGCAGGCCGCCATGCGCTGGGTCGGCTTGGCCGAGCCGGAGTCCATCATCTTGACCGGCAGGACCTTTTCCCCGTCCATCACCAGCGCCGGGCCGAAATTGAACGTGTTGACGATCGTGCCTTCGAAGGCCTTCACGGCCTCCTCGGTCGGATCCTTCAGGATGTGGAAATCGCCCTTGTCGTCGATGATCAGGATGTCGTAATCCGGATCCACCTTGTCGCGGTAGAGGACGCCCTGCCGCACCAGGTAGCCCGTCGGCCTGTAGCTGAAGAAATCCCCGTTGACGCAGAAGACGGAGTTGACGCGCTCCGCCATGACGCGCGGCTTGGCTTCCTTCCTGGAGCCGTACCGCGCCGCCATCGCCGTGCGGATCTGGGAAGGATCCGCGACCTTTACGTGCGCCAGCATGATCTCCGTCTCGTAGGCGCGCATCGTCTCGATTCGCACGGAGAGGCTTTCGTCCTCGTAGCCCAGGCCGTCCGCCCGGTAATTCTCCTCCGCCGCGACGGGCCCGGGAGAATCGTCGACGGGCAGCGGCGTTAACGGCTGTGCCTTCGTTTCCTCCCGCGCGGCTTCCGCCGCCGTCGCTTCTGTCACCGTCGCTTCTGCCGCCGTCGCTTCCTCCGCCGACGCTGCCGACTGCATACCGGCCAGCAGCGCGGCGCCGAGAAGCGCCGCGCAGGCAGCCTTACCAACCGACCTGATCGTCACAGTATTTTACCCTCCGCATCCGAGCGCCTCAGCACCACCGCGCTGCGCGCCGGCAAATAAATCGTGAAACCGTCCCCCATCGCGTCGTCATGCGCCCAGGTGTGGTAAACCAGCTTTTCATCCACGCGCCCGTAGCCGCCGAACGACTTGTCGTCGCTCGACAGGACGACGCGGTAATCCCCCAGCTGCGGGGCCGGGATGAACAGGCTTTCCTGGGATCTGTCCGGATGGAAGTTGAAGCAGAAGACGCAGCCCGAGCGCTCGAAGGCCAGGATCTGGTCGTCCTCATGCTGTCGCAGGCACCGCGGCATGCCGCCGGAGAGCACCTTGTAGCGCTTCACCAGCTCCACCATCGCCTTGTCGAAGTTGCCGAGGAACTCGTAGCGCAGATAACCGTGCTCCGCCAGCGACCACAGCCGCCTGGCGTGCGCGAAGCTCCAGCCGTTTCCCTCCCGCGGGAAGTCGATCCACTCCGGATGGCCGAATTCGTTGCCCATGAAGTTGAGGTAACCCTCGCCGCCTGCCCCGATCGTCACCAGGCGGATCATCTTGTGCAGGGCCATGGCGCGCTCCACGTAAAGGTTCGGATAGCCGCGGTTCATGCCCTCGTACATTTCCTTGTCCGCCAGGCGGAACATGATGGTCTTGTCCCCTACCAGCGCCTGGTCGTGGCTCTCCGCGTAACCGATGACTTTTTCGCCCGGCCGCCTGGTGATCAGCTCCCAGTACATCCTGCCGATGTCCCAGTGGCCGTCCTGTTTCTCCTTGATGGTCTTGATGAAGAAGTCCGGCAGCCCCATGCTCAGCCGGTAGTCGAAGCCGAAACCGCCGTCCTTTACGGGCAGGCACATCCCGGGCATCGCGCTCATCTCCTCCGCGATGCACAGCGCGCCCTTTTTCAGCGCATGCGTCAGCGTGGTGGCCAGCTGCAGGTACGCCACAGCCTCCACGTCCGTATTCATGGAGAAGTACTGCCGGTTGTCCGTAAATGCCTGCCCCAGGCCGTGGTCCAGATACAGCATGCTGGTCACGCCGTCGAAGCGGAAGCCGTCAAAGTGGTATTCCTCGATCCAGAAGCGCAGGTTGGAGAGCAGGAAGTGAACGACGCCGTTCTTGCCGTAATCGAACACCTTGGAGCCCCAGGCCGGGTGATCCCCGGCCGGCCCGTATTTGAAGAACTGGTCGTCCCGCCCGTCGAACCCGTCGATGCCCTCCGCCGTGTTGCGCACGGCGTGGGAGTGTACCAGGTCCAGCAGGACGGACAGGCCCTGCCGGTGCGCCTCGTTGATCAGCGCCTTGAGGTCGTCCGGCGTGCCGTACCAGGAAGAGGCCGCGAAGAAATTGGAAACCTGGTAGCCGAAGGAGGCGTAGTACGGGTGCTCCATGATCGCCATCAGCTGGATGGTGTTGTATCCGTCCTTTTTGATGCGCGGGATCATGTCCCGCATGAATTCCAGATAGGTGCCGACGCGCTCCTCCTCCGTCGCCATGCCGACGTGCGCCTCGTAGATGATGGGCGGCACGTTGCGGGACGGCTTGAAGCCCTCATCCGTCCACTGGAAGGTGCGGTGCGGGTTCCAGATGACCGCGTTGAAGCTGTTGGTGGTCTTGTCCTGTTTGACGTACGTCGCGTAGAGCGGGATGCGGTCTTCCGTTCCGCGGCCGCTGGTTACCGCCACCTTGACGCGGGAGAGGTGCGGCAGCGTGCGGATGCCGTCGATTTCGATCTCCCAGTTCCCGCCGGGCAATGGCTTCATCGGGTGGCTCTCCCGGTTCCAGCCGTTGAAATCGCCCACCAGGTGCATCGCCTGGGCTCCCGGCGCCCATTCCCGGTAGACCCAGCCGTGCTTCGTCTTGTGGAAGCCGTACCACTGGGCGCCCGCGGCAAAGTCGACAAGCGACTGCCCCCTGGCGAGCAGCTGGCGCTTGCGTTCCTCAAAATGGGCGACACGGTAGCGAAGGTCGCCCTCAAAGGGGGCCAGATTTTCGTTCAGCTCAAGGATCCTCAGCTTGTGATCGGCAACGGCAGCTTTCCTGGCCATCGGCTCTCTCCCTTTCTCTGTCGGTCCTGCAAAGGGTGCAGGGGCGCACCCGCTCCTGTCGATAGTTTTATCAATTTTACCCTATTTGGCACCGCTTTTCAACCCTTGTCTTTTGCCCGCGCGCCCGTCTTTTCCGGTTGACGCAGGCGCCCCCGCGGATGTAAACTAAGGAAAGAACTTCCTTGAAAAACAATCATCCGACGGAGGCATTACCATGACCACGCATGCATTCGCAACCCGCGCCCCGCTCTCTCCCGGGCGCTTTACCCCGCTGTCTGTCGGTTCCATCCGCGCCGCGGGCGCCGAAAGGGACCGGCTGCTGTCTCTGCGCGCCGGCCTGCTCGCCCAGTGCGACGCGCTTTTTCCGGAAGCCGGACGGCAGAGCTGCTGGTACGGCGGCGCGCTCGCCGGCGGTATGCGGGCACCCGCCCTGCTGGAAGCCAAGCTGCTGACCGGCGCCGCCCTGGGCGACGAGGAGCTGAGCCGCGAGGCGCTGGGCTTGTGCCGTCTCGTGCTCTCCTCTCAGCGCCCGGACGGCAACTTCGGCTGCGAGGGCGAGTCCTTCGCGGCGAGGGGACGGATGCTGCGGGCGCTGGACGCCGCGTATTCGCTGACCGGGGATAAAGAGATCCTCCTCTTCTTCCTGCGGTACTTCAAGTATCTGCGCGACGCGCTCGGCGCCTCCCCCCTGTCACAGGAGGACGCGCTGCACACGGCGGACACCCTGCAGGCCGGCATCGATTTCTACAACATCACCGGGCAGAAGGCCGTCCTCCCCGTCCTCGACACCCTGCTGCGGCAGAGCGCGAACTACACGCAGCTCTTCCACGCCTTCCCCTACCGCATGAGCGTCAGCCGCATGGTCTCTCCGGACGATCTGCTGCGCGGCCTTGCCACGGAAGCGGAGGACGGATACTATCACTCCCTGTTGCGCACGGCCAACGGCGCGAACCTGTGCGAGGGCCTGCGTCAGAGCGCCCTGGCCGGCGTGCTTACCGGGTCCGGAAAGCACCTTTCCGCACCGGAAGTCGGCCTGGCGCGCATGAATAAGGGGCACGGCGCCGCGGGCGGCGGCATCGCCGCCGACCCGCTCCTGTCCGGACGCCATCCGTCCCGCGGCGTCACCTCGCTGTCCGTGGCGGAGCTCGCCGCCTCGCTGGAAGCGGTGCTCGCCGGCCCCGGCGGGGAGTCGGCCGCCGACCAGTGGGAGACCCTCGTCTACAATACGGCTGCCGCGGCGTTCGCGCCGGACGGCAAGTCCGTCCAGTCCGTGCAGCAGGCCAACCAGGCCGCCTGCACGGAGGCGGAGCGCTTCCCGCTCCTCTCCTCGGACGCCAGCCTCTTCTCCCTCTCCGACGGCGATGCGCTCAGCGCGCTGCTGGCGGTTTTCCCCCGCTTCATGCGCCATCAGTGGATGCGCGCTGAGGACGGCGGCCTGGCCGCGATGGGTTACGCGCCCTGCCGCGTTCGCGCCCGGCTGGACAACGCCTCCGTCCGCATCCTGGTAGAGTCCGACTACCCTGCGGACGGCAACGTCCGCATCTGCATAAGCCCCGATCAGCCCGCCGCCTTCCCGCTGCACCTGCGCATCCCCGCGTGGGCCAAGGGCGCGGCCGCGGCCGTGGGCGGCGACCGGTACGAGGCGAAGGAGGGCGCCTTCCTCGTCATCAACCGCGAGTGGCATGACGGGGACGAGATCCTCCTCACCCTGCCCATGCAAACGGAACTCATCCCGGGCTATCACGAGGCTGTCTCCGTCGCCCGCGGGCCGCTGCGCTACGTCTACGCGCCGGCGTACGATGAGAAGACGGACGGACGCGGCCGCACGGAGCTGCTGGCGCGCACGGGTTTCGCCGTCGCGCTCGACGGAACGGTGATCCCCGAGTTTACCCAGACCGAAGAGGGGCCCGCGCTCCGCGCGCGCGTCGTTCCAGTCCCCTCCTGGGGCCTGCGCGGCGCAAGCTGCGACCAGCCGCCCATCGGGCTGCCCCATGAGACGGAGGGCGCCTTCGATACGCTGCTCGTCCCGATGGCGCGGGCCAGGATCCGGCTCTCCGTCCTGCCCGTCCTCTGATTTGCCGCCCGATCCGGAAAGGAAGCGATCCCCATGAGCAAGACGCCGCGCATCCTCATCTGCGACGACGATCCCGTCGTCCATCAGTCCCTCTCCCTCTATCTGGACAGTGAAAAGTACCTGCACGATTCCGCGTATGACGGCCGGTCGGCGCTGGAGATGATCCATCGGGAGTCCTACGACCTCATGGTGCTCGACCAGATGATGCCGGGGATGACCGGCATGGAAGTCTGCCAGGCTGTCCGGCGCGAGAGCACCCTTCCCATCATCATGCTCACCGCGCGCGGAGAGGAAATCGACCGCATCCTGGGCCTTGAAATGGGCGCGGACGACTACATCGTCAAGCCCTTCAGCCCCAGGGAGGTCGTCAGCCGCATCAAGGCCGTGCTGCGGCGCACCTCGCCCCAGCCGGAAGCCGCCGCCGAGGAGCAGCTGACCACGCTCAGCTTCGGCTCCCTGGAGATCCAGCCGGAGCGATACAGCGTCCGCCTGTCCGGGCAGGACGTCTCCTGCACGCCCAGGGAGGTGGAGCTGCTCTACCTGCTGGCCAGCCACCCGGGGCGCACCTACACCCGGGAGCAGATTCTCTCCAGCGTATGGGATTACGAAAAATACTTCGGCGACACGCGCACGGTGGACACCCATATCAAACGTCTCCGGCAGAAGCTGACCTGCGAGGAGATGGGCAAGGTGTGGGATATCGTCACCGTCTACGGCGTCGGCTATAAGTTTGAGGTCTTCTCATGAGGCACAGCGCCACCTTCCGCCACGTCCTGATGCTGACCTACAGCGCGGTCGTCGGGTTCGCGCTGCTCATCCTGCTCATCTACCACCTCGTCTCCCCGCGCATCTTTGCCGCGAACAAGATCGACGACCTCATCCCGAAGGGGCAGATCATCGCCGGTTACATCGAGAGCACGCTGGAAGGCGAAATCTCCTCTTCCTACCTGATGCCCCTCATCGGGCGCAGTTCCTCCCAGTGGGAGGCGACCGTATGGGTCGTCGACGCGCAGGGGGAGACGCTGATCCGCACGCAGACGATCAACGGCCGGCGCGTCGGCAGCCTGCCCTCACGCCTCAGCCGCTCCATGCTTCCCCGGGTCATGACCGGGGAGGTCGCCACGCACGTGGGCAGCATGGAGGATCTGGCCGAGGAGGGTGGCCGCTCCGCTTCCTCTTCCGGCATCAGCGCGGTGATGGACAGCCTCAGCGACGGCACGGAGCAGGGCGAATACGGGGAGGAGGAGATCAGCGGCAGCCTCGTCGCGGTCGCCGTCCCCATCCTCTTCCTGGATCAGGTCGTCGGCGCGGTCTTCATGGCCCAGTCCATGACGGAGATCATGAGCGGCATGCGCGCCCTGTCCAACACCATCATGATCTCGCTGCTGGCGCTCGCACTGCTGCTGCTGCCCGTAGTGCTCTTCTTTGCCTCCCGCCTGTCCAGGCCGCTGGTGCGCATGCGCAGCGTGGCCATGGCCATGGCTTCCGGCGACTTCAGCGTGCGGGCCGACGATACCAAGCGGGACGAATACGGCGACCTCGGTCTGGCCCTCAACCACCTGTCCTCGGAGCTGGGGTCCACGATCTCCACGCTGAAGCTGGAGCGGAACCGGCTCGAGAGTTTGATCAACGGCCTTTCGGAGGGCATCATCGCCCTCGATCCCACGAACGCGCCGCCCCTTATCAACCCAGCGGTCCATACCCTCCTTGAGATCCCGGAGGACTGCACCGACGTGCGGGCCGCAGCGCCGGAGGTCTTCGCCATGCTGGACGAGGCGATGTCAAGCAGCCGGATCGTCCGGGAGACGATCTGGCGCGGCAACGTCGCGCTGCGCGTCTCCGTCTCTCCGCTCGCAGCCGCCGACGGCGGCGCCGGCGGCTGCGTTGCCATCGTCTCGGACGTCACCAGCGCGGAAAGGCTGGAACAGACGCGGCGCGACTACGTCGCCAACGTCTCCCACGAGCTCCGCACGCCGCTGACCGCCCTTCGCGCCCTCATCGAGCCGCTGCGGGACGGCCTGGTGACCTCCGAGGAACAGCGCCAGCAGATCTACGACGTCGTGCTGCGCGAAACGATGCGCCTGTCCCGGCTCGTTTCCGACATGCTGGAGCTCTCCCGGCTGCAGAGCGGCACCGCGTCCCTGCAGCGCAGCGTCTTCTCGCCGCTGCCGCTGCTCTCCCTCATCCGCGAGACGTACGCCCCGTACGCGGAGGACTACCAGCAGACCTTCCGCTACGAGGTGCCGGAGTCGCTGCCCGACGTAAACGGGAACCCGGACCGCACGCAGCAGGTGCTGGTCGCCCTGCTGGACAACGCCTTCAAGTATACGCCGGAGGGCGGAACGGTGACCTTGCGGGCCGAGGTGCAGCCGGACGTGCTGCTCATCTCCGTGTGCGACACGGGGATCGGCATCAGCCGGGAAGACCTGCCCCACGTCTTCGACCGCTTCTACAAGGCGGACAAGTCGCATCACAGCCACGGAACGGGCCTGGGTCTGGCCATCGCCTACGAAATCATGAAGCAGCTGGGCGAAGAGATGCGCGTGACGAGCGAGGAAGGCAAGGGCTCCTGCTTCTCCTTTACGCTGCACATCGCCTGAAAACGTCAAAAACAGCTTCTCCGCCGCCGGCGGAGAAGCTGTTTGTTTATATGCCGATAAGGTTGGTCCGGCATCAGCCCTGCTGCGCGGCCCGGTAGCGGGTCAGCAGCTTTTCGATGCGGTGCCAGGGGTTCAGCAGGTAGGAAAGGGACTGGTCGTGGTTCAGCGTCGCGATGACGTACGCCATGTACTTGCTCATCTCCGCGCGGGTGAACCAGGGCCTCTGCAGGATCTCCGGCGGCGTGTAAGTGAGGTTGGTGGCGAAAACGTGGTCGATCATGCCCTCCTCGTAGGCCTTGTCGAAAATCTCCGCGCCCTTGGTGAAGAAGGCGAAGGTCGCGCCGGCGAACACGCGCCTGGCGCCGCGGCGTTTCAGGTTATAGGCGAGATCGAGGATCGAGTCTCCGGAGGCGATGATGTCGTCCGCCACGAAGATGTCCTTGCCCTCCACGCTGGCGCCCAGGTATTCGTGCGCCACGATGGGGTTCGTTCCGTTGACGACGCGCGTGTAATCCCTGCGCTTGTAGAACATGCCCATGTCCACGCCCAGCGCGGAGCTGTAATAGATGTTGCGCCCCAGCGCACCCTCGTCCGGGGAGACCACCATCATGTGATCGGAATCGAAGCTGAGGTCGTCGTAGGTCTTGCACATCGCCTTGAGCATCTGATAGGTCGGCATGATGCTCTCAAAGCCATGCAGCGGGATCGAATTGGAGACGCGGGGATCGTGCGCGTCGAAGGTGATGATGTTGGAGACGCCCATGTTCACCAGTTCCTGGAGCATCAGCGCGCAGTCCAGGGATTCACGCGCCGTGCGGCGGTGCTGGCGGGCTTCATAGAGCATCGGCATGATGACGTTGATGCGGTACGCCTTGCCGCTGGCCGCGGCGATGATGCGCTTGAGATCGGCGTAGTGCTCGTCCGGCGTCATCGGGACTTCCATGCCGTAGAGCTTGTAGGTGCATTGGTAGGCGCCCACGTCGCAGATGATGAACAGGTCGTACCCACGCACGGAGCCCTTCAGCATGCCCTTGGCCTCGCCCGTGCCGAAGCGCGGGCACTCCGCCTCCAGCAGGAAGCCGTTCCGGTCCGAACCGTAGAAGCTGTGCAGGTTCTCCTCGCTGGTCTCCGTTTCCCCTTCACTGGAAACCTGCCACCGAAGCAAATACTCGTTGACCTTGTTGCCGATCTCCTCGCAGCCCCGCATGGCAATGACGCCCAGCGGCGCTACCGGCCGCGTAGGAAACTTCTGAGAGGATTCCGCCTTACTGTTCTCGTTCATGCTTCTCCCTTTCTTTGATCCTGTCGTCTGATTCGCGTCAAATGCGCAGATATTATACCACAAGACGTGCGCATTTTCCGCTGTTATTTCGCCTTGCGCCTTTTTTTGTCCTCCTTAACAAAAAAAACACGGACAAACCATGCGCGTTCACGACGTTTCCCGCCCTTGACCCGCAGTCGGGGCGTCTGTATAATATCACCTGTTCAAAAAAGAGGGGGGTTCCTTTTGAAACGCATCATTCTGACCGGCGGCGGCACCGCCGGGCATGTTTCGCCCAACCAGGCGCTCATCCCGCACCTTCTGCGCGAGGGATGGGATATCCACTACATCGGCACGAAAAACGGCATCGAGCGCCAGCTCATCGAGCCCATGCAGGGCGTCACCTATCACGCCGTACAGTCCGGCAAGCTGCGCCGCTACTTCGACCTCAAGAATTTCACCGATCCCTTCCGGGTGATCGCGGGCGTCTTCCAGAGCATCGCCATCGTGGCCCATCTGCGGCCCAACGTCCTCTTTTCCAAGGGCGGGTTCGTCAGCGTGCCGGCCGTCTTCGGCGCCGCCTGCTGCCGCGTGCCCATCGTGATGCACGAGAGCGACATCACGCCCGGCCTGGCCAACAAGCTGTGCAAGCCCTTCGCCCGCCGCATCTGCACCACCTTTCCGGAGTGTGCCGCGGCACTGGGCGAAAAGGGCCTTTATACCGGCACGCCGCTGCGCGCCTCGCTCTTCGGAGGCGACCGCGCGCGCGGGCTGCGGCTTTGCGGCTTTAGCGGCGAGCGCCCGGTGCTCATGATGATGGGCGGCTCCCTCGGCGCCCAGACGGTCAACGCCGTGCTGCGCGAGGCGCTCCCCCGCCTGACCGCCCGGTTTGACGTGCTGCACGTCTGCGGCAAAGGAAACCTGGACGAGCGGCTTTCGGACATGCCCGGCTACCGGCAGTTTGAATACCTATCGGACGAGCTGCCCGACGCCTACGCCTGTGCCGATCTCATGCTCTCCCGCGCAGGCTCCAATTCCCTCTCCGAAATTCTGGCGCTGCGCAAGCCCGCGCTGCTCATCCCGCTGC
>ODAI012524198.1_pt1 | contig 10400 bp, 7 predicted proteins | sample 1539321 | NCBI WGS metagenome assembly ODAI01 (sample SAMN02144231, study PRJEB22623) | gut metagenome | biome: sheep rumen | host: Ovis aries | place: New Zealand | reverse complement strand
CTTGTTCGGCACCGCTTTAAACAGTCTGTCGTAGTCCTCTTCTCTGCCTACTATCCTCGGCAAAACGAAAAGATCCCACGGCGGATCGTCGGGGTGTATCGCCATATCCACGTTCGCCTCGTCGCATGCGGGCATTATCCCGTTTAAAAAGTATACGAGATTTTCAAACAGTTTTTCGTGCGTCATGCCCTCGTATTGCTTTAATAAGCCGTTTAACTCTTCGCTCGTATAACTCTCGTCCCAACCGGGAAGTCTGAGATTATGCTTGTCTAATTTCGCAAAATCTTCTTCGCTATAAGATAAAGAAGTAGAACCGTCAGAGTGTTTATAATACAGATTAGTCCTGAACCAGTCGAACACAGGCATAAAGTTATAGCATATACACTTTACCCCAGCCTTGCCGCAGTTTATTATATTCTGCTTATACGCTTCTATATATTTATCCCGCGAGGGAAGTCCGAGTTTTATGTCCTCGTGAACGGGAACGCTTTCGATCACTTCCATTTCAAGCCCCGCGGCGTTCGCGAGTTCTTTAAGGCGTAATAATTTGTCTAATTCCCAAACCTCGCCGACGGGCGTATCGTAAACCGCCGTTACTACTCCCGTCATTCCCTGTATCTGCTTTATGTAATTTAAGGGAATACAATCCTTTTCTCCGTACCATCTGAAAGTTAGTTTCATATTTCTCCTATGGCGTAATAAGAAATTACGCGGTTTTTTTCAGCAAAGCAATCGTCGATCTAAAAGGATCTCGAAGTGTCCGAAACTATTGCTTTTACAGGTGCTTTTACAGTTGAAGTCTTTCTCTTCTCCGTCAATAAAGCGAGGTATTCTTCGGCGTTTACGGGGAATTTTACTTTTTCTCCGCCCTTTAGTCCCGAAAACTCTATCGCGTTCATAAGTTCCACCGATTTTAATCCCTCAGTTCCCTGAACGAACAGTTCTTCCTTGCCTAAAATTGCCGCCGTAAAATTGTTGATTATTCCTGCGTGTTGCTCGTTTTTACCATCCGTTTCGACTTCAATCGTTTCGCATTCGGGCAGCGTATAAGGGGCGGGAGAAGACTTAATATGAACGGAAATATCGACCTCGTTTTTACTCCACGTTAGTTTATTGCCTTCGCATAAAAGTTTTCCTTTCGTTCCGCTTATCTCGAAACGATTGTCTCCCGGGGCTTCACCCGTAGTCGTTATAAATACGCCCGTCGCTCCGTTCTTATATTCAAAGAATGCGGTTACTTCATCTTCGACTTCTATATCGTGCCATTTTCCGTATTGACAAAATCCCCTTACGGTTATCGGGCTTTCGCCTACTATCCATTGCAGCAGATCGATCTGATGCGGACATTGATTTATAAGAACTCCGCCGCCTTCGCCGTTCCAAGTTGCGCGCCAACTCCCTCCGTCGTAATAAGCCTGCGTTCTATACCAATCGGTTATTATCCAGTTGACCCTGATGAGTTCGCCTATGCCGCCACTTGCTACTATCTCTTTCATTTTGCGATAAACGCAATTAGTACGCTGATTGAACATCATTCCGAAAATGGCGTTCGATTTTTCGGCGACCGCGTTCAATTCCTTGACTTGCAAGGCGTATACTCCCGCAGGTTTATCGCAAAGAACGTGTATGCCCCTTTCTAACGCATATTCGGATATTTCGGGATGGAAATAATGCGGAGTTTCGACAAGAATTGCGTCGCAAAGTCCCGAATTTATCATATCTTTGTAGTCTTTATACATTTGCACATGCGGATATTTTTCGGAAAAAATCTTTATTTTATCCTCATCGATCTCCGCAACGCAAGACAGAGTTGCATTTTCTATTTTCCCATTTGCAAACAGCCCTGCATAATAACTGCCTTGGTTGCCTGCGCCTATAATGCCGAATCTAACCTTTTCCATTTTTTCTCCTTTACCGATTATTATTTTATAAATCGTTATATATATCTTTTATTTAAAAATTTTATACTTTTTTCAACTTCGTTAAACGGATCCTCATAACTGCAAGCGTCGTCTTGTTCAACGAAAAAATATTCCGCGCCGCACTTTTTAGCCGTGTCGATTATCGGGTCGAAATTCATATTTCCGTCGCCTATCGCCGCAAACCTCGGCTTAAATTCTTCACCGTCGCGTTCTATTTTATAATCTTTGATATGGATACAATCTACCCTTCCGTTTAATTTATTCAACACCTCCGTGACAGAAGCGCCTCCGTAACGCACCCAGTAGGTGTCAAGAGTAAAATGTATATTCTCGGCGTTTTTCAATATGTAGTCTATCCAGGTTTCGCCGTCGGAATTTTTTACAAATTCAAATTGATGGTTATGATAACAGAGAGTGAAACCGTTTTTCCTGAATAACCCCCCGACCTCGTTTAATTTGTCTATCAGGGCTTTAATCTCACTATCGGCCTTGCTTTCCGGAATCGGCATCATCCCGAGTCCTATTTTATCACATCCGAAATAAGAATGCTCCTCCATAAGTCTTTCGGGATCGTTGAGAATCCGATCCATAGGCGCATGCGTAAGCCGTATCGGCATACCCGTTTTATCGCTTACGCGCTTTATCATTTCCGAATTTAACGGCGCGCCTGAAAATTGCAGATACGAATACCCCGCCCTTTTAAGTCGTTCGGCAGTATTCGCAAAATCGCTTTCATTTTGGATAAAATTCCTTAACGAGAACAAATTTAATCCGAATTCCATTATTTTTCAAAACCTCCCGTAGTTTCTTTATACCCCGCGCCGAATAGAATATCTTTAAACGCTCTTACGGCGCAGTCAAACGCTTCCGACGAATTTGCAAAATTATATTTGTTTTTCATTTCTGTTTTATCTATCGAGGAATACCCTTTAAACACCGCGAGATGAGGCTCTAAGGTAAAAACGGTATCGCCGTTAATTCTTCTTACTATCTCGGCTATTTTTCCGTCACCGTAGCCCGCGGGAACTATTTCGCTCGTTTCTTTTATTACGTCTTTAACGTGAAAATAGTAGGTTTTTTCAAATAGCGCCGAAATCGTCTCTTCGGCTTCTTCGCCGCATTGAATAAAGTTTGCAGGATCGTAAACAGAGTATATGCCGTCAACGGAATTTATAATATCAAGCGTCCTTTTAAGAGTATCGCCATATATATCCTTTTCATTTTCGTGGCATATCTTTATGCCGTATTCGCGGGCAATCTTGACCGTCTCTTCGAGCCTTTTCATAACTTCGTCGCGCTTGCCGTATGCGTTAAAAAAACTGAACGCTCTAACGTTTTGGCAATTAAAAATTTCAGCCGTTTTACATAGTTTATGCAATCTCGCAAAGTATACCGCTTCGTCTTCTTCTATATCGCTCTTTCCGAGCGGCGAGCCTATCGACCAGACGGATACCCCTTCGCTTTTAAGTCGTTCCGCATACTCGTGCGCTTCGCTTTCTGTGAAATCGACGACGTTTTTTCCGTCTACGCCGCGGAGTTCGATCAGATTTATACCGTTTCTCTTCAGCGCGATTATTTGCCCATCGAGGCTATCCGCCGCCTCATCGGCAAACGCGCAAAGTTTTATCATTTCTCTTGACCTCTTCAAAGTATGATGCTATAATAATTGTAGCACAATTATTTTTAAAGTCAATAAATTATATTATTGAAATAAATCATAAATAGCATTATCTTACTATGAATATTATTTATTACAGGCACAATAAAAAACACCCCGCAATGGCTATACCTAAGCAAAAAATATCTTTTTGCGAATTGACTGTCGTTTATAAAGGCAAACTCGATTATAAAATAAACGGTACCCGGTATACGTTGCGCGACAACCAAGCGATATATATAAAAAGCGACTCCGAAAGAGAACGGGCGGAAAGCAACACGGAAACGGATTACGTCAGTTTCAACTTCGTCGACTGCGATGAAGAATTGTCCACCGTTACGAGCGTGACGCCGGAAATAAAAATGTTGACGGCGTATTGCGATATGCGGTTTGAAACGCTCGGTAAAGAATTTTACCGCGAGGGAGAAAAAATCGTCGAATGTATCATATCGAGATTTAAAAAAGAGCAAGAAGAAAAAGAACTTCCCGTTATATCCCGAATAAAAACTTACGTCAAAGTCCATTTGGACGAAAAAATAACGCTTGCGGACTTGTGCCGCGAGACGAATTATTCCCCGTCGCGCTTGTCGGCGTTGTTTAAAAAGGAAACGAACCTCTCTCCTATCGAGTATATAATTTTATGCCGTATCGAAAAAGCCAAAGAACTGCTTATAGAAGGAATAATGAACGAAGAGGACATCGGATACAAAGTAGGATTTTCAGAAGAAAATTATTTTATCAGAGCATTCAAAAAAAGAACCGGTATAACGCCGTATCAATTCAGAAAATTATTCATTACTACAAAACAGAGAACGGCAGTTCATACTCAGTGAGCGTTTTCTCCGCGGTAAAACCTGTTTTATTTTAACTGTTTATATTCGTAATTGATACTATTACGCTATGAAACGTCAACCGTTTATAAAAACGGATAAACGTTTTTCTTTATCAAAGACCGAACGGGAAAACTATCGTTTTCCCGTTCGGTCTTTATAATACGCGCGTCTATAAGTCGATTAATGCGCATTTATTCTGTTTTCGATAACCTCTTTCAAACGCGATACGAGGCTTTTTGCAGAGGACGCATCTTTTGCTTTAGCCTGAAAATATATTTTTATTTTAGGCTCCGTGCCGCTCGGTCTTATTATAAGACGACACGCGTCGTTTTTAAATCGCAAAACGTCGCTTTTCGGGAGTGAGTACAAGCCGTTTGAAAAATCGTCGAACGTCAGTTTTTGCCCGTCTATCTCCTCTATCGGGTTTTGTCTTAAATCGGACATTATCTCTTTCATCTTTTCCATACCGTCTTTTCCGCTGAAAGTTATGGACTTCAATTCGGTTTCGTAATAGCCGTATTTATCGTCTATCTCGTTTAAAACGTCTATGAGACTTTTGCCTTTTTGCTTGAAATAAGCGCAAGCGCTCGCTATCATCATTGCCGCGGAAACCGCGTCTTTATCCCTTGCGTGCTTTCCCACGAGATAACCGTAACTTTCTTCCATTCCCATTACGAAGTCGTCGATTTTTTCCATCTCTTCGCCTATATACTTAAAGCCCGTCAAAACCTCTCTGACTTCGATTCCGAATTCTTTCGCAATATCGAATGCGACGTCCGTCGTCACGATAGTCTTTACCGCCGTTGCGCCTTGGCAGGGCTTTCCCGTTTCTCTTCTTTTTATAAGCATATAGTAAAGCAATATGCTGCCCGTCCGATTGCCGTTTAAAAGGAGGTACTCTCCGTTTTCGTTCGGAACGGCTATGCCTATTCTGTCTGCGTCGGGGTCGGTTGCAAAGACCAGATCGGGCTTATACTTTTCAGCATATAAGAGCGCCAAACCGAGCGCTTCCCTCTCTTCGGGATTCGGATACGGACAAGTGGTAAAATCCCCGTCCGGCATTTCCTGCTCTTTGACGGTATACACTTCCTTTATACCCGTTTCGCTCAATATTCTCTGAACGTATTTTCTGCCCGTCCCGTGCAACGGCGAGTACACCACCGAAACGTTCTTTTCGTTTTTTTCATCGCCATATGACAGTTCTTTCACGGCGCTAATAAACGCATCTTCCACTTCGCCGTTTAAAACTTCAATAAGACTGTCGTCGGCGGCAAAAAAGTTGAAATAGTCGAATTTCTCTATCTCTTTCGTAACTGCCGCCGCCGCGGCGTCCGTTATCTGACAACCTAACGAATTATAAACCTTGTATCCGTTGTATTGTTTGGGATTATGGCTTGCCGTTATCACTATTCCCGCGCTTGCCTTTAAATATCTTACCGCAAACGACAAAACGGGCGTGGGCGTAAGTTCGGAAAATAAATACGCCTTTATACCGTTATAGGATAGCACTTCGGCGGACAAACGGGCAAACTCTCTCGACTTATGCCTGCTGTCGTATGCGATGACTACGCTGTCGCCGCCGATTGACTTTAAGTATTCCGCAAGACCGAACGTCGCCCTTGCTACGGTATAGACGTTCATTCTGTTTGTTCCCGCGCCTATTACCCCGCGAATACCTCCCGTGCCAAAAGAGAGTTCCCTATAAAATCTGTCCTCTATTTCGCCGTCTTTACCTTTGATGGATAAGAGTTCTTCCCTTACCTCTTCGTCTTTGGCATTTTCTAACCATCTGTCGTATTCGCTCATACTCTGCACTCGGTATTTAAAAATTCGAGAAGTTCGTTAAAATCAGTCGTTGCAAGACCTATATATGTGTCTGCCGTTCCGTAATAAACGTACAGCGTTCCGTCTTTTACGACTGCGCCCGTCGGAAATACGCAACCTTCGTATATTCCGCAGGTTTCGTAATCGAACTCCGGCTCCATTATAAAGTCCTTCGTCCTCGCTATTATCTTCCTCGGATCTTTCAAATCCAAAAGCACCGCGCCGACTCTGTAAACGCCTTTATCGTCCACGCCGTGATAGAGCATAAACCAACCGTAGTCCGTTTTTATCGGCGGTGTTCCGCCGCCCATTCTCTGTGATTCCCACCATTCTTTTCCCGTCATAAGAAGTTCAGGAGCGCCGTATTCTATCAAATCGTCCCCGAAAGATATCCATATAGACGGCATTTTAACGCCCTTGTCTTTAAATTTCGGGCGCGAGATCATAACGTATTTCCCGTCGATTTTTTCGGGGAAGAGAAATACGTCTCTGTCGTCTACCGTAGCCTCGGTTATTCTGCCGAATTTCTTATAAGTTCTGAAGTCCTTTGTAGCCGCTAAATACGTTACGGTTATATTCTCCTTGGCAAAAGCGGGAATTTCCTCGCCGCTCACGTCGGTTTCGTCCATATACGTCGGGGCTTTCGTAACGCCCTCTACATACTCTACGAGCCAGTACTGCCCGGGAGCGTACGCTCTCGCCGCATACGTCATATAGTACATATCTCCGATTTTCATCAGACGGGGATCTTCCACGCAACCGCCGTCCGGTTCTTCGTGATTGCCCGCAAATACAGGCTCATCGCTTTGACGGACGAAATTCACGCCGTCTTTACTCGTAGCAAGCCCGAATTTTATCTGATGTCTTACGTCGTTCCCCGCCGCTCTGTAAAGCATAACGAATTCTTTTCGCTCTTCGTCGTATATGACCGCAGGGTTTAAGACGCATCTTTCTTCCCAAGGATTTTCCGAATTTGGTTTTAAAATAGGATTTCCGCTGTATTTTGTAAGTTTCATGTGTGTCACCAATTAAAATCGTCCTTTAAAGTTTTCCATACCGGGACTCCGTACGTCGTAGTATCCCAGAATTCTACGTTGAACGTCGAATAGTCGTTATCAGCCTCTTTCATCGCCGAATAACTTGCGTAAAGAGTGGGTTTGACTTTGTAATTCGTAGGCGAAGTCGTTATATACGTCGGGGCTTCGGAAATAACGTAACTGTTACTTACCAGCGCCGCCTCTCCCCTTGCAAAAGAACCGTAAGTATCGCTTACCGGAACGTTGGGAGCGTGAATTATAACGTTTTTAAGTACGGTTGCCCACATAGCGTTACCCATGAACGCAAGGTAAGATGACCTCTTTTCCTCCGTGATGAAACGAACGTCAACGTATACGTTTTCAATGGTGCTTTGGGGAGTCGTACTCTTCCCGTCGGAACCTTCGCCGCAGATAACTCCGGCGGGGTTTTTGCCGCCCGTGCCGTCCATTGTTATGCCGCTAAGCGCAAGATTTTTGATTGTCGCGCCTTTCAAAAATTCGCCGAAAAGACCGAATCTGTGAGTTGTGCCGTGTTTGAGAGTAAAAGAGATAACGTGTCCTTTGCCGTCGAATACCCCCGCAAAGTTGTTTGGCACTTTGCCGTCAGGCATAGAGAGAAGGTAATCGGGTTCTATTATATCCCTGCAAAGGGCGTAAGACCCGCCTATATCTTTCGACGTGGTTCCGCAATAGATACTCTTGAAATCTTCCGGCTCGTCTATAACGGTCGTATACGCGTTCAACGTAAGCGTATAGCCGACCTTTTCACTATATAGAGTTACATCGTATCCGCTACCCTCTTTGACGTTTAAAGCCTCGGTTAAAAACTTGTATTCTTTTCCGTTTACAACGTAGGAGACGATATTATCGAATCCGTCTATCATATCGCTTATATTACGCATTGCGGCTCGATCCTCGTCGTAATACTTTGCGTCGGATATGGAATAATCAACAATTTTACCCGAATCCGCCACGGGACGGCTTACGGTAATATCGAAAGGGTATTGGATTTCGCCGTAAGATACGACGAGCGCGGTCTTGCCTGAACTCTTTGCCGAGACCTTCCAGCCGTTGCCGCTACGCTCGATTTCCGCAACTGCGGTGTCTAAAACGGAAAGTTCATAATTTTCTATCCGCTTTCCGTCTTGTTCGACGTAAACGGAAGTTATCGCCTGCTCGGTCGGATAAGTCTTGCCCTCGTGACTTGAAGAGGTAAATAAATCTAACGAATTTATTTTCCCGCCGTTTAAAACGACCGAGGTTTCGGATATTATACGCGCGTATAAAATCTTAGGTCTTACAGTCAAGCCCCTCCACGTCGCCGCGATGCTTATAGCCGTTTCGCCCGTCTTGTCGGCGGCGATAAATTCGCCGTTTTTGACTTCTCCTACCGATTTGTCCTGTACCGAATATTGTATGTCCGCGTCGTAGAATTTTTTACCGTTAAAACAGACGCAAGCGTTCAAGTCGAACCCTCTGCCTTTAAGTAACGTCAAACTTCCGCCCGAGACGTTTTCAAGTACGAGCGTAGGCAAAAAACCCGCGGTGCTTACTTCTACGTTGCAAGAAGCCTGTTTGTCCGCATAGTTTGCGGTAACGGTTGCCGAGCCAACCCCGAGAGCGTCCAGTTTTCCGTTTGAATCGACGGAAACGACGCCCGGAGCGGACGAAGTCCAGGTAAGATTTTTTCCCGCCAACGCCGTGTATGATGCCGAAAGTTCGTAGACGTCACCGAGCGTAAGCAAGAGATTGCTTTCGTCTATTTCGAGTTCTACTTTCTCATCGACGGGAACGACGGACGGCTCTTCCGGATTTTTATCGTCACACCCCGCCGTAAATATTACCGACAAGGTAAGTACGGAAGATATTATCAAAGATAAAACTTTCTTCATATTTCTCTCCTTATCTTAAAGCGAGTTCCGCCGCCCAAGCGGTTATAGTTCCGTAAGACCTTTCGGAAAATCTGAAATCCCTTAACGCGGAAATGTCCGTCTTGAAATACGAAACCATTTTATTGTATTCGTCGTCCGGAATACTTCCTGCGTTATACGAAATCATATAATATGCAGGGCATACCCACTCTATATCGAGATGTTCTTTCAAAACTGCGTACAATTCGGGATTTTTCGTCTGATATTTAGAAATCAACTCCCTCGCCTCGTCTATTTTATCCAGCCAGCCTTTGAGCATTTCATACTTCCAGTATTCACGGCTGATAGCGTAGTTTATTATGCCCGTTCTCGCTATTTTTTTTGTTTCGTTTGCGACTATCAATGCGTATGTGTTTTCCTGTTTATAGAGTTCAAACATCACGTCTGACGCATCCTTGAACATAGCCTTAAACCATCTCTTCGTCAATTCTCCGATATCCGACCTCGTATCCCATTGCATATGAGAATCGAGATACATATCTAACGTTTGGAAAGAAGTGGCGTTTGCGCCCGGCATTACCGACTGCTTGAACATATACTTCGCTCCGCCTGCCGCAAAAAACTGATATGCGTCGGTGTCGTAGAAGTTTGTTCCACCCGTTCTGAAAATGAAATTTCCGAAGTTCGCGTCATAAGTCCAAAGGTAAACCGACGGCGCTATATCGAACCACTTTAAGGAGTTTTCAACGCCCTCTTTGCTGCCGTCGCCGTATATGTTCTGTTGGAAATTAAGTCCGCTCGAAACCGCATAAAATACGCCTACGTCGTCACGCATCTTTAAATCCGGACTGTTGACGACGTATTTGCCGAGCGACTCGTCGTAATGAGCGGGAGCGCTTATAAATGCAGAATACGCAAAGAACACGACTTTTAAGTTCTCTCTTTTATATTCCGCATTTTCGGGCAAATTCATCCATTCTTCGAGTTTTGCTCTGACGTCGTTATTGACTATAATCGCCAGCGCCGATTGCGCGCCGTATTTTAAACTCGCTTCCGTACAACTTGCACAACGACACATTACGTTCTCATTGTCCTCGTGAGTAAAGGCGACGACGTTACTGAGCGGATACTTTTCAGGTGTATACCTTATCAAAGAACGCTCTATAACGTATGCGATACGATCTATCATCGCTTCGTAGTCTTCCTTATTGCCGTGAGCGGTATAACATATCTGAGTGTTGTCGCCGCCCTGTCCG
>ODAI011634345.1_pt1 | contig 10400 bp, 5 predicted proteins | sample 1539321 | NCBI WGS metagenome assembly ODAI01 (sample SAMN02144231, study PRJEB22623) | gut metagenome | biome: sheep rumen | host: Ovis aries | place: New Zealand | reverse complement strand
TCCTCCGTTCTCGCGCCTACGACCTGATTGTAGGAGAACTCATCTCCCGGATACATGACATACTCATTGATTTTTTGAGCGCAGAGGCGCACGTTGCTGCAGCGATTCTCGCCGGAATTGGTGTATTTTGTGGTCATGGCACCCAGAAGATCACGGAAGAGAGTTGACTGAAGGGATGCCTCCGTCACGGCGGGGACCGTAACAGACATTGGGCAGGTAAAAGTCTCTCCGACGGCGGCAGCCTGCCAGGTTGCTTTGGCGCCCTCCACATCAAACGTGCAGCCAACGATTTCGGGTGTGATGGTAAATCTGCCGTCATCTGAAAAATAAGCCTCTTTGGGATCTACATGAATTTCGGCAAAAAGTGCGTCAAAATCAGGCATTCGGGGCTCCACCAGAAGTGATGTGAAGTTCAGCTCCGTCTGTCCGTTTTCCAGCGCGAGGATCATGCTGTTATACAGATCACGCTCATTCAGCTTTGCGCTTCCCTGGCCTTTGATGCCGGTAATCTGCTCACCCGGGATATCCACGGTGTATTCCGTGTCACCCAGCGAAGCATCAAACTGCTGCACCACTTCTGTGGCCTTCTCAGCCACATAGGAAGTATTCATATCTTCCGGTTTGCTGCTGATATCGGTGCGCATCAGAAGGCTTTCCACATAGGAAATAAGGTTTTCAAAAATATTGCTGCTGCGTCCGACAGCATAGGCCTCATCTGCGGCCTCTTCCGCCGTGATGACGGTGCCGGCGAGGAGCGGATCCACCTCAACACGAACCCCACCGTAGGTGGTGACGGTGAGTGGCGTTTTACTGCGCGTCTCCCATCCGGCAGCATTCAGCTTTTCGATGGTCTGCTCTCTGTTCAGCTTGCCGACGGCAATGTCATTGACATAGATATTGGGGTAGTTTCTTGTGCTTCGTGTGATTGCTATGCCGGCATAAGTCACACCGGAAGCAACCAGAAGCATGAGAATCAGAAACACCACAAGGCCGATTCTGTTTTGCCGTCTCTCCCGATAGGATTCACGGCGATGGCGGACCTTTTCCTGCTCTTTCGCTTCACGAAGAGCATCTCTGGCATTCAACTCCGCTCTCCGTTTCGCCTCTCTGGAAGCCTTTGCAGCGTCCTTTTCCTGCCGGCGGGCAAGACGCTCCGCCGTTTTTTCGTTTTCTTTTTCTATGCGGGCAGCTTCTCTGGCAGCTGTTCGCTCCTCTGCCTGCAGCCTGCGTTCGGCATTGCGGGCTTCCTCTTCGGCACGGCGAAGCTGTTCCTTCTCTCTCCGAGCCTGCTCGGCAGAGCGTCTGGCCTGCTCCCGCTCAGCCCGCTCGGCTTCCCGTTTTTCCCGGGCTGCCAGAGCAGCAGCTGCACGTTCTTCCCGGGCCTTTTCCCTTTCACGGGCCCGAATGGCATCGGGATACTTTTCCGGATCATAATTCCGTTTGACGGGTCCGGTACGCTCCGGTTCCGGCTCCGGCCATTCAAACCGGAAGTCGTCTTCCGATGATCCCGGATTATCTGTTCCGGCAGGCTCTTCTTCGTAGTCATAGTCGGAGTCCGAATCTGTTTGTTCATAAAGATCGTCGGGCTCGGCAAAATCGGCAGCAGGCTCTTCCTCCGGTTCGGTGAGAGCAACGTTTTCCTGCAAAGAGGCATTCTGCTTTTCCGGGATCTTTTCGTTCTCGGAATCCACACCGAATTCCTTCAGAATATCGTCAAAATCAAATTCCATATAATAGAATTCCTTCCCTTATTTTGCCTGGGTTGCCCGGTCATACATCTGGCGGAAAAGCTCCTCTTCGCTGGGAGGCATTTCCGTTTTATCCTCAGCATCGAACAGTTCACTCAGCCAGGGTGTATTCTCAATACGCCCGCTGGCCTGAACTTCCAGGAGGATGCTGATGAGCTGGTTGGAGAGCAGATAGCCGGGGACCGTAAAATGCCAGCGTTCTCCGTTTGCCACCACCCAGCCTTTATCGCGAAATATCTTCAGCGTTTTCTCGATGGGGCGCCAGTCTGACTGGCAGAGCGTGCGATAGTCGTGCTCGGAGATTCCTCTGGCGGTTCTCATACCCAGCATCAGATATTCCGCCGCACGCTCCATCGCATCAAGATTATTGTATTCATCCACGAGGCTCGTTCCACGCTGTACTCCGGCGATATAAGCCTTCAGATCCTTCACGTAGCTGTATCGAAGATGACCGATGCAGCTGTGTGCCCCGGGGCCGAACCCCATATAGTCATCCAGCTCCCAGTACTTGAGATTATGCCTGGAAAGAAATCCGGGTGCGCAGAAATTGGATATTTCATACTGATGGTATCCGTAGCGGTTGAGCATCTGGGCAGCATAGGAATACATATCAGCCTGTTCATCATCATCGGGCAGCGTGGGAGAGTTGAAGTATTCCCGATACATGGGCGTCCCCGGTTCCAGCTTCAGGCCATACACCGAGATATGCTCAGCGTGCAGGGCGACAGCCTTTGCCAGTGTCTGCGCCCAGTCATGCCGGGTCTGGGTCGGCAGGCCATAGATCAGGTCAACATTGATGTTGTCAAACCCGATGTCTCTGGCATCTTCGATAGCATCCTTTGCCTGCTGGTAGGTATGACGCCTGCCGATCATGCGAAGGAGATTATCATCTGTCGTCTGCAGGCCGAGGGAAAGCCGGTTGACCCCTTCAGACTTCATCAGCTTCAGGGCCCGCCAGCTGACGCTGTCGGGATTGCACTCCACAGTGATCTCGGCATCCGTGCGCACATTGCCGTTTCGCTTGAGCATATCCAGCACTTCCGCAATCCGGTCTGCCCCGTAATAGCTGGGCGTACCACCGCCGAAGTAGATGGTATCCACCTCGTAATTCCGGATGGAATCGGCAGACTCCTCCAGATGGGCAAGGAGCGCTTCATGATACTCCGGCATCAGATAATCGCACCCGGCAAGGGAATAGAAGTCACAATAGCCGCACTTGCTGGCACAGAAGGGAATGTGAATATAGATTCCCAGGAGCCTTCTAGCCATACTTAAAACAGCTCGGAAACCTGCCTGGTAAACTCGGCAGGATCTTCAACCGGAACACCGGCCATCATCTTGGCCAGCGTGTTGAGAATTTTGGAAAGCTCGGCAGCCTTATCCTTATCGCCGCTCTCATAAGCAGCCTGCAGCGTCTTTACCGCCTTGTGATCGGGATTCAGCTCCAGAACACGCGTCGCCTTGATGCTGCGCATTTCCTCACTGGGACCGCGGCTGAAATATTTTTCCATCTCCAGGGTTATTCCGCCGTCTGTCGTGAGAGCGCAGGGCTGGGATGCCAGCTTGCCGGAAAGACGGACCTTGGCAACCTCTTCTCCCAGGGATTCCTTCACGAAATCCAGGAATTCCCTGCTCTCGGTGTTGCGCTCCTCGGCAGCTTTTTTCTCTTCTTCGGTCTCAAAGCCAAGATCGTCTGTCACCACGTTGCAGAACTTTTTGCCATCCTGCTCGGCCAGTGTCTCGATGACCATTTCATCCAGTGCACTGGTGAGGTAGATCAGCTCATAGCCTCTGGAGCGGACCTCTTCACACTGGGGCAGGCTCATGGCGTGTTTCACGTTATCTGCCGTAGCATAATAGATGGTTTTCTGGCTATCGGGCATATTCTCAACATACTCTTTGAGGGTAACCTGTCTATCCTCGGAGGTATAGAACAGGAGGAGGTCACGGAGAAAGTCCTTCTTCATGCCATATTCGTCACACACGCCGCACTTGAGGCTGACACCGAAATTCTTGAAGAACTCCTCGTACTTCGGGCGATCTTCCTTCTGGAGCTTTTCCAGCTCTCCCTTGATGCGCTTTTCCAGATTCTGGCCGATAATCTTCAGCTGACGGTCATGCTGGAGAATCTCACGGGAAATATTCAGGGAGAGATCCGGAGAGTCAACGATGCCCTTCACGAAATCAAAATAATTATGAACCAGCTTGTCGCACTTTTCCATAATCATCACACCGTTGCTGTAAAGGGTGATGCCTTCTTTATCTTCACGAATCAGATACATGCTGTCAGACTCGCCGGGAACAAAAAGCATGGCCTTATAGGACACCTGCCCTTCCGCATTGATGCGAGCCATGGCGCATGGATCCTTCGAGGCGTGATATTTCTCTTTGTAGAAGCTGATGCACTCCTCATCCGTCACCTCGCTCTTACTACGCTGCCAGATGGGAACCATGCTGTTGACGGTCTCATTTTCGGTGACCATCTTATAATCGTATTTGGGGGAACCGTCCTCATTCTTTTCGCCGGTTTCAAAGCGTTCCTGATGGGAAACATCCATTTTAATGGGCCAGCGAACATAGTCGGAATATTTTTTAATCAGGGCTTTGATCTTCCAGACTTCGAGGAAGGTGCTGTAATCTTCATCTTCCGTGTCGGGTTTGATGTGCATAATCACATCCGTGCCTGCAGCGGAACGCTCCGCTTCAGAGACAGTATAGCCGTCTGCCCCTTTGCTCTCCCATTTTGTGGCAGTCTCTTCCCCATACTTTCTGGTAATCACGGTCACTTCATCGGAAACCATAAAAGCAGAATAGAAGCCTACACCAAACTGGCCGATAATGGAAAGGTCCTCCTCTTTTGCATCACCGAGCTCATTTTTAAATGCATAAGAGCCGCTTTTCGCAATGACACCGAGATTATTCTCCGCCTCATCCTGCGTCATACCGATTCCGTTATCGCTTACGGTAATGGTACGGGCTTCCTTATCCAGCACCACATCAATTTTAAAATCATCTCTGTTCAGGCCGACTTTATCGTCCGTCAGTGCCTGATAGCAGAGCTTGTCGATTGCATCGGATGCATTGGAAATTATTTCACGAAGGAATATTTCCTTGTTGGTATAAATGGAATTGATCATGAGATCAAGCAGGCGTTTGCTTTCCGCCTTAAACTGTTTCTTTGCCATGGTTTAAAAGTACAGCCTCCTTATGAATTCGCCGGATTGTCCGGCAGGAAAAACATGATATCACGGCCTTTTTGCCGTATCGGTATATTATAGCTGTAAGAAGTTTAAAATTCAACACAAAATAACACTTTCTGCTCCAACGTTTTACAATAAGTTCATACTTACGTGTCCTGCAGGAATACGACTTATTTTTGAAATGCACAAAAAAGATTCGTGTTTACTATTTGGACATTGATTCTCTCGGATCAGAAGTGATATAATAGTATAAATTCGTTAACAAATTCTTTCTTTTTCAAAGAGGTATGCCCAATGCGTAAACGCATTTGCCTTTATGTTTTACTGATTGCCGTGCTAAGCTGTTTTCTGGCAGGCTGCGGCAGAAGGCAGCTCAGCCCTGCCTCCAAGGCCTGGCTTTATGAAGACGTGCCCAGCCCGACACCACAGACTGCAGCCTCAGGAGAAGGAACTGACACGCCGATGACGGAAAACACCCCCACAGCGGAGCCGACACCCTCTCCCGTAGTCTGGACACCGGCTCCGACACCGGCACCTACTCCTGTTCCTACTCCTACTCCCGCACCGACACCCACACCTGCCCCTACGCCGACACCCACACCAACTATTCCGGAGATTCTCACCACGGTCAGTACCCCCGGGTGGATCAGCGGGAACGACGTCAACTTCAGGGAGCTGCCGGGCATGGGTGGTGAGGTGATCACCTCCTATGACAGGGGAAAGGCACTCACCATTCTCGGTTCCGAAAACGGCTGGACAAAGGTCCAGATAGACGGCATTGTCGGCTATGTGAAATCTGAATATGTCTCCGATATCCCCGTCCAGGAGACATACGGAGAAATGTCCGTTTTCACCGACACTACTTCAATTGCAGGCGTACAGGGCGGAAACAATGTCAGCTCCATCCAGTCCATGATTATGAGGCTGACAAATGAGCAGCGTGCAGCCAACGGTCTGCCCGCGCTTGCCTATGATTATAATCTGCAGGGTGCTGCCGATACACGTGCTTCCGAGCAGACCGTCAGTTTTTCCCACACCAGACCGAACGGCACCGACTGGAGCACCGCCGTCCCTGCCAATGCATATTATTTTCTCGGAGAAAACCTTGCCTCCTGTGACGGGATTCTCACGGACGAAAGCTTTGCCTCGTCCTGCGTCAACTGGTGGATGCAGTCGGAAGGTCATCGCGCCAATATTCTGAACGGAAACTATACCGTAATGGCGGTAGGCGTGGCAATCACAGCAAACGGGATGTATGCCGTGCAGGAATTCGCCACACCTTATTAACAGCCTCTCACAGTTTTTCAGCCCGCTCTGATCTCCTCAGATGCGGGCTGTTTTCTTCTCTTTCAGAAGGTAAAGCCCAAAAAAGGCAATTTCTCTCATCGTTAAAGATGTTTTTCTTGATAAAATGCGCACGAATGATTATAATAATTCAGATTAAACATATGGAGGTGGCTGACATGAAATTCTCATCAAAAATGAAGCGCTGCGGCCTTTCGCCCATGCGCAAATTCAACGGTTACGCATCTGATGCAGAAGCACGCGGAATCAAAATTTATCATCTGAACATCGGGCAGCCGGATATCCACACCCCTAAGGCCTATTATGACACATTAAAGAATTACGCCGATCCCGTGATCGCTTACGCTCCTTCCCAGGGCATCAACAGCCTGCTGGATGCAGTACGCAATTATTATGCACAAATCAATGTTACGCTGGACCGGAAGGACATTCTCGTAACAACCGGCGGAAGCGAAGCACTGCAGATGACTATGGCAACCATTCTGGATGACGGAGACGAGATTCTGATTCCTGAGCCCTATTATTCCAACTATCATACAGCCGTTACTCTGACGGGGGCATCTGTCCGGGCAATTCCCACCTCTCCGGAGGAAGGGTACCGGTTTGCCACAAGAGAGAAGATTGAGCCGCTGATCAACGAGCATACCCGTGCCATGCTGATCACCAATCCAGGCAACCCCACCGGCGTTGTGCTGACACCGGCTGAAGTGCAGCTGTTGCTGGATATTGCAAAAGAACATGATCTTTTCCTGATCTGTGACGAGGTTTACCGTGAATTTGTCTACGGAGACGATCCGCTCGTCAGTGTTCTGCAGTATCCCGGTTATGAAGAGAATATTGTTGTGATTGATTCCGTCTCCAAGCGTTTCTCCGCATGCGGAGCCAGAATCGGATTCCTGATTTCCAAAAACGCCGAACTCATGGGCGAGGCAATGAAATGGTGTCAGTGCAGGCTATCCGTCTCTTCCACGGACCAGGCCGCTGCCGCTGCCCTTTACACAGTCGGGCCGGAGTATTTTGCATCTGTCCGGGAAGAGTATAAGGCGCGCAGGGACGCTATGGTACGCAAGCTGGAGCAGATTCCCGGCGTGATCTTTGCACAGCCGGAGGGTGCATTCTACATCATGGCTGCGCTGCCGGTAGATGACGCCGACAAGTTCCAGTTATGGCTTCTCAATGATTTTAACACTGACGGAGAAACCGTTATGTTTGCCTGCGGAGAACCTTTTTATGCGACCCCCGGCAAAGGCAGGAATGAAGTTCGGATGGCGTATGTTCTGAAGGAAAAGGATCTGGAACGCGCGATGGACATTCTGAAGATTGCGCTGGAGCAATACAACAGCCAAAATGCCTGAGCTGTTTCGGCGAAGCGTCGCTGAGAGAAGAAGCGTAAAGTTCTCCGTTATTCCGGGATTTCTGTTTGCTCTATTTGCGGTATGCGGATATCTGCTGGAGATAAAAGGCAGCGTCATACCCGGGTTCGGAATGCTGCTGTGCATTCTTCTGCTGACGATCGTATTTACGCTGCTGATCAGCGCACTCTGGATATCTCAGGGCAGAGCGTCTGCTTCCTTAGCAGTGAAAAAGTCTTCTCCCGTCTTCCGTTTTATCTTTACGCACCCGGCTGTGCTGATGCTTATTATGCTGATGTGCTGGCTTCCCTGTTACCTGAGCATTTATCCGGGAAACTTTGCCTATGATTCCAGCATAGAATACAACCAGTGTGCGTACGGTTATAACGATGCCATGCCGTTTCTGCACTCCTGGATTCTGGTAAATGCGCTGCTGAAAGCCCTTGTAGCTACCGGATCTGTTTCTCCGGGTATAGCATTTCTGACCATCGGACAGATGATACTGCTGAGTGCCCTTTTCAGCATGATCCTGGTTAAGCTGTATCATCATGGCGTCAATCGCATTGTACTGACAGGGATGCTGTGTTATTATGCGCTCTTCCCCACCATTCATTTTCTCGTGACCTGCCCGATCCGCGATGTGCTTTTCAGCGGGCTGCTGACGCTCTGCTTTCTGGAGATTCTCTATGCACTTGAGAACAGAGAGGCTTTTCTGCGATCACAGAAAAGCGTGACATTGGCAGGGCTGACAGGTGCACTGACGATTCTCTCCCGCAACAACAGCAACAGCATGCTGGCCTATCTGCTCATTGTACTCATCTGCATCATTGTACTTTTATGGGCAAAGCGGAGCCTCCTGTCCGGCGGAATAGGGTTCTCCGCATCGCTTATTGTGTGCTATGCTGTGCTTTCGGTCTTTTTAGCACTTTCCTGCCGGCCTCAGACGTCACTGCCGAGCAATACTTCTCTCTCTTTTCTGACACAGCCCATCGCAAGAGCCTATACGGAAAACGGAGGGACGTGGAGCGCAGAGGAACGCGCTGCTTATGAAGCTTACTTTGACACAGACGGGCTATTGTATGCGGAAGGGCTGGGAGATATTTCCTCCTCCAAGCTGAAAACAACGTTGGACGAGAACGGGAGCCGCAAAGGCTTTATCCGTTTATGGCTTCAGATCGGGGCAAAACACCCCGGCAGCTATATCAACGCATGGCTTGCGAACACGAAAGCACTCTGGCTGCCCGGTGCCGTGATTGACGGCTATAACTATGAGGGCAGCATCTATCCCACCTATAAGGATTATGAGACTTCGTATTTCTCCTTTTTAGACTTTATGGAGCCGCCTGCACAATTTGAAGGAAAACTGCCGGCCGTTCACCGGTTCTATGCCGCACTTGCACACGATCTATCCTTTGAGCGTATACCGGTGGTTTCCCTGCTTTTTTCTATCGGCTTTCATTTCTGGCTGTTATTGTATGCGTTTTTTCTGGCGCTTTATAAACAGGCAGTTCCTTTTATAGCAGGGCTGGGTCTGATCGTTCTTTACGTGCTGATCTCCGCTTTTGTGCCGATTATTCTGATCCGGTATTTTGCGGCACTCTTTTTCATTTTTCCGATTGTATTCTGTTTCTGCCTGCAGCCCGGCAAGATGGCTGTATCATCCAAGTCAGCTTAGCTGACAAACCATTCAGGAGATTGTATTATGGGTTTAAAAAGAAAACTGCCGTATTTTTTCACTGTACTGCTGATACTACTTGTGCTGGCAGGATTTCTGCTGTTCGGTCTTTCGTTCAGCGGTGAATTTTTGAAAAACGTCCCGGTGATCGGTGTTAAAACCGTCGACCTTTCTTCCGGTTCCTACGCTGTGGACACAACCGATCTCACAGCCGTGGTGAACAGTGAAGATTTTGCTCTTCTGGATGAATTCACAGGACTGGTGTCGGCAGATTTCAGCGGCAGCACCTGCTACAGTGATATTCTTCGCTGGGCAGAAGCACATCCGGGTGTGGCGGTGCGATACACCGTGACACTGCCAAACGGCACAACGGTGGATAATTCCGCTTCGGCCGTTGACCTGACCGGGCTTAAACATGAGGACGTCGGGTCTGCCGTCTCTGCATTGCAGGTGCTTTCGGACGTCCGTTCCATCAGCCTGGGGAGCTCCTCTCAGTCCGCCTCGCCGGTAACGGCTGACGACATTGCAGCACTTCAGGCAGCATTTCCCGCAGCTGACGTCTCTTATTCGATTGATTTCCTCGGAAAATCGTGGCCGATCTCCACAGAAAGTGTTGACCTGACGGGGCTTACCTCCGCTCAGGTTTCGGAAGCTGCAGCAGGTCTGTCCCTTCTCCCGAATGTGAAGAGCCTTAAAATAGCAGACAACGCAACCACCGACGGAAGCCTGCAGTGGGAAGACTTGACAACCATCTCCCGGGCTGCTCCTGCTGCCGCTCTGGATTACAAGTTTTCGGTATGCGGAGTGAGCGCAACAATGGCAGACACTTCCCTTGATCTCAGCGCTATCACGCCGGCAGATGTGCCGAGTGTGCTGGCGGTGCTGCCAGGGATGTCCCAGCTCAGTTTTATAGAACTCGGGCACTACAGGAACGGGCTCACTTTTGCAGATCTCAAGGCAATAGCCGACGCCTGCCCCCAGGCGACCATTTCCATGGTGTGTGCAGTTTACGACAGAGAATTCAATCTTGCCGACAGCGTGCTGGATCTCAACCACGTCCATGTGCCGGACAACGGTGCCGACCTGAAAAACTTCCTGCCGTATATGAAGAATCTCTCCG
>ODAI014786728.1_pt1 | contig 10401 bp, 10 predicted proteins | sample 1539321 | NCBI WGS metagenome assembly ODAI01 (sample SAMN02144231, study PRJEB22623) | gut metagenome | biome: sheep rumen | host: Ovis aries | place: New Zealand | reverse complement strand
TCCTCCCCGCCCGGCGAACTCGCGGGATCACTGCCGAGATGGGCGTTGCGGCCTGGCCAAATACCCCAGATGTGGGCCCGCACTTCCCGCATATCCTGCCATCCGCCGTCCGCGGACGGCGCACTTCCCCGATATTATGCCGCGAAAACATCGGGGTGGCGGGATACCGGGGACGTGCGCTGATCGGGGGGCGCCCCGGCAAGCGGCACCGGCACGATGTCGGGGATGTGCGCTGTCGGGCTGGGCTGGCGCAGTCGGGCGAGGCGGCCGCTGTCGGGCGGAGAAGCGCTCCGTCGCACGTGGGGGATGCACGGGAACGCGGCAGCGCAACGCCGCTGGGAGCATCCAGTGACACTTAGCTGCATTTAGTGTCCACATTCTCGTCAAACGCCGACTATTCTAATTCATAATTGCAGGTCAATTTTTTTGCTCTGGAAAATAAGGACACTATTTTTTTCGGAATGGCGCAATTCACGCCGGCCCGCGCGGCACCGCACCCGCCGGCACGCTCGCGGCAGCCCGCCGGCCCCGCTCGCACCGCACCCGCACTGCCCCGCCACCCACAGGCGAGCACCCCTTGACACGCACGCCCAAATATACGAACATATGTACCTATGGAAGAACATGAAGCATATGTAGCGCAAGACGGCGCGAACGACGGGGCAGCCGCATTCGGGCACCTCGACGGACTCAACCCGTCCCAACTTGAGGCCGTCACCACGACGGAGGGATTCGTGCGCGTCATCGCAGGCGCGGGATCGGGCAAGACGCGCGCGCTCGCACGCCGCTTCGCGTACCTCGTGAACGACCTCGGCATCCTTCCCGGAAACATCCTCTGCGTCACGTTCACCAACAAGGCGGCCAACGAGATGCGCCAGCGCATCCGCCACCTCACGGGCGACGCCGACACCGGCTACGTCAACACGTTCCACGGCTTCTGCGTCTCGGTGCTCCAGGAGGACGCGTCGGCGATCTCGTTCCCGAAGAGCTTCCTCGTGCTCGACAATTCCGACATCGACGCCATGCTCCAGATCATCTACGACGAGCGCGGCCTGACGCTGCGCGATTTCACGTTCGCCCGCGCACGCGACATGTTCGAGATCCGCAAGCTCTTCAAGGAGCCCAACTACTTCCTCGACCTCATGGACTTGTCGCTCGACGCGCTCAAACTCAAGTACGACCTGGCCGAATCGCCCGAGGACATCCTGTTCTACGGCTATCTGTACCAGCAGAAGAAATGCTTCGGCCTCGACTACAACGACCTCATCGTGTTCGTGCTCGAACTGTTCCTCCGCCGCGAGGACCTCAAGCTCAAATGGCAGAAGCGGCTCGAGTACATCATGATCGACGAGTTCCAGGACATCGACGGGCTGCAGTACCGGCTCATGGAAGTGCTCGCCGGGCATCACGGCAACCTGTTCGTCGTGGGCGACCCCGACCAGACCATCTACACCTGGCGCGGCGCCAACGTGAAGTACCTGCTCGAATTCGACCAGCGGTTCCCCGGCGTGCGCACCGTCATGATGAACGACAACTACCGCTCGACGCCGCAGATCACCATGGCGGCCAACTCGCTCATCTCCGCGAACCGCCATCGCATCAGCAAGAACATGATCTCGCAGGAGAGCCCCGGCGAGAAGCCCCGCTGCTATCACGGCTCGAGCTCGGCCGACGAGGCTTCCTGGATCGCCGGGCAGGTCGAGCGCCTCCACGCGCAGGGCGCAGACTACCGAGACATGTGCGTGCTCTACCGCGCGCACTACGCATCGCGGCCGGTCGAAGAGGCGTTGGTGCACGAGCAGATTCCCTACACCATCTACAGCGGCGTGCAGTTCTTCGACCGGAAAGAAGTGAAGGACGCCTTGTCGTACCTGCGCATGGCCATCTTCCAAGACGACCTCTCGTTCGAGCGCATAGCGAACGTCCCGAAGCGCAACCTCGGACAGCGGCGCATGAAGTTCCTGCGGTCGTACGCGGAGGGAAACAGCGTCTCGCTGTTCCAGGCGCTGCGCGACAACCTGGACAACGCCATCATGAAGGGCACGAAAGCCCGGCAGTTCGTCGAGCTCATCGAACGCTACTCCGTTCAGGCGGAAAAACGCCCCGCATCCGAACTCCTCGCAGACCTGCTCGACAAGAGCGGCTACGAGCAGGCGCTCCGAACGGAAGGAAGCCAGGAGCGACTCGACAACCTCGCCGAGTTGCGCCAGGCGGTCTACGAGTACGAGACCACGTGCGGCGAGGAGGCGACGCCCGACAACTTCCTGGCCCATGTCTCGCAGATGACGAACCTCGACAAGGGCCTCGACGCCGACAAGGTGAAGCTCATGACCATCCACGCGGCGAAGGGCCTCGAGTTCCCCTTCGTGTTCATCTGCGCCATGAACGAAGGAGTGCTCCCCTCCCGCAAGACGAAGACAACCGACGCCATGGAGGAGGAACGCCGTCTCGCGTTCGTCGCCGTCACGCGGGCGCAGCGGGGGCTTTTCCTCACGTGCGCGGACGGCACCGCGCACGACGGCATGCCGCGCTACCCGAGCCGTTTCGTGCTCGACATCGATCCCGACCTCGTGGATTTCGACACGCCCCTCGCCGATTCGCTCGTGAAGGATGCGCGCGCCTACGCCCGCGCGCAGGACCAGCGCCTCGACCAGGCCAACGCGGCGCCCGCGTTCAAGCCGGGCGACCGGATCGTGCACCCCGCGTTCGGCGGCGGCCTTATCGTCGGCATAGACGAGGACCGCAAAGCCTACGAGATCCAGTTCGACGACATGCCGACGACCCGCATGCTCGCGATGAAAGCGGCGCTCTCAGCCGAAGCCTGAGGCTTGGCCTGCAGCCACGCGGACGGGTGCGGCTGCCAAGCTCGGCGCGGCGCGGCCCTGGCACCCGCGCTCCCGAGCGAAGCCGTTCGTAACAACATGGTCTCACCTGCCGACGAAGCGTCATTGCTGTGCGTTTTTGGTTACAATAGATGCGTTTTAACATCCATCACAAGGAGGAAACAATGCCTAGCATTACTCGCGAACAGGTGAAAGTGCCCGTCGACGTCTCGCCCGAGATGCGCGAGACCTACATCGACAACTACATGAAGGCGACGCGCGGAACCGGACGCCTCATGCTGTTCGCATGCGACCAGAAAGTCGAGCACCTCAACAAGGACTTCTACGACGGCGGCGAGGACATCGACATCGCCGACTGCGAGCCCGAGCATCTGTTCAAGATCGCCGACCAGGGCATCTGCGGCGTCATGGCCGGCCAGCGCGGCCTCATCGCCCAATACGCCGCCGATTACCCCGAGATCAACTACCTCGTCAAGATGAACTCGAAGACCAACCTGGTCAAAACGGCCCAGGAAGACCCGTACTCCCCGCTGCTGTACGGACTCGACGCCGTCCTCGCCATGCGCGATTCGGGCGTCAACATCGTGGGCCTCGGCTACACCATCTACCTCGGCAGCGAGTACGAGGCCACGATGATGGCCGAAGCCGGCGAGCTCATCGCCGAGGCGCATGCGGAAGGCCTGCTCGTCGTGCTGTGGATTTACCCGCGCGGCAAGGCCGTGACAGCCGAGAAGGACCCGGACCTCATCGCGGGCGCAGCCGGCGTCGCGCTCTGCCTGGGCGCCGACTTCGTCAAGGTCAACCCGCCGAAACCCGAAGGCGACGACGAGCGCACGCCCGCCGAGGCGCTCGCGATTGCCTCCAAGGCCTCCGGCCGCACCGGCCTTGTCTGCGCCGGCGGCTCCACGGTCGACGCCGAGACTTTCCTCACGCAGCTCTACGACCAGATTCACGTGGGCGGCGCCTGCGGCAACGCGACCGGCCGCAACATCCACCAGCGTTCGCTCGACGAGGCCGTGCGCCTGACCCGCGCAATCAGCGCGATCACGCTTGCCGACTACTCGACCGCGGATGCGCTGGCCGTCTTCAACGGCGAGAAGGAATTCTCCCTGTAGCCGACGCCTTCGACCGGCATCGCACATCGATTCATGCGAACGGGGGCCTTCGGGCTCCCGTTCCTTTAGGGCCGACGTTCGACAGCTTCCCGCGAACGACGGCAAGATCTAGCGGAACAACGACCAGCAAGCGGTGACACATCTGCCAGAGAACAGGGACATAGCAACGAAACGGCTGATAGATGCGCATGCTGCACACTACGACGTCACAAGTCCCTACGAGTTTTCGGGGCGCGCCTTCGAGGGCTACGCCGAGCACCACGCGGACGCGGGCGGCTACGTCCTGACCGAGCGCGCGAAACTCTGGGACGCCGGGACGCACGACTACGTTTTCTTCGCCTCGTGCGCGCATGCGACCGCGAGCCATCTCGCCGGCCTCGTCGAGTTCATGAAGACGGACGCGTTGGAGAAGGTGGTTCCGGAGCAGGGCCACATGACGAGCTACCTCACGCTCATCGTCGTCGCGGACACGGTCGACCGTGACGCCTGCAACCTCGCGCGTCGCGCGCGGTTCAGGAAGAACTTCAAGCTCGGGATGCGGGGCTGGGCAGACCTGCGACTCGCACTCGTCGACCTCGAGCGCGGGGAGACAACCACGAACAACCTGGGAAAACCACTCCATGCGGTGATCGAGCGCATCCTCATGCACTGAAGCCCGGGCGGCAGACGCCTGAACGGTAGTTGCCCGGGCGGTTAGGCACCCAAGCGGCAGACGCCCGGCCAGAACGGCACCCGGGCAGCTGGCGCCCGAGTGTAACTAGAACCAATCCCTGTGGCCGACGACGTAGATCTGGTCGAATTCCGTCTGCGATTTGATCAGGTAGATGATGCCTTCGACGAACGCGATGACGCTGATGACCGCGGCAGCGAGCCCGAACGTCACGACGCCCCCGATGATGGACACGGCGAGCATGATGAACCCCGCCTGGTTGTAGCCCAGGTAGAACTTGTGGATCCCGAACGCGCCCAAGAAGATCGCCAACAGCCCCGCCGCGATATGGTCCTTCTGGTACACGGATTGGGACGCTGTCGCCTGACGTGCGCACCTGTTCGGGTCGACGTTCGAGGGCGGACGATAGTATGCCTGGTCGGGGCTCGCATTCGAAGGCTGCTGGTACGAACCCTGCCAGTACGAGGGCTGCCCGCTCGGCGGGTAATCGTTGCGCGCCTGCCCGCTCGGCGGGTAATCGTAGCGCTGCTGGCCGTTCGGCGGGTAATCGTTGCGCATCTGGTCGTCCATCACGCATCGCCTTTCCCGAGAGCATCCATGATACGTTCGCGGAACACGATCGCCACCACTGCGATGACGGCGACGACGCCCACCACGACCAGCGGCCCGACGATGTCGCCGCTCGCGAAACCGCTCGCGGCGTACGTCGACGCGACGACGCCGGGGATGCGCCCGATCGTGGTCAGCGCTATGAAACGTCCAAGCTTCATGTCCGTCAGCGGGACGATGTAGGTGAATACGTCCTTGGGCATGCCGGGGATGAGGAACAAGATGAACACGATGATGTCGAGCTTGCCTGACTTCTCGAACCTCTTGAACTTGTCGAGATGTTCGGTCGAGACCATCCCCTGCACGAACGGCGCGCCGAGCAGGTGGACGAGCTGGTACACGATTGTGCTCGACAGCGCGCAGCCGGCCAGGATGAGCAGGCTGCCGAAGAACGGCCCGTACATGAGGCCGGCCGCGATCTGAACGACCTCGCCCGGTATGAACGCGACGATGATCTGGAGCAGCTGCATGCCGAGCAGCACGAAGACGCCGGCAGGGCCGGCTTCCTGGACGCGCGTCACCAGCCGCTCGACGCCGCCTTCCGTGAAGACGTCGGCGATATAGGGCCACGCTAGGACGACGATGAACACGACGATGGCGAAAAACGCGATGAGCCCGACGAACTTGAAGATATCGGCCTTGTCGAGCGTATGGCCGAGAACCGTCTTCTGGTCGGCCGCCTTCGTCTGCTCGGATTCGAGCTCGACGGGTTCGTCTTTCCTTACGCTCCCGGCCATCGAACCTACTCGCTTTCGCCCTTAGAGGCTTTCTCGAACTCTTCCTTGAACGCCGAGAACATGCCTTTCGTCTTGCCTATCTGCTTTCCTGCGGCGAACGCGCCCTTGTTGACCGCGTCGCCGGTCATCTCGGCAGCGCGTTTCGCGACGGGCCGGGCCTTCTCCACCTTCTCGGCGGCGACGGCCTTCGCCTTTCCCGCGCCCTTCTTCGCCTTGTCGGTGACGACGGCCGTGGCCTTGCCCGCCTTCTCGGCGACGCCCCCCTCGCTCGCGAGCTCGACCGTGCGGTCGGCCACGAGGATCGCCCCGCGCTCGACCTCGGCGTCTTCCTCTTCCTCGCCGAACTCGCCCATGTGCGACAGCGCCATGCCCTGTCCGCGTCGGAAACCCTTGATGTAGTTGCCGGGAATCTTGAACTTGCCGAGCAGCACGTCGTTCGCGGCACCGTTCTCGGTTTTGACGTGGGAAATCTCGCCTGTCTCGCGATCGAAGGCCACTTCGTCGACATACCCGAGGAAATCGCCTTTCGCCGTCATGATCGGCATGCCGACCCACAGCACGCATTGGTCCCAGTCGACGCCGAGCGCCTTGCACGCGCCCTTGTCGGTGGCCTCGGGGGCCTCGCTCACGACAAGACGGCCTTCCTCGTCGATTTCGAAACCGTTCAAGCTGACGAACAGGTCCTTGCGGTGGAACATGAGCGCGGCGTCGGGCCGCTTGATCGTCAGCCCGACGACGCGCTTCTCGGACGGATGGAAGACGAAGCGACGGACCTTGCCGATCTTCTTCAGCTTCTTGCCGCCGACGGCCTTGCGCCCCATCAGCTCCTTTGTAGTCACGATCGCCACGTGTCAACAGGCCCTTTCAACGCATGAACATCCAACGGGCGATACGCCCATATCAAATGCGTAGTTTCGGGGCATCGACGTCGCTCCGAAACGAGTATTCTGCCTTTACCTGAGTAATCGAAGGCGTACGAGACGGCGCCCGAGAATCGGGCGTCGTCAAGAAATCACGGCTCCATTCGAACCGTATCCACCGCTGCGGGCGGGTTATTCGGCTGCGGCAACCGCTTCGACGGTCTCCTCGGCAGCAGCCTTGCCCTCTTCGGCGTTGGCCATCACCTGAGCGGCGATGCGCTGGCGGGCGGCCTCGATCTTCTCGCGCAGCTCGTCGGCATCAGCCGTCGCAGGGGCGGCAGGAGCCGCGCCACCGACGAGGCCCATGCCCTTGTCTTGGACGGTCTTCAGGACGTCCTGGGCAGTGCCGGGCAGGCCAGTACCGAAATCCTTGGCCTCAGATGCGACGGCACCCGCCTTCTCGGTCACGAGGGCGCGCGTTTGCTCGCCGGACTGCGGCGCCAGCAGAAGGGCGGCGGCTGCGCCAGCCACAGCGCCAATCAGGAAAGGTTTTACAGTAGCCATGAAGCCTCCTTATGTCACATGTTCCGATAGCGAAATTATACGCGCCCGAGCCGTCGACGTGGGCGGCTATATTCAGAAGTTTCGCGTTTCGTTGCTGAGGCGTAAGCTTCGGCGCCGCGGCCGACGCCGCGCCGCGGTCAAACCACCTGCGCGGTTACACGTATTTCGACACCATCTCGTCGAGCACCTGCGACAAAGTCAGCCCAGCTGCCTCGACCGCGACGGGGAACAGCGAATGGCTCGTCATGCCTGGCACGATGTCGACCTCGAAGCAGCGCGCGCAGCCGCCGTCCCAGATCATGTCGATGCGGCCCAGGTCGACGACGCTGTAGGCGCGGTAGACCTCGAGCGCGGCGCGTTCGATCTCCGAGCGGATGGCCTGCGCTTCCTCGTCGTTGCTCCAAAGCGAGCCGAGGCGGACCGGGCAGTAGAAGTCGACGAGCTCGTGGTTCAGACGGGCCTCGGTGTCGAAGAACCCGCGACGCGGGACGATCTCGACGGGCGGAAGCGCATACGCGTCCCAACCCGTTCCCAGGATGGAGACGGAAAGTTCGACGCCTTCGATCCACTGCTCGATGTTCACGGCGTCGTCGTAGGACAGGGCGTCGAGGATGGCCTCCCCGAGCTCGTCCTGGTTCTCGACGCGGTGGATTCCGAGGGCGGAACCGCCGTGCGCCGGCTTGACGCAGACGGGGTATCCCCCGGGGATGCGCTTCTCGATCAGGTCGAGCGCCGAAGCCGCGCCCATGCTCTTGAACGCATCGCGCGCGATGTAGACGCCCGGAGGCCACGAGGCGATGCCGTCGGTCTCGCCCGAGATCTGGCGGTACTTGATGAGCGACGAGTGCAGCGCGTCCTTGTTCCACGAGCGGTGGCACACGCTTGCCGGCGAGCCGATGAACGGGATCTCGAGAAACTCGAGCAGGCTCTGGATCGTGCCGTCCTCGCCGTGCTTGCCATGGAGCGCGTTGAACACCACGTCCGGACGCTCGCTGCGCAGCGTGGGAACGAGCGACTCGGTCGTGTCGAGCGGCACCGTGCGGTGGCCGGCCTCTTCGAGGGCCGCGCATACGTTCTTGCCGCTGACCAGCGAGAATTCGCGTTCGAACGAATTGCCGCCCATGAGTACTGCAACTTTAGCCATGTTTCCTCCTCGTTTGGTAAAGAGAGCGCGACAAAGGGACGGATGACACGTTTCACCCGTCCCCTTGCATCATTCCTTGATGGCGCCAGCGGCGATGAAGGCGCGGTACAGCTCGAGGCGATCCTCGATGACCTCGGCGAGCCTGCGAATCGCCTCCTGGATGTTCTCGGGAGACTCGTAGCTGAAGTTCAAGCGCATGCTGTTGCGGCCGCGCTTGCCATCGGGGAAGAACGAATCGCCCGGAGCGTAGATGACGCCGTGGTCGAGGGCCTCGGCGAGCATCGAGTTCGCGTCGACGTACTGCGGAAGCGTCACCCATACGAAGAAGCCGCCTTCGGGGCGCGTCCACGTGGCCTCCGCCGGGAAGCACTCCTCGAGCGCGTCGAGCATCGCGCGGCGGCGCTTGTCGTAGGTCTTCACGAACTTCTGCAGCGTGTGCTGCCACGAGGTCTGCGTGAAGTACGCGGCGGCCATCTTCTGGTCGAACATGCTGCCGCACAGGTCGGTGCCCTGTTTGGCCAGGTTGATCTTGCCCGCAACGCCCGACGGGGCCATGATCCAGCCCACGCGCAGGCCGGCGGAGAACATCTTCGAGATGGTGCCGAGGTAGACGACGCTGTCGTCGAGCGCGCGCATGGGAAGGCAGTGCCCGCCCTCGTAGCGCAGACGGCCGTACGGATCGTCCTCGACGATGATGAAGTCGTACTCGTGCGACAGCTCGATGAGGCGCTTGCGCCGCTCGGGCGACATGGTCACGCCACCGGGGTTCTGGAAGTTCGGGATGGTGTAGCAGAACTTCAGCTTCGGGTTGCCCTTGCCGATGCGCTCGAGCTCTTCTTCGAGCTTGTCCATGCACATTCCCTGGTCATCGAAGGGAATCGTGCGGATATCGGGCTCGTAGGCCGAAAACGCCTGCAAGGCGCCCAGGTACGTGGGGCCTTCGGTGATGATGATGTCGCCGGGGTCGCAGAACGTCTTGGCCACCAAGTCGAGCGCCTCCTGGGCGCCCGTCGTGATGATGACGTTCTCGGGCTTGTGCCTGATGCCGAGGTCGCGGACGAGGTCGCAGAACACCTGCGCCGTCTCGGGCAGGCCGTTCGTGCCGCCGTATTGCAGCGTGACGGCCTGATCGTCGATGGCCGCCTTCGCGGCCTTGCGCACGGCGCTTTTCGGGAGCAGCGACACGTCGGGCATGCCGCCCGCCAACGAGATGACGTCCTCGCGCTGAGCTGCGGCGAACAGGAGCCTCACGGCAGAGGGGCGCATCTTGGTGATGCGCGTGGCGACCTTGTCGGTCGCCGTTTCAAATTTTATGTGTGCGTCTTTCATGCTGAGCAGGTTAGCACAGCAGTGTTAAGAAAGCGTGTCGCTTCGGCAAATGCACGAAGTGCATGCAAGTCGTCGCGGAAACTCATCTCGATTCGGGCGATGCCCTGCTCCTCGTCGAGCCACTCGGTCGTCCCGACGAACGTCGCGTCGGCCTCGCGCGCGTCGCGCGTCTGGACGTCGATGGCCAGGTGCTCGAGGATGTGAGGGACAGACGTCGTCTCGACGACCGCGCCGAACACGTCGCCCGTGCCGTTCACGCACGCGTGCGCAAGCAGGTTCGGATACTGGGTCGTGACGAACGCCGCCAGCTTCGGCGAGCTGTAGCGGTGCGCGGGGTCGGGCACCTCGATGTCGAACAGGATGCGGCCCGTGCGCACGGTGACCGTGCGCACGCGTATGGGGTCGTTGCTCGCTTCGGTCGGCATGGCTAGAACTCCTCTTCGTAGTAGCCGCCGTCGTCGTAATAGCCGTCGTCGTAATAGCCGTCGCCGTAGCCGGAGCCGCCGGCGTCGTAGTCCGGGCAGTCGGCG
>ODAI013554957.1_pt1 | contig 10402 bp, 8 predicted proteins | sample 1539321 | NCBI WGS metagenome assembly ODAI01 (sample SAMN02144231, study PRJEB22623) | gut metagenome | biome: sheep rumen | host: Ovis aries | place: New Zealand | reverse complement strand
GGCGGTGGCTATCGGCGGAAACAGCCTGGGCGGCGGGAAATTCAAGATCAGCGGTTCCATTCTGGGCGCCTACGTGATCCAGATGCTGACGATCACCCTGTACGCCATGAAGGTTTCCTCTACGGATGTGAAGGCTTACAAAGCCATCGTGATTATCCTGCTGGTGGTCATCGGATCCCCGGTGGTCAAGCGGTGGTTTACCAAGGTGATCGGAAATATGCGGAGCGCCCGGAAGATCCGGGGCGCGGCAAAGGAGGGAGTCTGATGAAGAAACGTCGGGAACCCTTCACGGATACTCAGCTGCTGATGACCATTACCATCTGCATCTTCGTCGTCATGTATGTGCTGGCCATGATCTTCCTGGGCGGCGGATTCCTGCGGGCCCAGCAGATCTTTGACCTGCTGAACGACAACGCGGCGCTGATCATCGTGGCCTGCGGCCTGACCGTGGTCATGATCGGCGGCGGCATCGACATCAGCGTCGGCGGAGTCACCTCCCTGGTGGTCATGAGCTGCGTGCTTTATCTGAACGGGAACGGGAATCCCTTCCTGTCCTTCCTGCTGGCCCTGGGCATCGGACTGGCTTTCGGCATCCTGCACGGGCTGCTGGTGAGCTACCTGGAAATCCAGCCCTTTATCGTAACCCTGGCGGGCATGTTCTTCGCCCGGGGCATGACGACCATTCTGTCGGTCAATCCCCAGAAGCTGGCCCATGAAGGGCTGAACGCCTTCCGGGGAATCAAGATCGAAATCCCGTGGCTGGGCTATATCGCAAAGAACGGGAACCTGATTCCCGGCCGGATCGAGCTGGGCGTCGTCATGGCGCTGCTCTGTGTCATCGTCGTTTTCCTGATCCTGAAATTCACCCGCCTGGGAAGGAATTTCTACGCCCTGGGCGGAAATCAGCAAAGCGCGCTGATGCTGGGTATCAACGTCAAGAAAACCCGCTTCATGACCTATCTGATCAGCGGACTTCTGAGCGGGATCGCGGGGTTTGTGTTCATGATGCATACGGGCGCCGGGAACGCGACGAACGCGGCCGGGGCGGAGATGAACGCCATCGCCAGCTCCATCATCGGCGGCACGCTGCTGACGGGCGGCGTGGGAAACATCATCGGCACCTTCTTCGGGACGCTGACCCTGACGACCATCAAGAAGATCGTGGTGACCAGCGGCCTGAAGGATCCCTGGTGGCAGAGTATTTCCACCGGTGCGATGCTGCTGTTCTTTATCGTGCTGCAGAGCATCGTGCTGAGCCGCAGGGGGAAGAGCAAGGCAAAGGAATAGCGGAAAAAACAGGGAACCCGGCGCCGGGGGGCGCCGGGTTTTTTTGAAACCGTCCGGAATCGGGAAAGAGCTTATGCCTGGGCTTCCTGAGCCTCCATGGCTTTCCTGCGCCGTTCGGCGACGATGGGGAGCTCCTTGAAGGGTTTTACGCCCTCTACCGCGTCGGAAGGCTGAATGCGGCGGTCTTCATGATCCGTATCCAGAAGCAGGTATTTCCTGTTGCCCATTCCCAGCTCCTGCATATAGCTCAGCTGACGGAGACCATGGCGGGTAATGATTCTTTCCCGCAGGGCGGCTCCGTCCTTTTCATTCAGGGCGAATACCAGGTCGATACAGGCCTGATCCAAAGCCACAATATCCAGGGAAGCAAGGATCCCCACATTGGGAGTCACGACCTGCTCCGCCAGGCAGCCGGCGCAGTCGCAGTCCACGCTCATATTGCGCATCACATTCAGGAAGGCTGTCTTTTTTCCGAAGTAATCAATGGTCGCCTTGGTGGATTCGCTGATCCTCTCCATCAGTTCCTCCTCCGCGATATCCCACATTTCCTCGTCGCCCTGGGCGTCCTTCCCCTCCCGGGAATGAATCATGGCTTTTCCGATCCGCCCGTCCGCGCAGCCGATGCCGATATTCTTGTTGCTGCCGCCGAAGCCGCCCATCGTATGGCCTTTGAAGTGCGTCAGGACGACCAGGGAGTCATAATCCGGCAGCGTTTTGCCCACGGACATTTCCGTGAACCACTTTCCGCCGCGGACCGGCAGGGAAGCGGTACCGGTGCTGTCCGTGATGTCCACGGGGCAGAAGGTCCATCCGTTCACCTTCAGCGTCTCCCGATGCAGCTCAGTGGTATAACGGTCCCCTTCATAGAAGGTATTTGTCTCCACGATGGAAGCGCCGGGCAGCTCTGTCCGGATCAGGTTTTCCACCCATTCTGTGGGAATGATATTGGGACCGTATTTTTCACCGGTGTGCAGCTTGACCGCGACCTTTCCGGAAATCTGTCCGCAGACCCTGCGGTACAGCTTCCGGAGCCCTTCCGCCGAAAGATCCCGGGTGAAATAAACAATGGATTCGTTTCCGGTCCTTTCCTCATAGGGGGTATAGACATCCCCGCCGACTCCGGGTACCGGCGTCTTTTCATTCTGATTCATGGCATGCCCTCGCTTTCTTCTGTCACTTTTTCCGAAACGGAAAGCAGACGATAATTTCATTTTATCATTTTCCGAACCAAAATCAATGAAGATCTGTATAAAAAAGCATGAAGAACTGCATCAGGGAGGAGGGCTGAGCCCGATCCGTTGAACGGGGTCAGGAACTGTGATATAATCCGGAAAAAGGGGAAAGAAAGGAATGAAACCATGATTGTTCTGGACCGGGAGAATCAGATCTTTCATCTTCAGGGACCTTCGTACAGCTATATTCTCTGCGTCCGGCAGGGGATTCTGATGAACATGTACTGGGGCAGAAGAATTCCGGAAGGGAATCACGCGGATCTATTCACCCTCGCCGGAGAAGGGGCCTCCTTCGACTCGCCGATGAATCGGGCTCCGCGGGAGGTGCTGACCCAGGAAAAGGGATACTTCGGCCAGCGCTCTCTGGGCCTGAAAAACGCCGGGGGAGACGATGTGGTTTCCCTGCGGTATCAGGACAGCCGCGTCCGGGCAGGGAAGAAAGCCCTTCCGGGGCTGCCGGCTTCCTACGCCGAATCCGAAGAGGAGGCCGACACCCTGGAGATCGACCTGCGGGACGAGGTGAGCGGCGCGGCTGTGACGCTTTCCTATACGGTATTCCGCGACTTTGACGTGCTGGCCCGGAGCATGTCCGTCCGCAATGAGGGCGGGGAACCCCTGACGCTGACGGAGGCGCAGACGTCCGTGCCGCTCCCGGGGGACGAGTATGAAATCATCTTTCTGAAAGGGGCATGGGCAAGGGAAAGGCAGGCTCAGCGCATTCCCATGCCGCAGGGCAATTTTTCCATCCAGAGCAGACGGGGCGCATCGGGCCATGAGCACAATCCGTTCCTGGCGCTGGTGAGACCGCAGACGACGGAACACAGCGGCGACGTATATGCTATGACCCATGTGTATTCGGGAAGCTTCAGCGCCTCTGTGGATGTGGGGATTGACGGGGCTCCCAGAATGATGATCGGCCTGTGCCCGGATGTGTTTTCCTGGCAGCTTGATCCGGGAGAATCCTTCCAGGCGCCGGAAGCGCTTCTGGTCTACGCGCCGGACGGACTCAACGGCCTGTCCCACCGGATGCACAGCTTCATCCGCCGCAGAATCTGCCGAGGATTCTGGCGGGACCGTCCGAGGCCTGTGCTGATCAACAACTGGGAAGCCACCTACTTTGACTTCAATGCCGACAGGCTGGCTGAAATCGCCCGGCGCGGCGCGGAGATCGGGTGCGAACTCTTCGTAATCGACGACGGCTGGTTCGGAAAGCGGGATACGGACAACTGCTCGCTCGGTGACTGGAAGGTGAATGAAAACAAACTGCCCGGGGGACTGAAGGCGCTGACGGATCGGATCAGCGCGCTGGGGATGCAGACAGGTCTCTGGTTTGAGCCGGAGATGGTTTCCCCGGACAGCGACCTGTATCGGGCTCATCCGGACTGGTGCCTCCATGTGGAGGGGCGGGAGCGCACCACCGCCCGCAATCAGCTGATCCCGGATCTGGGACGGAGAGAAGTACAGGATTATCTGATTGAGAGCGTCAGCAGCATTCTGCGTTCGGCTTCCATCAGCTATGTGAAGTGGGACATGAACCGGAATATGACGGAGGGATTCAGCTCCGTGCTGCCTGCCTCCCGCCGGATGGAAAGCCAGCATCGCTATATGCTGGGACTGTACCGGGTGCTGGAGGAGATTACCGCAGGCTTCCCCCGGGTGCTGTTTGAAAGCTGCTCCGGGGGCGGGGGACGCTTTGACTGCGGGATGCTGTACTATATGCCCCAGACATGGACCAGTGATGATACGGATGCAGCCGAACGCGTCCGTATCCAGTACGGCACATCCCTTCTTTATCCCTGCAGCAGCATGGGCGCGCATGTCAGCGCCGTGCCGAATCATCAAACCGGACGGGTTACGCCCTTTCACACCCGGTGCAATGTGGCCATGGGAGGGAATTTTGGGTTTGAACTGGATCTGACCAGACTCAGCGAAGAGGATCTGCGCTGCGCCCGGGAAGCGGTGGCAAGGGTCAAAAAGCTGAGGAACACGCTTCAGCAGGGGGAATATACCCGGCTGATCAGCCCGATGGACGGCCGCGGCCGCAGCGCATGGCAGTTTACCGACGGGCAGCGCGTGATTGTCTGCATCTATCAGGACGCGGCTTCCCCGAATCCTCAGCCCTGGCATGTTAAGCTGGCCGGGCTCAGGGAGAATGCGGTATACGAAGATGAGGAGCACGCGCTGAAGTGCTCCGGGGGAGCCCTGATGAATATCGGGATTCCGGTTCCCCGGGCAGGAAAGGATCACGAGAGCTGGGTATACTGCTTCGAAACCGGGAAATAGCGAAGAGACCACAGAAAAAAACCGGCGCCGAAGGGCGCCGGGTTTTTTAAACGGAGAGAGGCAGGCCGCTTATCCGGCCTGAAAGGTGTGCCAGGCGTCCGCGTGCAGATGCCTGCGGAAGGGGAAGAGGGCGGCGCTTTCCCGCGTGGGATAGACCCGGTTGGAAAGCAGCAGCACCCAGAATCCGCTTTCGGGTTCGACAAGCAGGCTGGTGCCGGTGAAACCGGTATGGCCGAAGCAGGCGGAGGGAACCGCATCGGAAAAGAAGCAGTCCGGCGTACCGGCCAGATGGAAGCCCAGCCCCCGGTGCTGCTCCTGGCCAGGGGTCCGGTTCCGGATTGCGTCGGCGAGCGTTTCCGGCTTCAGGTAGCTGCCGCCGCGGCAGGCCAGCATCTCTGCGAAGCGGATTCCGTCGCAAAGCGGCATGAAAACGCCCGCATTGCCGGAAATCCCGTTCTGGAACCGGGCGTTTTCGTCGTGCACCACGCCGATCCAGGGACGGCCGGATTCCGGATCCACCTCTGTGGCCGCGAAGACGGCGGAGGGATCAGGACAATACCCGGTTTCCGCCATGCCCAGGGGATCAAAGACCCGCTCCCGGGCCAGCCGGTTCAGCGGGGCGCCGAAGCGCTTCTCCAGCATTTTGGCAAAGAGAATGTAGCCCATACAGGAATAGATGGGCCGGACGCCGGGCTTTTCCTCCAGCGGATAGCGAAGGATGCATTCGGTTACCTCGGAGGGATCGGAAAGGAGCCGGTCCAGCCGGAAGGAGGGATTGAAGCCGCCGGTGTGGGTCATGAGCTGCAGCACTGTAATGCCGGCCTTGTCCGCAGGGGCGTCCGGGAAAAAATCGCCTACCGATTCCTCCAGGGAGAGAGTTCCTTCCTCCAGGGCGCGGAGGGCGATCATGGTGGGACCCAGGACCTTGGAGAGGGAAGCCATGTCATAGCGGGTATGGGCGTCCACGGGAGATCCGCCCGGCACCGGCGCTTCGCCGGCGAAGGCGGAAGCCAGCACGGTGCCGCCCGCGCCGACTGCCGCGGCGGCGGAGGGGAAGCATCCCCCGGAAAGTCCCTGCTGCAGGCGCTCTGAAAGCCATTTATCGCTGATCATATCCATACATCCCTTTCTTGACGAAAAGATGGGAATAACCATATAATAATAACATGAAAAGAGAAGATCCCGCAATCGGGTAATCTGGACAGGAGAAAAGAAAAATGGAAGCTTTGCATCAGCTGGACACGGAGCAGCGAAATCCCGCCAGCGCGGGGATTGATCGGATGAGCACCCTGGAGATGGTGACGCTGATCAACGCGGAGGATCATCATTGCGCGGAAGCGGTGGCCCGGGTGCTGCCGGAGATCGCACGGAGTGTGGACCTGATCGAGGGTCAGCTGCGGAAGGGCGGAAGACTGTTTTACGCCGGAGCCGGAACCTCCGGACGGCTGGGGGTGCTGGACGCGGCGGAGTGCCCGCCGACCTATGGGGTGGAGCCGGAGATGGTAACCGGGCTCATCGCGGGAGGGCCCAGCGCCTTCCTGAAAGCGGTGGAGGGCGCGGAGGACAGCCGGGAGCTGGGGCGGCAGGACCTGATCGACCACGGCTTCAGCGAAAAGGATGCCCTGGTGGGAATTGCCGCCAGCGGGAGAACCCCCTATGTGATCGGCGCGATGGATTATGCCCGGGAGACCGGAGCACCGGTCATGGCGCTGACCTGCTGCCGGGACAGCGTCATGAGCCGGCATGCGGACGTGACGATGGCGCCGATCCCCGGGCCGGAGGTAATCACCGGGTCCTCCCGGATGAAGAGCGGAACCTGTCAGAAGCTGGTGCTGAACATGCTTTCCACCTGCGTGATGGTAAAGCTGGGAAAGGTTTACGGAAATCTGATGGTGGACGTGCAGGCCACGAACGAGAAGCTTGTGGACCGGTCCATCCGGATCGTGCGGACGGCGACGGGCGCGGACGAGCAAACGGCCCGGGCCGCGCTGGAGGAAAGCGGATTCCGGTGCAAGACGGCGATCGTCATGATTCTGCTGGGAATGAAGGCGCCGGAGGCGGTACAGGCGCTGGAGGCGGCTCACGGGCGGATCGCAGAGGCGCTGGAGCAGCGGAAAGCATAAAAGGAACGGGAGAGAACAGACGGATGTGGTACGCAGGATGGGACGGAGGAGGAACCAAGACCGAGGTCTGCGTTCTGGATGAAACCGGCGCGGTCATGGCGGATCGTTCCTTTGGCCCGCTGAATCCAAACGGCACCAGCGCTGACAGGGTCAGAGAGACGGTGCGGGACGCCGTATGTTTTCTGCGCAGTCTGCCGGGCGGTCCGGAGGCGTGCGGGGGAACGGTGATCGGTGCGGCAGGCATCAGCAATGAGGATGCCCGGAAGCTGCTGGAGCAGGCTGTATCGGAGGCGGGATGGACCGGAAGGGTCCGGCTTGCGGGAGACCAGGAAATCGCTCTGGCCGGCGCCATTGACGGACACGGAGCAATCCTGATTGCCGGGACGGGAGCCGTCTGCTACGGACGGGATCCGGAAGGCAGGTTCCACCGGGTCGGAGGATACGGTTATCTGATTGATGACGCGGGAAGCGGGTATGCCATCGGGCGGGATATCCTGACCGCGGCGGTCCGGGCTTTCGACGGCAGGGGCCGGCCCACGGTGCTCAGTGAAAAGGCCGCGGACAGGATCGGATACGCGCCGGAGGAAATTCAGCGGATGATCACCTGGCTGTATGCCCCGGATACAGGGAAAAAGGAAATTGCCTCCCTGGCACCGATCCTGACGGAAGCGCTGCGGGAAGGGGATGAGACCGCCCGGGAGATAGCCCGGAAGGCGGCGGCGGACCTGGCGGAAATGGTGACCGCGCTGTGGCGGAAGAGCGGCATGAAGGACGGGGAGCTGGCCCTGATGGGAAGCATTCTGACCCATATCCCGGAAATCCGGACCGGAATGGAGAAACATGTGCGGGCGGAGTATCCCGACATCCGGATCATCGCCCCCCGCAGGTCTCCGGCAGCAGGCGCGGCCGCCCTGGCCGCGAAGTATGCGAGCCGGGATTAAAAGACTGATAAACCTGTGAACCTGCGAAAACGGGAAGAAAAATGCCCCGTTTTCGCATTTTTTTTGTTAAAATTATGGACATCGAACGTAAAATGTGGTAGGATGTGCGAGTAGTTGTACGAGCAGCAGCAAGCATATTTGTGAAATGAACTGAAAACGGCATCATGAGAGGGTTCGGGAAAGACGGACGGGCGTTCGGCATTTTTCCTCTATCTACGGAAAGGAGTTTGCGTCATGACGGTCAAAAAGGCTGAACAGAAGGCGGGGATGAAAAAGAAATCCCGATTTACGCTGGATGATCTGCAGCTTTTTTTCCTGAGCCTGCCTTCCGTGCTCTGGTATGCCCTTTTCTGTTATCTGCCCATGTTCGGGCTGATCATTGCCTTCAAGAAATACAAGGTAGCTCCCGGAAAAGGCTTCCTGTGGAGCCTGTTCAACAACAGCGCATGGTGCGGGCTCGACAATTTCCGCTTCCTGTTTGCGAACAACCGGGCCACGACCATCAACATGTTCCGGAACACCATCGGATACAATATCATCTTTATCGTCCTGGGTGTGGCGATTCCGGTTGCTCTGGCTATCATGATCAATCACCTGCGCAGCCAGAAGCTCGCCAAGGTGACGCAGACGGCCATGTTCCTGCCCCACTTTCTCAGCTGGGTTGTGGTGGGTTATTTCGTGTTCGCTTTCCTTTCCACCGACAACGGCCTGGTGAACCATCTGATCCTCGCCTTCGGCGGAAATCCGGTCAAGTGGTATCAGGGGGAGGCAGCGGGGTACTGGCCCTGGATCCTGATTTTCCTGCACATGTGGAAGACGGTGGGATACAGCATGGTTGTATACCTGGCCTCCATCAAGGGAATTGACGAAAGCCTCTATGAAGCGGCCATGATCGACGGAGCCACCAAGTGGCAGCAGACGAAATACATCACGCTGCCGATGCTGAAAACGATCATGATTATCATGTTCATCATGGCGGTGGGCAAGATCTTCAATTCCGACTTCGGTCTGTTCTACCGGACCACGCGAAATTCCAGCAGCCTGACCAACGTATATTTGACGCTGGATGTGTATGTCTACAATTCCATGTTCAACAATCCGCGGCCTGTATACGGATACATCTCCGCGGCAGGCTTTATGCAGTCCGTACTGGGCTGCCTGACCATGATCGCGGCGAACGCCATTGTCCGCAGGGTGGACAATGAGAGCGCCCTGTTCTGAGAAAGGAGGAAGAAAAAAATGACACTATCCAACCCTTCCTCCCCGAAGGAGACAGGAAGCGGCATGCTGCGCTTCAATGCGCTGAAGCCGGGAACCAACGTGCTGTACAGCATCATCTTTCTGCTGCTGGCGCTGATCTGCGTAATCCCCGTTGTCTTTGTCATCATCATTTCCTTCTCCTCGGAAGCATCCATCGGCAGGGTCGGATACAGCTTTGTGCCCGCCGAATGGTCGGTGGAAGCTTATCGGTATGTATGGGCGCTGCGGAACAGTCAGGGGATCCCGACGGTGGTGATGGCCTTCCTGACCTCCATCGGCATTACAGTGGTCGGAACGGCGATCGGCGTGACGCTGATCTCCACGATGGGGTACGTGCTGTCCCGGCGGAACTTCAAACTGCGGGGCTTCTACACCACGCTGATTTTCATCCCCATGATCTTCAACGGCGGACTGCTGTCCACCTACGTGGTGAATACGCAGCTGCTGGGGATGAAGAACACCTACTGGGCCCTGATTTTCCCGCTGGCCTGTTCCTCGTTCTACGTGATCATCATGCGGACCTTCTTCCAGACAACGGTGCCGGATGAGATCATTGAGTCCGGCAGGGTGGACGGCGCCTCCCAGCTGCGGATCTTTGCCCAGCTGGTTTTGCCGATCTCTCTGCCCGCACTGGCGACGATCGCGCTGTTCCTGACCTTTGCCTACTGGAATGACTGGTATCAGGCAAGCCTGTACATCGAGAGCAACCGGCACGACATGTTCCCGCTGCAGTATGTGCTGGTCAACATTGAAAAAAATATCCAGTACCTGGCGAACAACGATATGGCGATGTCCGCCAATTCCACAGCTCTGCCGAGCGAAACCATGCGGATGGCCATCGTCGTGATCGCAGTGGTGCCGATCATGTTCTCCTATCCCTTCTTCCAGAAATATTTCATTTCCGGACTGACCATCGGGGCAGTGAAGGGGTGAGAATTCGGCGACCGCCGGTGGCGGGAATTTCGCCGAATTCTCACAGAGCCCGCACAGAGCGGACTCGCCTGCGGCGAGCCGCGACAATGCGGGCGACCGGGGACATTCGGCGAGCCGCGACAATGCGGGCGACCGGTACAATTGATTTGTACGGCAGAAGCCGTCAAAAAATATTTTTAAGGAGGTATCCCCATGAAGAAGATCCTGTCCCTGGTACTGGCTCTGGCGATGGTTCTGTCCGTCTGCTCCTTTGCGGCGGCGGAAGCCAAAGAGCCCGTGCACCTCGTCTGGTTCATGTACACGGCGAGCGAAACCCCCATCGACTGGCCCGAAGTGGAAGAAG
>ODAI012539633.1_pt1 | contig 10402 bp, 9 predicted proteins | sample 1539321 | NCBI WGS metagenome assembly ODAI01 (sample SAMN02144231, study PRJEB22623) | gut metagenome | biome: sheep rumen | host: Ovis aries | place: New Zealand | reverse complement strand
CATTCTAAACATCTTATTCTACCGGTGTTTCTCTCCTTTTCTTGGTACTTCTTTTCCTCTCTTTACATCCGAAATAAAGAGAGGAAAAGAAGTACATAAAGTATGCAACAAAATATGTTATTTGTTGCATTTATCTAACTGATTGTTTGACATGTGCTCAAATAACAAGATATTGAGACTAATGGCAGAGCGTTGTTTTGTGAAGAGTAGTATTTCAAAAAATACGTCCGTTTGTTCAATTAGATTTATAATTATTAAGAAATGTAACAAATAATTCAATCTGTGAAATTCGATATTTTTTAAATACTTTATATATATGTAAGATTTAAAAAAAGATGGTGAAACAAAATGGCAGTTGCAAATTTACACGAAACATTATTAGCATACACTCTCAGAAAGAATCAACTTGCTGTAGAGATTTCTAATTTGCAAAGTCAGAAGTCATTAGCAGTATACAAACAAGGCGATGCTCGAGCAATAAAGGCTCAAGATGAAGAAGAAGTAAGAAGATACTTTAGATCATTATATGATGAGAATGAAGAATATAACGGAAAATACAAAGATTATACTCAAATTCCTGATTTTGAAGCAGAAATGGATAAAATAGCAGCAAAATATACCGATGAATTAGAAGAGTTAACAGCTTGGGAAGCAGCTTTAGACTCACAAATTACAACAAACAGTGCAGAACTTGAAGAAATTAATGCATATATGGAATCAATGAAGTCAATGTTATCAAGTAATATTCAAGAAGATTTCAATTACGGATTGAACAGTTAATAAAAAATAAAATATAAGAGAAAGAAAGATTAAAAAAACGGATGTCATATGTCATCCGTTTTTCAAATATAAGTTTAATATAGTAAAATAGTACAATTTATGGGGTTCACATGATATAGAACATATGATATAATATAATAAGAATGAGTATATGTTGAGTATATAAATTTTATATTTGCAGACTTGTTTAAAAAGTTTATAATACGAAAATAAAAGAATGAGAATACTATAGTATGAAGAAAAAGTTAAAAAATATGCGTTTTGGTTTCACGATAGCGGAATTGCTGATAACGATGTTTATTGCGATGATTGTGGCTGCAGCGATGGTTCCTCTTGTTGGTCCGAAAAAGATTAAATTTCCGGAGTTCAATAAGGTTCATGGTATATATGAATGCTATTGGGACGGTGAAACCTTAAGAGCATATTATGCTGATTCAGAACATGTAAACGGTGATTCCTCAAAAGAGGTAGTAGGAGACAACTATTGTAAATTTACACCACCGGATGGTGCTGATCATTTTGAAATATATGCAATAACAAGCGGTACTGATGGGTATTTAGGAAATCTGGAAGACGATATCTCTGCATCTATCACACCTTCCGGTACTCCGATAAATGAAGGTAAACTGTCACTTACTAATTTTGGTCCTCTTGATGGTAGCATTAGCTCTGATTTGGCAAAGATTACTTCAACTGTTACCGATGACTTGTATAAAATACCTGATCCTAAAAAGAAAGGAGAATTTCTGCCGCTTAAAAATGTTGTTGCAGGTATTTTTAATGACAGATGGGGGATTGGTGATAATTCAGGAACGTACAGTGCTTTAGATAGACCGTATGCTGTTATAACTGATTTTCATTCCACAGTGGCTCCGGGAGGCGGAGGTTTTGCAAAATCTTTTTCTGTAGAAAAAACAATAAAGAACGGCACTGAGGAATATTGTATTCCTGATACAAGTAAATTCTATGGTCCTGCCCCCAGTGCAGAATCAAGTAAATATACAACAGGTGGTAAATTTGATATTGATAAGTATAAGAAATATTTACACGATAACGGCTTTTGCTACGGATATGTTCATCATCCGGGTACTGACAGCGTCCCCGGATTCAGATTAAGGGAAAGACATAAAATTCTTTTTCCGATAACCGGTTATAGTGGATCATTAACTAAGACTCAGATGACAGGATCTACTCCGACAGAAACAAATCCTGCTATAGCATTTCATTTTGCTGACCAAAGCAAAGGAAAATTTAAGGTTCAATTTACGGCACAAGCTGAACCAGACGGTGGATACGGTGATGCGTTATTTAACGGAAATGCCGGTAATTATACCTTTGAGAATATAGGTAGGTCTGCCAAGACAAGAACGATAAATGTTCCCAACAACAGCTCCACTCTGTGTCCTAAATGTAAGATTATGTATATGGATAACAATGGTAATATTCATGCGCTTGTAGGGCAATCTTTGGGTAATGCTGTCACATTTACAACGGAACCTAATGCTCCGTTTGAATTCTATACAAATGAAGGCACTAAAAAAGGTCAAGAGATTAATGACGGAAAAATATGTTATGAAAAAGACGGTTTATGCGTAGATGATAAAGAAAGCACTCGTATTTATGCAGGTGCAAAGTTTATGGATGATGGTGCTTTCACCTGGGCACAGAATGGCTTGGACGCAAATATAAGATACGTGAATGCAGGTAAACCGGGAAATATTGAGGTGTTCAGAACAAACAGTCTGGATGGAGCTCCTTTATACTTGTTCCCTGATAAAAATAATACCTCATCAACCGTTGTCTCAAAGTCAAGTGACAAATCAGATTCAAAAAGCTATATTGTTTCAGCACAGGTAATTGATGCTACAAATACAGGCACTCAAAATGTTACAAATGCGCCTGCATATACATTACATGACTATATGTTACCGTATCCTGAAGAATCTATTATAAATGCAACTGTTCCTGATAACAGCAGATTTTCATACTTAGAAGCAATAAAGGCAACTCGTTTCAGAGAAAACGCTATACTTGCATTATGCGGCGTTGAAAAAAACAGATGTCCGGGGTATGGTGGAGCCGGTGCGTACCCGCTGATAAGTAATTTTAGTACTTATTTTAATGTAGTAGTTACAAATCAACAAGAGGGTTTTAAAAATAATACATATGAAAAAAAAATCCCTGTTGAATATAATCTCAGGAAAGATGGTGAGCCGCAAAAACTGAAATGTGCAAATAAAAACATTGACTCAATAACTATTGGAAAAAATGATGTATGCAGAGGTTCAGAACATTTCAGAGGAAGAGGAGCTGTAATAATATTATGGTAAATACTAATAAAAAGTCAGGATTTTCTATTGCAGAAGCATTGATAGCAATGCTTATCCTTTCAACGTTTTTTGTTGTTACCTCTAAAGCGGTCAACATAAAACCTAAACAAGAAGTATCTGAAAATCCTCATGGTTTTTATGAATGTTATATAAATCCCGCAGATAATACTATAAAGGATCAATTTGTTCTAAATGACGGGGTTATGACTTTACCTGATAAAAAAGGTAAAGATTGCAGATTTATTCCGCCAAAGAGTGTTCCGCATGTGATAATTTATAATATAACAAACGGAAAATATTACAATTCAATACAGCCTCAATTTACAAATGAAATCATATTAAGCGGAAAAGATGAGCTCGATAATTTTTATCAATATTTTGAAGAGCCAAGCAGCGGAAATACAAATCTTGTCGAGTTAGAAAATTTCTTATATCAGAATTATCCGAAATCTAAGATATATGAAATCTTGCATAGTCAAGCAGGCGGTGCTAATAGTTATCAAGGCTCTGCCGTATTTTTCGGATGGTAGTTAATACAAACAGGAGAACATATGTTTAAAAATACAAAACAAGGATTTTCTTTAATAGAGGTAATGATACTTTTTACTTTGCTTGCTGTTATATTAGCGGCATCAATGCCTATATTGACGAAAAAAAGTAATCCTATCCCTAAAAACATTTCCCACGGTGTATATAGGTGTATTGCTACTCCAAATGACGGCGTTGTTGAAGAGCTTTATAATGCTAACAGATTGATTGTAAAAAATAAAAATTTAACAAAATGTACCTTTAATGTGCCGACTGCATCTGTATACAAGGTTGAAATGTACGGTGCAGGTGCCGGCGGAACCATGTATGCTGAAATGAAACCGGTACTATCTTCAGATAACGGCGTAAGAGAGTTTACATTATCTGATGCAGCTAGTTATGCCGCTAATCCGGCAGCACATCCTGTTAATCCGAATAAAAGCGGTTATAAACTAACAGATGAAGATATAAAAAAGGTTTTTAGCGGAAAATATGTAAAAAAGTCGGAATATTCAGCAAAAGCAGGTGACGGTGGAGATGCAAAAATATCATACTATAGCCCTGCAGATGCTGTTTGCAGGTATAAGCCTAACACATCAATATATAATCTGCAAGAGTTGAAGAATTTTATGAATGAAGTTCCAACTATGGCTTTGCCCACAGTATATTATACTGAAAGCAATTTAATGACGCCATTATCACCGGATTCATATACGCAGATTACTAATTATCAATTTCAATTAGATTCTTTATGTAAGATTGCTGAAAAATATCAGAGAAATGAACTAATCATTCCTCCTAATCTGCATAATACTAAAGACGAGAATACCTGTATAGATAATGGCAACAAGGAAAATTGTTTTACGTATAAAAATAGTCTATCTCTCAGTTCACGCGGAGGAAAAGGCGGTTTAGGAAGCTTTTTGACAGTATCTTATACGTTACCGAATCCTAATAATGTATCAAGATATCTTAAAACAGAAAAATTCCCTTATACAGCATTAATTGGTAAGATATATAGCAATTATAAAGACGAAATCGGTCGTTACTACGGATTTGGTATAGGTTCTTGTAATGGAAACGGTGTATGCAATTCTAATCGTCCGGAAAGTGCTAAAAAAGGTAATTCTCAAAACGAAAATGGAATGGATACTGACGGTACAAAATATTTAGATTTTACTGTCGGTAAAATAGCTAAAGTAACAGCTAATGAAGATAATTTTAAGATTATACAAGCGGATGATGGCGATAGTGTCGATATACGTTTAGCTTGGTCTGTTCCCACGAAGTTCTATGGTACTAAGAATCAGTATAAAACGACAATAACCGAACCTGCAACCGGCGGTAAAGGCGGATATATTCAAGTAGAAAAAGCAAAAAATTGGGAGGCAGATTTTAATCCAGCTAGTCTTACATTCTTGAAAAAAGATAATTCGTGGAAGATAAATAATAAAAATAGTAATGGTGAAAATATTACCGGAGAAGATGGTAATGACGAAATTTTTGATTCCCGTAAAATCAGTGCTTCAACAAGTGTTATACCATATGATATATATAGTAATCGTAAAATAGGTGAGTTTAGTGAACCAAAGTTGAAAATACAATCAGAATTATTAGAAAAACATTATAGATTAGGCGGTCCGGGAACTTACGGTCAAAAAAGAACTTTTAAAGTATCCTCATTGGGTAAAACTTGCACGATGTTTGTTTATCCGGGAGGAGAACCTTATAATTACGCAAACGATTTATTGTCAGGTAAAAAAACTCATGCTCAAATTCTTAAAGATTTAAATAATATAGAAACCAAACTTAATACAACTATGACATGTAAAGACGGAGATGAGGTAGTTTTTCGCGATTCAGCACTTGGCGGCAAGTATGATTTAAAATTATACGGAAATGAAATTGTTAATGGTAAAGAGTACGTAAAACCATTTATTTGGGATAGTTCAATAGAAGATAATTATGAGCATACAGTCTCAAGTTCTGCCAATGATAAAGATAGCGGAATATATATGCCGGATACTTCAAGATTTACACATAAGTATAAAGCATTCTTCTCAAAACTTTTTGTAAAAGATATTCTAAGCCTTGATTCAATTTATAATGTTAGCATTGGAGGAAAAGGAACTGTTTTAATAGATAAATGCACCGGTCCTAAAGGTAAAGTAATAATAGATTTATATGAACAAAGTTGGACACAGAGTGTCACTACGGATAAACAAAGCAGTGATTACGGTATAGTGAAGAATGCTGAGTCATATAAAGATATAAAAAAGCAGGACAATATAATCGATAAAAACGGAATATACGATGATAGTCGCGGATGCTATAATACTAATTACGGTCCTGATAACGAAGAAAAACTATTGATAACTGGAAATGAATATAAAGATAAATACCAAGTATCTGCAGGTTCAGGCGGCGGCGGTGCTATTGTAATAACTTGGTAAAAATAATAACAAGCCGGATTCTTTGGCAAACAATGCCTCAGAAGGACAGGGCGTTATAATTAATTTAAACAACATTAAGAGGTATTAAAAATGAATAAGCATAAAGGTATGACTCTGACTGAAGTCTTAATAGCACTCGGTGTAGTAGGAGTACTTGCGGCCATCTCAATCCCGCAAATAAACAAGGTTAAACCTAATCAGGAAATGATAAAATTTAAAAAAGCGTTCTCTATAACACAAAGGATTGTTAGTGAGCTTGTACACGATGATGACTTGTATCCCGATATTAAAGGCGAACCGTACAATTCAGGTTTGTCGAATATTGATTTTGTAGCAGAAGTTCATGGGGTAAGATACAACGGAGATGAAAAATTCTGTAAACTTTTTGCTTCCAGAATGCAAGTTGTCGGAAAAGTTGATTGCTCTCATACTAGTTATGAAAAAGAGGATGTTGATAATTATGGTGATAATTCCGGCACTCAAGAAAACTACACGAAAGTAACATTTGATCCAAGCTTTACAACTGTTGACGGTGTTCAATGGTGTTTACCAATGACTGATTTTTCAGCAGGCTCAGAAGACTCTGCTCAAGAAATAGCAATAGACGTGAATGGTAATTCAGGATATAATTGTTTTGCGTCCGATTATTCGTACAATTCCAGTGTCGATACCGAAACACAATATTGTAAAAATCCTGACAGGTTTATAATAAAGGTAAACCGCTCAGGTGATGTTTGGGTTGATGGTGATGTAGAGAAAAAATATCTTGAATCAAATAAAACTACCAAGTCTTATAAACAAATTTTAAAAGAAATTGAAGAGGGAAAAGGTAATGAATAATAAATACGGATTTACTTTATCTGAGGTACTTGTTACAATGGCAGCGTTAGGACTTATTGCTGTTGTATTAATCCCGACAGCTGATAAGCTTAAGCCGAATCATGAACTGTTAATGTTTAAAAAAGCTTATTATACTGCAAGCAGAGTCGTTCAAGATTTGATTAACGACCCTAACAGCTATCCCGGAACAAATGATCCTGATACATCAGGTTTTTCAAATACATCGTATGTTGTTACGTACCATAATGAACCATATGGCGGAGAAGGAGACGAAGGTAAACAAAAATTCTGTAAATTATTTGCATCAAGACTGAATATCGTTGGTGATATTGATTGCTCAAAAGACGGATATGAAGAAGAATTAAAGTTTACAAAATATAATGGTTTTAGTTATAACAGTCAAAAATTTAATCCCAGTTTTACAACTTCTGACGGTATTCAGTGGGGAGTCCCCGCAAATGATTTTTCAGATGAAATCCAAAGTATAGTAGTTGATGTTAACGGTGAAAAAGGTGAAAATTGTTATGATAACCAAAAAGAGTATGATTTAAATGATGACAAAAATTTAAAAGCAACATTTGACTGTAAAACTCCTGACAGGTTTATAATAAAAGTAAACAGAGAAGGTAAAGTTTGGGTTGACGGTGCTATTGAAAAAGCGTACTTGAAATCTAAAAGTAATACAAAAAAATATAAGAGTTTTAATACTAAACAATAAAATAATCAAAACAAATAAAAACACAAAGTTGATAATTGAATAAAAGTTAAAAAAAATCAGGTTCTTCGGCGAACAATGCCTCAGAACGACAGGATGTAAAATCTCCACGCAAAATAAGCAGTCATTATAAAAGCAAGCGGACGTAAAAACTCTGCGCAAAATGAGCAGTCATTCTGAGGGCGATTAGCCCGAAGAATCCGGCTAATAATAAACAAATAATCAAAACAAAATTATGGATCAAAAACAAGGATATACATACATTCTATGCAGCAAAAAAAATGGAACGCTATACATCGGTGTTACATCGAATCTTGTTAAACGAATTTGGGAACATAAAAATAAATTTGCAGATGGTTTTACGAAAAAATATAATATTAGTCAGCTTTGTTATTATGAAGTTTTTGATAATATAAGAAATGCAATAGAACGTGAAAAACAATTAAAGCAACTTAGAAGAAAAGAAAAATTAGACTTAATAGAAATTCATAATCCTGACTGGAATGATTTATATTATGATATTATAAAATAAAAGTTAATAATAAGCTGGGTTCTTCACCCTAATCGGGTTCAGAACGACAGGGCGTGAAAACTCTACGCAAAACGAGCAGTCATTATAAAAGCAAGCGGACGTAAAAACTCTGCGCAAAATGAGCAGTCATTCTGAGGGCGATTAGCCCGAAGAATCCAGCTAATAATAACCAAAAAACTAAAACAAACTAAAATAAAAAATAGTAAATTAAAAAAAAAATAATAAAGAGGTAATAATGTTTAAGAAAAAAGGATTTACAACGGCAGAAGTGCTGATAACGCTTGGTATAGCAGGTGTTCTTGCAATGATGGTTCTGCCTATGACGAACAAATTAAAACCAAACAGAGAAATGATGATGTTTAAAAAAGCTTACCACGAAACAAACAGAATTGTTAATGAGCTTATTAATGACGAAGACTTATATCCGGATGATAATAATAACGTAAATAATTCAGGATTCTCTAATACCTCTGAGGTTGAATATAAAGGTAAAACTTTTGGCGGAGCTTCTATAGATACCGAACTACGGAAGTTCTGTGAATTGTTTGCTGCAAAAATCAATGCTAAACTGGATAATAATACCTATCATTGCAATTATTCAGGATATGGTAAAACAGGTAGCAGCTATAATTTTGAAAAACCGAATTTCATTACTCCCGACGGAATTGCATGGGGACTTCCTCATAGCGATTTTAATGCTGGTAGTAATGACTCAAAAACAGCAATTGTTGTAGATGTAAATGGTATTAATAAAGGTGATAATTGCTTTGAAGGAAAAAATTGTAAAAATCCGGACAGATTCGTAATGTTTGTTGACAGATGGGGAAAAACCTGGGTTGAAGGTGATGTGGAAAAGCTTTATCTGAATACTACCGGTTCTACAAAATCATATAAAGATTTAACTAAAAATTAAAATAAGGATATAACTATGAAAAATAAATCAGGTTTTACTATTGCAGAAATGCTTATTGCACTGGGTATAATATCAATACTAACAGGTGCGGCTATTTTTACTTTTAAACCTTTTGATAAGGGTATAAAGTATTTGTATTCAAATATATATGAAAATTTAGACAGAGCTTTCTATAATATTATGACTTATGATATTCCTAAAAATGATTATTCAAATCCGTTTGGTGATACGAATAAGGACGGTAATGCATACATAAGAAGAGATGATGAAGACACAGGCGCAGTAGAACTTTGTAAAAGGCTTATTAGTTATATTTCTACTGTAGAAAATGATGAAAGTACTTGCAGTTCAACAAAAATTGTTAGCAAAAATGCTGATAACAGTAACTTCGTCGAAGGAAAAGTGCAGTTTACGGCTGTTAACGGTGTAAGATTCTTTATCTCAAGAATGTATCCTGAAAATAATGATACTGCGGGCGAACGTTTTTATGTTATATATGCCGACCTTAACGGTGAGAACGGACCTAACTCGGTAGAATATATACCGCCTTCAAAAGCTAATAATTTTAAGACTACAGATCCTGATATTTTCGCATTCGCAGCGCTTGAATCCGGAAGAATTTGTCCTCTTGGCGCTCCCGAAGTTGATACAAGATATTTGTCAACAAGGATTAGATATCAAGATGATACAAACGGTGTGACATATAAATATACAGTAAACTCAATGCCGTATATTTATTCTAAAGCTGAAGCATGGGGATATTATCTTCCTGCAGACCATATTCCTGATAATTGCGGAGAACAAGGAGATTACGGACTGTGTACATCTTATAAAAAAGATGACGATAATAATGATGTTCAAGATTCTGTAGATGATGCTTATGTTATCCCAAACGGCTCTCCGTATTCATATAACGGATATGTCAGAAATATTTTAAAAACATCTGCAAATGTCGATAGTAATATATACTCATTTTTGCTTTATGACCCTAAAAATGACGGTGCAAAAAATTCAACACCTGTTACAATGTCAGAATATTTTCAAAATAGCCTGATGAGCAAGGATGAAGACGGTATTTTTAATGTAATCTTTAAATCAGATGAAATTGCAAATGGCGGGTATAAATGCAGATTAAAGTCTGACGAGGAATGTGAAGTTGTTATTGATAAATATCGTCAATAGATAGTTGTCGTAAGTGCTAAACAGAAAAAAACATGTTATAATAACTCTATGAATAATGATAAAACTAAAGCAATGCGTAAGTTTTCTAATGCCTTGAACGCTAATGACATGGTATCTGCAAAACATATT
>ODAI013400113.1_pt1 | contig 10403 bp, 9 predicted proteins | sample 1539321 | NCBI WGS metagenome assembly ODAI01 (sample SAMN02144231, study PRJEB22623) | gut metagenome | biome: sheep rumen | host: Ovis aries | place: New Zealand | reverse complement strand
TGGTTTTCAGAAAATATCAGTGTTAGAAAGGGATATGATTTAATCAATAACTTTACCCCTATATCAGAATTTCTGGAAAGCTGGAGCGGTGCTTATATCGGCAAATGTTCCCGTGAGGTAGTAACAATCAAATAAATAAAAAGCCTTGGCTGTAACGGCACAGTCAAGGCTTTTTAATTGTGCGCCCAGCATGGGCGCACTCTAATGGGTGAAAGTCCCTAACCAGCCCTGATAGCGGGAATGGTATAGCTGAACACCAAGGGTGTCCATCGTGAGGTGGAATCTGAAGGAAGGTGTAGGCAAATCTCCGGTCTGACGAACAGAAATCACATGAGGTTATGTGCTGGGATAAGGTTGCATTACAAACTGAAGTCCAATAGCTATTCGGAACAACACATAATACATGTGGCAGATACACGGAGAGAAAGAGTGCGTTCTTACCTGGGGAGGTCTCACGGACATGACCACTTGATGTATTTCATAGTCATGGTTGAAACAAGATTTATCGTGAGAAGTCAGCCGAGGCCATAGTACCAAGCTGGTTGCAAACAGCGGGGGAAGGGCCGAACTTTAGGAGAAGTCAGTAAATGAATGTAACCAAACATGTATTAAAGGGCAGACAACTTCATAATGAGGGCTGTTTGGGGATGGTACCTGCGGAACAGGGAGAGTATCCAAAAGCGTCCAACCATGAGAGGATTACTGAAAACAACGACTTCATCATGGATATGCAGACGGGCGGATTGCTTGAGAGGATTTTAGACAGGGATAACATGAACAATGCGTATCTCAGGGTGAAATCCAATAAGGGAGTCGGCGGAGTCGATAAGATGAGTGTGGATGAACTTCTGCCATATCTTAAAGAAAACAAAGATAACCTGCTCAGACAATTACGGCTGGGAAAATACAAGCCCCAGCCAGTCCGCAGGGTAGAAATACCAAAGGAAGAAAAGGGTAAAGTCCGTAAGTTGGGAATACCGACGGTGGTAGACAGGGTAATTCAGCAGGCTATTATGCAGGTGCTGACCCCTATTTATGAACCTCAGTTTTCCGATAACAGCTACGGATTTAGACCAAACCGCGGTGCCCACGATGCCCTAAGAAAATGCCAAGAGTATGCTGATGAAGGCTACTGCTATGTTGTGGACATGGATTTGGAGAAATTCTTTGATACCGTGTGCCAGAGCAAGCTAATGGAAGTCCTTTCCAAAAGCATAAACGATGGCAGGGTTATGTCACTGGTAAACAAATATCTCAATGCTGGAATAGTTCAACATGGAGTATTTGAAAGAAGTGAAAAGGGAGTGCCGCAGGGCGGTCCGCTCAGTCCATTACTGAGTAATGTAATGCTCAACGAGCTTGATAAGGAGCTGGAGAAGCGTGGTCATAGATTCGTGCGCTACGCCGACGACTGCATGATACTGTGTAAGAGCAGGAAAAGTGCGGAACGTACCATGTTAAGCATAACCAAGTTTATTGAAGGAAAATTGTTTCTTAAGGTGAACAAGGAGAAAACTGTTGTAGCCCGTATAAACAAGGTGAAATTCCTTGGATATGGATTTTACATTTACAAAGGGAAATGTCGTCTAAAACTTCATTCTAAATCCAAAGTGAAAATGAAAAGCAAAATACGGGAAATTTTAAACCGTAACAAAGGGATTAGTAATGAAGCCCGCCGAAGGAACTATATGCAATTCATAAAAGGCTGGCTCCAATATTTTAAGCTGGCTGATATGAAGGACATACTTAGAGACACTGACGGCTGGATTAGGCGGAGGATTAGAGCTGTGTACTGGAAGCAATGGAAGAAGATTAAAACAAGATACCGCATGATACGCAGGTATAACATTCCAGAGTGGAAAGTGCATGAGTTGGCAAATTGTCGCAAGGGCCCATGGCGAGCGGCACTAATGCTGAACCAAATTCTTTCGGATAAAGAAATAGCCAGCCAAGGGTACATACCCATGACCAGCTATTATCTGCATATTTGTGAAAACTAGAGAACCGCCGTGTACCGAACGGTATGCACGGTGGTGTGAGAGGTCGGAGGATTTATTTAAAATCCTCCTCCTACTCGATGGTCAGCGTCAGATTAATTTTATATATTAGTCTTTGATTTCCCAAGCCTTGGCGTAGAGGTCCTCAGCGAACTTTTCCATATCGGTAGGCATCCAGACCTTCTTTTCCTTGTTGTACTTGCATTTTACGGTGATATCTGCAGTGCCGGACTTTGGCGTATTTTGTAAGCGATTTATAAAAATATCTGTCAAAGCATCCTGGAGAGCTGCCTTGGAGCCCACAGCACCCTGGAGCTTTTTGCTTTCCTCAGCAGTTGGTTCAGCCACCAGTACATTGCTGTCATACTTTTCGAAGGTAATCTTTACATCAGCCTCGTCGTCCTTCTCAGAAACTATGGTGGAGGACTTCACTTCAATCTGAGCCAGCTTTGCAATCATTTCTTTGCCGATTTTTCTGGCCTGCTCCTTGGTGAGCAAATCACCGGAGCTGCGCTGGAAGGAAGGTACAAAGGCATCAAGAAAGTCATCTTCCACATCAATGGAATCGTCATACTTGCTCAAAACCTTTGAGTCAAGCTGCAGCATGGCTGTGGCCAGATTCTTGATACCCACATCGGCCTTTTCGCGGGTCAGGGAGCATGCAGTACAAATCATACATACTACTACGAATAATGATACCAGTAATAAGTTCTTTTTCATAAAAATCTCCTTTTAAAAAAATTGCTATATGGTTGCTACCTATACAACCTGATATATTATAGCACGATGCTTAGTAATATTCTGCTGGAGATAAGTCCCAATGTAAATTCTTTTTCATTAATTGGCGGACCTGGGCTGTCGGCTTTTGTAATATGTGGCTTATATGTTATAATTTAGGCAGTTGCAATAATAACCGAAAAGAATGTTTATGCTGTTTAATGGAGGTTTTGGAATGGATTTTATAAAAAAACCTATGGAAATAGAAAATAAGAGTATGGAAATAATTGCACCTCATCTGAAGGGTCTTAATTTAAATGAGGAGGAGACCAAGGTTTACTCTCGCATGATTCATGCAGCAGGCGATGTGGAGTATGCCCCTATTATCAGAATCCATCCAGATGCTATTGCAGCTGGCAAGGAAGCAATAAAAAGGGGATGCAATATTTATACTGATGTGGAAATGGTGCGTACTGGTATCAACAAGCGCAAGCTGGCTACTTTTGGCGGTGAGGTGTTCTGTCGCGTGGCGGATCCTGAGATTGCCAGGGAGGCCAAGGAAAAGGGGATTACCCGTTCCATGGCGGCAATGCAGAGCTTTGGCAAGGCTTTGGATGGGGCAATTATTGCCGTGGGCAATGCTCCTACGGCCCTTTTTGAGGTACTGCGCATGGTGGAGGAAGAAAAACTGCGTCCTGCCCTGATTGTTGGTATTCCTGTTGGCTTTGTGGGTGCAGCGGATTCCAAGGAGGCTCTTGCCAAGAATACTTTGGTGCCTTATGTGACTGTGGAGGGTACCAAGGGTGGCAGCCCAATAGCAGCATCTGTTATTAATGCTATTATGTATATTATTGATAATGAGCGCGTGTAATAAATTTTAAGGGGCGTTATAAATGGAATGCCTTATTCCAAGAGTTGTAATTGCAGCTACCAAGAGCGGTTCCGGCAAGACGACCATTGTCACCGGCCTTTTGGCGGCTTTAAAACAAAAGGGCGTTAAGGTTCAGCCCTACAAGGTTGGGCCTGACTATATAGATCCGGGATATCATAGGCTGGCCAGTGGTCAGCCTTCCCACAACCTTGATTCCTGGCTGATGTCCATGGATACAATGGTAGAGGTTTTCGCCAATTCTGCCTCCAAGGCTGAGCTGGCAGTAATAGAGGGCGTTATGGGCCTTTATGATGGTGGCAGGAAGGGTATCAGCTCCACGGCAGAAATCGCTAAAAGCCTTGCTGCCCCGGTTGTGCTGGTGCTGGATTGTAAATCCATGGGAGCTTCGGCGGCAGCTTTGGCCTTGGGCTTTAAGCTGTATGACAAGGATGTCAAGCTGGCGGGGGTTATTCTTAATCGTCTTGGCTCCGATAACCATGAAAAAATAATACGTGATGCTTTGGAGGAGCTGGATATTCCTGTGCTTGGCGCAGTTCGCCGCAATGATAGCCTCGTTATGCCGGAGCGTCATTTGGGGCTTCTGCCTGTGGAGGAAAATCAGGAGCAGGAGATTATTAATCGCATGGGGGAGGCCATGGCCTCACAAATTGATGTGGATGAGATTATCCGCATTGGTAAAAGTGCCGGCGTCATGGAGGTTAAGGACAAGGAACTCAATGATAATGGCAAAACTAAGGTGCGTATTGGTATTGCCAGAGATGAGGCATTTTCCTTTTATTATCCTGAAAGCATTCGCGTTTTGGAGGCAAAGGGAGCGGAAATCGTCGAATTCAGTCCACTTAGTGATGATGAGCTGCCCCAGGTGGATGGACTGATTTTTGGCGGTGGCTTTCCAGAAATGTTTGCGGATAAACTCAGTTCCAACAGGACTTTAATAGAAGCTATAAAAAGTGCCGCCCATGATGGTATGCCAATATACGCCGAGTGTGGCGGGTTTATGTTTTTGAGCAGGGCCATGGAGGACTTTGAAGGCAGGGTATTCCCAATGTGTGATATCCTCCCGTGCCGTGTGAAGATGAACAGCCGGCTTCAGATGGTGGGCTATGTTTCTGCAGAACTGCAGTCGGATGGAATTTTGGGTAAAAAGGGTGACGTGATAAAAGGACACGAATTTCATTTTTCCACAGAGGATGCAGAGAATGGAAGCTCAGAGGCTGAGCGTGCCTTTAAGTTTACCCGCTCCAGAAATGGCTCCGAATATTTGGGGGGCTACAGCAAAGGAAATGTGCTGGGTTCTTATCTGCATTTGCATTTTGCAGGCTATCCTCAGGCAGCGGACAGCTTTATTGAAAAATGCGTTGAGTATAGAAGAAAGAAATAAGGTATAAATATGGGTAAAATTATTTTAGTTACCGGCGGTGCCAGAAGTGGCAAAAGCTCCTTTGCAGAGCGTTATGTGGCAAAGTACGGAAAAAAGGTTGGCTATATTGCCACCTCAAAAATATGCGACGAGGAAATGGAATATCGGGTTAGGCTGCATCGTGAGCGCCGTCCTGCTGACTGGGAAACCTTTGAGTCACCATACAGTGCCCATGAGGTTATCCGTGAGCAGGGCAAGTCCTACGATATGTTTTTATTTGACTGCATGACCATATATGTAAGCAATATCTTAAGTACCGTTAAGGATATAGATGATTTTGATGGCAATTATAAAATCGTTACCAAAAGACTGAAGCAATTGATAACAGCCATTTTGGAATCTGATGCCACAGTGGTTATGGTTACAAATGAGGTGGGGTCTGGTATTGTTCCTAACAGTCGTTTGGCCAGGGAGTACAGGGATTTGGCCGGCCTTGCCAATCAGATGCTGGCAGAGGTGGCAGAAAAGGTCTTTTTGGTGGTGTCCGGGATTCCGGTGGATATAAAGAAGATTGCTGAAAGTATATAATGTGTTTTAGGTATAAGGGGATAGGAATGGCAAAGAAAATTATGTGCATGGGAACCTCGTCCCATGTGGGAAAAAGTATACTGACTACGGCACTTTGCCGTATTTTTTATAGACGGGGCAAGCGGGTGGTTCCTTTCAAAGCCCAGAATATGGCCCTAAATTCTTACGTTACCAGAGACGGTGACGAAATGGGACGTGCCCAGGTGGCCCAGGCTGAGGCTGCCGGTATGGAGCCTATGGTTGATATGAATCCTGTACTCTTAAAGCCAACGGGCAATTCCTGCTCCCAGGTGGTTATTATGGGTAAGCCGGTGGGCAATATGTCCGCCAAGGAATATCATCAGGGCTATTCCTTGAAGGCCTTTGAGGCAGTAAAGGAGGCTTTGGGGCGTCTTGACAGGGATTATGACACTATTGTTATTGAGGGAGCAGGCAGTCCTGCTGAGGTCAATCTGAAGGCAAATGATATTGTTAATATGCGGGTGGCAAAGTATTTGAATGCCCCTGTTCTTTTAATTGCGGATATTGACAGAGGCGGTGCGTTAGCTTCCTTGGTGGGAGCCTTGGAGCTATTGGATGAGGATGAACGGGAGCTGGTAAAGGGGCTTGTTATTAATAAGTTCCGTGGTGATGTAAGTCTTCTCACTCCTGCACTGGATTTCTTGGAGAAAAAGACGGGCAAGCCAGTTTTGGGAGTAGTGCCTCATATTGAAAAGATGGGAATTGATGACGAGGATTCAGTTTCCCTTCAGGATAAGCAGGCTGTGCCTACTGATGGGGATATTAAGATTGCTGTAATTCAGACACCAAAAATCTCCAATTTTACAGATTTTGATGCTCTTTCCAATGAAGGTGATGTTTCATTATACTATGTTCAGGATGCCGCAGATTTTGGTACCCCTGATGTTGTAATGCTTCCGGGAAGCAAGAACACTACTGAGGATATGCTGTATTTGGAAAAATCCGGGATTGGTCAGCTGGTAAAAAAGCATGCTGAGGCGGGTAAAGCTGTTATTGGCATTTGCGGTGGTTATCAGATGCTAGGTGAAAGGATTATGGACCCACATCATACTGAGTCAGATAATGACGAGGTAAATGGTCTGGGCCTTCTGGGAATGACCACCCTTTTTGCCGAAAAGAAGCTCACCTCCCAGGTGAAGGCAGATTGTAATAATCTTGGCTTTATGGGCCAAAGCATCAGTGCTGGCAATCTGGCAGGCTATGAAATTCACATGGGGCAGACGGATTTTACAAGGGAATCCGACAGCCATCCATTTGTGATAAGGGAACGGAGCCGTACGGAGTGCAATAACATTGAGGGTACAGCCTGTGCCAGGGGCAATGTTTTTGGCACCTACATACATGGTGTTTTTGATAATGACGAATTTAGACGAAGTGTTTTGAATGCTGTGCGTATAACCAAGGGGCTGGCTCCATTGGAAAATACCAGAAATGTCATGGCAGAAAAGCAGCAAAGCTATGAACGGCTGGCAGATATAGTGGAGCAGCATTTGGACATGGATAAACTGATGGAAATAATGGGTGAGAATAATCAATGATAACGGCTATATTGGCATTCTTTATTGATGCGGTTATGGGGGATCCCAGAAGCAAGCTGCATCCTGTGGTGCTTATTGGCAACCTCATAGCGGGAATCGAGGGAATGCTCTACGGTAAGGAAGATAGTGACAGAAAAAAGCTGGTGCTTGGAGGAATCCTGGTTGTTTTGGTTTTACTATTCACCTTTGCTGTAGTAAATGGTATAATGAATTTAGTAAAAATGTTAGATAATATATACGTTGTAACCCTTATAGAGGCTTTCTTTCTTAGCTTTACAATTTCACCGAAAAGCTTGGCGGCAGCCGGCAAGGAGCTTTATGGCTATCTGGTTGCGGATGACTTGGACAACGCCAGATACAAGGTGGGCTGGATTGTAGGACGGGATACGGACGAGCTGACACCAGGGGAGGTATCCAGGGCTACCATTGAAACTATAGCGGAAAATACGGTAGATGGCATTATTGCACCACTCTTTTATTTTGCTATAGGCGGTGTGCCGTTGGCCTTCCTTTACAGGGCAGTTAATACCATGGATTCCATGGTGGGCTACAAGAACGACAGGTATATCTATTTTGGTCGGGTGGCAGCCAGAGCGGATGATGTTTTAGGCTATATTCCCGCAAGAATAACGGGTCTGTTATTTGTGGTGTCGGCATTTATATTGGGCTATGACGGTAAAAAAGCCTGGAAAATTCTCAGAAGGGATGCCTCCAAGCACCCCAGTCCTAATGGAGGATGGGCTGAAGCCACTGTAGCTGGAGCCCTTCATATACGTTTGGGGGGCTTCAATTCATACTTTGGCAAGGTTCATTTTCGGGAGTACATGGGTGACCCCATTGAAGAGATAGGATTTGACCATATTATGAAGACAATTCGTCTGATGTATACGGATACGATTTTGTTTTTGATAATATGTCATATAATTTTTGCGATTTGTAGTATGGGAGTGCTGTAAATGCAGGCATTTCTTATAGGGTTACAATTTTTGACCCGTATATGTGTTGTTAAGCAGACAGTTTGGACGGAAGAAGATTTTGGCAAAAGTGTTCGCTTTTTTCCTTTGATAGGAGCTGTTTTAGGCTGCATCTATAGTGTGGTTGCCATGATATTGCTCTGGTTTCTGCCAAGCTATGGGATTTTTTTTCCACATCATTTGACTCACGTTCTGTTTGTGGCAATGCCGATTATTCTTACGGGCGGCATTCACTGCGATGGATTTATGGATACGGTGGATGGTATATTTTCCGGCAGGGACAGGGAGCGTATGTTGGAGATTATGAAGGACAGCTGCACCGGTGCCTTTGGTGTAGTGGCTTTCGTACTTTTAATGATGTTTCAATATGGAGCTGTTTCTGATGTACCAATGGAAGACTTGCCTGTGGCGCTTTTCGTAATGCCGATTATATCCAGAATGATGATGGTTTTTACCATGACTGTTTATCCGTATGCGAGAAAAGAAGGAATGGGAAAGGCTTTTAGTGAATATACTAATAAGAAAACCTTGGGGGTGGTTTTCTTATATGGACTGGCTTTGGTGCTGCCTTGGGGAGCAAACGCACTGATAGCAGTTTTGGTATCACTTTTGTTTACAATGTGTTTTTGCAATTATGTGACTAAAAAAATAGGGGGAGTCACAGGTGACGTTTATGGTGCAGTGTGCACCCTGTGCGAGTTGCTTGTTATGATTGCATTTACATGTAAAATACCTTTTTAAGAGGGGGAGATATATATGTTATTAGAAGTATTAGTACCTGGCTCCTGTGGCGAAATTGCACAGGGCTGGAGAGACGGGCAACCATTTTTGGTTACATGTCCGATAGGTCTATATTCTAGAGCATTAGTAACAGAAAGAACCTCTGCGAAGACTGGTTTGGGCAAGAAAGCTCGTGCAGCGCTGAAAAACACGGTGGGGTATATGGGATTTACGGATTTTCCGCTTGGCTTGGCTTTGGAGTCACAGCTTCCTACCGGCAAGGGGATGGCAGCCAGCACGGCAGATATTGTAGCAGTTATACAGGCTGTGGCAACTGCAATTGATGATGAGCTGGAGCCAGAGGAAGTGGCAGAGCTGGCAGCTGGTATTGAGCCAACTGATGGTGTGTTCTATCCGGGTGTGGTTCAGATGGACTACATGACCGGCAAGCTAATTGAGAGCTATAAACCGGTGCCAAAGATGATAATAGCAATGTTTGATACCGGCGGTACAGTAAACACAGTTGAGCTTCATTCCGATTATTCAGAAAACCGTGGCAATGAAAATAGTTCGGCAGATCTGTTGGAAGCCGTGGATTCTCTGAAAAAGGATTTTTCTCCGGAAAATATAGCCAGAGTGGCTACCATGAGTGCCCGTGCAAATCAGAGAATCTTGGAGAAACCACAGCTGGAGGAAATTATTGAATTTGCTCAAAGCCAAGGGGCTCTTGGAGTAAATGTGGCTCACAGCGGTACGATGCTGGGAATTCTTTTTAAGCCTGATGAGTCCATGCGCAAGGTTTTGGACATTGCCAAGGCTGTTGAGGCGAAGTTCCCACACATGGAATATTTCGAGACTGAACGTCTGATACCGGGTGGATGGATTATCAGACAGAGATAAATTTGTAAGGATGTTTTTTCAAGCATGAAGCCTTTTGAACATGGTGGTAATGTGTATAGCGCTGGAGTCCGCAAGCATGAGGTTGTGGATTTCAGCGCTAATATTAACCCACTGGGACTATCAAACAGTATAAAAAAATCAATAATAGACAATATGGAGAGCCTGGTTCACTACCCTGATCCTACAGGGACACTGCTGAAGCAGGCTATTTCTGTGCATTATGGTATTGATGCGGATAGGGTGATTTTGGGGAACGGTGCTGTGGAATTAATGTATATTTATTTCCATTGTCGCAGTCCCCAAAATGTTTTGATTCCTGTGCCTTCCTTCAGCGAATATGAAAGGGCGGCCATGGCGGCAAATTGCCATATTGAAAGACTCTATATGGCTAAGGAGCATGAATTCATCTTGGACAGGTCAGCTTTGATGGAGTATTTGCCCAAGGTAGATGCCGTGGTAATGGGCAATCCCAACAACCCAACTGGCGAGCTGATAACCAGAGATGCTCTTGAAAAGATAATTGCAGCGGCAGCAAAGTCCGGGACAGATGTTTTGGTGGATGAATCCTTTTTGGACTTTTTGTCCAGTGATAAAGAATATACTGTGATGGATTTGGTAGGAAAATACACAAATCTTTTGGTACTACGTTCCATGACAAAGTTCTTTGCTATTCCGGGATTGCGCCTGGGATTTGGA
>ODAI011192338.1_pt1 | contig 10403 bp, 10 predicted proteins | sample 1539321 | NCBI WGS metagenome assembly ODAI01 (sample SAMN02144231, study PRJEB22623) | gut metagenome | biome: sheep rumen | host: Ovis aries | place: New Zealand | reverse complement strand
TTTCAAAATGAATAATACAAAGAAAGGAAATGTAAAAAATAGTAATTCTGGTATAACTTTGATAGCACTTGTGGTAACAATCATTGTTCTTCTTATACTTGCTCGGTATTAGTATTTCAATGCTTTCTGGTGACAACTCTATTCTTCAAAGAGCTACAGATGCTAAAACCAAAAGTGATGAAGCTCAAATAAGAGAAAGAATACAACTTGCATATTTATCCGGACTATCTGGAGGAAAAGGAAGCATAGACAAAGGTAGCTTTTTACTTGAGTTACAAAAAGAATTTGGAGCAGAAAAAGCAACAGAAGACAATATAGTAGAAAGTGAAGATGGAAAGAAATGGACAGTAACAATAGATGGAGTGGTAGTAGAATTAGTAGTAGGAAGTACAACAACTCCAACGCCACAAGTTGCAACACTTCCGAGCTCAAAAGGAACAAAACCATTTTTACCAAGTACAGCTTTTAGTCAAGTAGATGGAACAGACTTAAGTAACGGACTTGTAATTACAGACCATAAAACTGAAGGAGTAAGTGACGGAAATGAGTATGTATGGATAGAAGTTCCAAACAAAAATCTAGCTGGAGAAGGGACTATATCATTTACAGGACCAGACTATGCTAACACTTTGCCTGCAGAAATAACAGGAAATTTAACTGATGACCAAAGAACAGAAATAAAAAGAAAACTAATAGCTTATGTTGAAACATTGTTGAATGGAAGCGATTGCAGAACGAGCAGAATGGGTTGGAGAGATGAATGGTATGATTCAAATAATCATATTTATGATGGAACGAAATGGTATAAATCTGATGAATCAGCAGATACAAAATATGTAGAAGATATTTCATATTCAGGAAATTCAGAAGACACAAATGGATGTGGGCTAAATTATATCAATTATAATACTTTATATGACAATATGTTAAAAAGTGTATATAACCATGGGGGATTTTGGATTGGAAGATATGAAGCTGGAATAGAAGGAAGCAGTACAAATATATCTTTCGCAAGACAACAAGCATCAGATAGAATATCTTCATCATCACCAAAAGCAGTAAGTAAAATAGACCACATACCATATAACTGGGTGTATTGCAGTGAAGCACAAACATTGGCAAGCCATGTAGATAATATAGATAGTGCATATAATAGTAGTTTAATGTTTGGAGTGCAATGGGATTGTGTACTAAAATATTTACAGGGAACTGGAGCAGTTGACGAATCATATATAACAGGAAATAGTTCAAGTTGGGGAAATTATAAAGATTCAGATAATCTATTTACAGTTTCTCGCGGTAAGTATGCATTTTGGTTTCCATGGGGTAGCAGTGATTTAAGTTCATGGAAAAATATAGAAAATGATTATACAAAACAAGCAATGGCATATCCAGATGTTGGATATACAGTGTTTAGTACAGGAGTAACAACAAGAAATATGAGAAAAAATATTTATGACATAGCTGGAAATATGTATGAATGGACACTTGAACATTCAACCTCTTACACCGACGGAGACGATTTGTCTTGTGTCAAACGTGGTGGTGGTTTCGTTGATGCTTCAGGTTCCAACATTCCAGCTTCGGAACGCGAAGAGAATACTATTTCCAGTGCTGAAAAAACAATCGGTTTCCGTGTCTCAATTTATTAAAAACTTGACAAACGTGTAATTTGGAAAATTTTCAAATTACACATTTTTCTTTTTTCTATAACTAGTACTAAATTGCGTGTGTCACGAGAAATTCTGTAAGAATTTCGTAACTGCATAAATGATGGTAGTAGGTCTACCGCAATCGCTATACAGGTAGAGATTGCAAACCACTCTAAGGTGCTATATTCAAAAGATATGGTATTGAGCGTTAGAGAGAAGGCAACAAAAGTTGTCAGGTGTGTATTATGGAGATGAACGGCCATGTGAACCACTAACGAAAGCATCGAAAAGTACAAGACTTCATCAAAACCAAACTATGGCGATTTGGGTTGGGACAAAGTCTATCGGAAACCTGTTTACTGGATAGATGATGAACGGTGCAAAGGTGGCATGAACATAATATAGGCGTTTATGTGGAACGTGAGAACCTACGGTCTAATGTTAAGGGAGTATATCAAGTAGAGCAAACTGCAAGATAAGAGTACCAATGTAGACATAGGGGCAGACCAAGTTGTAGTAGTGAAGAAGTTTCTGTAATGGAAATTGAGCAAAGGACTTGGAGTTATTAGTTTGAACAAGTAAGTCAACTTGAAAAAGGAGGAGCTTATGGAAGAAACGAAACCGTTTGTAATATCAAAAGAAGTTGTGAAAATAGCATTTGAAAGAGTAAAAGCAAATAAGGGAACATATGGAATTGATGAGCAAACAATAGCAGATTTTGAAGAAAATTTGAAAAATAATTTAACATATTTAATAAATGCTGAAGTTATGAGAGAGCAAGGAAATGCAACAAGAAAAGAAGTTTTGGAAATTCCCGAAGATGTCTTGAAAGAGGCTATCATAAATCGGTATATGTCATCGTCAGTATTTTGAAGAAGGTGCAAGAGTAATGATAGAAATTTATGATGATAGAGTATCAATAGTAAGTCCTGGAGGAGTTCCAAAAGGAATTACAAAAGAAAACTTTGGAAAAAGAAGTATTGCACGAAACCCTATAATAGCAGATTTATTAAGAAGAACACATTATATTGAAAAAGCTGGTACAGGCATAGGTAGAATGAGAGAATTGATGGAAGATGCAGGACTAAAAGAACCTCAATTTCAATATGATGAGTTTTTTGAAGCAAGTTTCTTAAGACCATCATATTATGACAAAAATTATGGAACTTATGATTTGTCTAAAAAAGATACTGCATCAAAAGAAAGGTTAAACAATACTCAAAAACAAATACTTGAATTGATAAAAGAAAATTCTAGCATAACACAAAAAGAGATGGCTGAACAAATAGGTATGGCTCTACCAACAATTAGAAAAAATGTTCAAATTCTGAAAAATAAAGGTATTTTGACAAGAGAAGGTGCAACAAAAAAAGGAATTTGGATAATAAAATAAAATTTCTTGTATACTTTTCTTGTATACTTTTGGGATACAAGAAAGTATATAAGAAAAATACAAATTATCCAGACGTCTGGACAATTTAAAATAACATTAGATTTATGAAAAAGTCTAGTGTTATTTTTTTTTGCAAAATTTTTTATTTACATCTATCAAGATATAAACTTATACTACTTCAATAAAAAATCAAAAATAATTTTTTTTCTAAAAGTATTGCAAATAAAATAACAAATTGCTATAATAAAAATATAAAAAAAATGAACAAAGGAAATAATTACCAATGAACAAAATCGACGAAAACCGCTTAACTCCATATATATATATATATATCGGGGCTTAATTTAATAAAAAAAATATATAAGTACAAGACTATTTTTTCTTGTGCATTTTTGAGAAACTCAAAAATGTATATTTAAAAATAGTTTTTTTGCGTTTTCAAAATTCGCTATTAAATTTTTAATTTTATATAAAAAATTGTTTTATGTCTTTTTACAAAAGACAAGAAAGGAAAGGTGATTGAAAAATGAACAATCAAAAAAATACAAAGAAAGGAAATGTAAAAAATAGTAATTCTGGTATAACTTTGATAGCACTTGTGGTAACAATCATTGTTTTGCTAATTTTGGCTCGGAATTTCTATTTCAATGCTATCTGGAGATAATTCTATATTACAGAAAGCAACAGATGCAAAAACAAGAACAGATGAGGCACAATTACAAGAACAAAAGCAATTAGATAAATTATCAGGCATAATAGAAGAAAAAACTATAGGAAATGGAGTTTTTGGAAAACTATATAATGTAAATGGAAAAAAAGTTCTAGTATTAGATAATAATCCAAATTTTGAGTATTCCGAAGGTACCTTGGAAAAAGAATATAGTGACTGTGGAAATTCTGTTAGAAGTTGGACATCAGAAGCTGGACAAATTAATAAAGTAGTAATAAATGGATACATATTTCCTAAAACTACTCAAGCATGGTTTGCTAATTGTGTAAATTTGACAGAAATTGAAAATATTCAGAAAATTAACACCTCTAATGTGACTAATATGCAAGCAATGTTTTATCAAACGAAATTAACATCATTAGATTTAAGGAGTTTTGATACATCAAATGTAACTAATATGCATATGATGTTTAGTCAGTGTAGGCAATTGACGAACATTGATTTAAGTAGTTTTGATACCTCAAAAGTAAACAGTATGACCGAGATGTTTAGTAACTGCGTTGAATTAACAAATCTTGATTTAAAGAGCTTTGATACTTCTAGTGCTAGTAATATGCAAGCAATGTTTGCGAATTGCATTAAACTAGAAGAAATATTAGTTGGAAATAAATGGGATTATACTGGAACAGGAAATGATGTAAGAGGTGGTTCAATGTTTGGTGGATGTGGTACAAATCATGTTACAGTTATACAATAACTATAATAACAAAATAAATATTTCTAGAAAAATAGTAAATTTATAGATATCTGTATAAATCGTCAGTGGAGTCAAAAGTTGTAAATTTCTATGAAAAAAATAGCTTGAACTATTTAATCTAAGATAGATAGTTCAAGTTATTTTTTGTCAAATAGAAAATGTTCTATACTCTCTCTTTAATCAATTCTAAATTTTTAAAATAGAAATAATTTTCCCTAGCCCCAAGAAAAAATATTTCTCTATCCTCATAATCCATCATTCTTGAATATAGTGAAAGCAATTTTTGAAGATATTTACATTCTTCGGTATTCAAGCTTTCTACTTCACTATCTTCCAAAAGTGCTAAAATATTAGGATAATTTTCCTTGATTTTACAAACTTGCTTTCTTAATTTTTCATAATCTTCACATTTTGTTTTTAATGCAATTCTTCTACTATCAATTAATTTGCTTAATTCTTCTGAATCTATATCATATAATTTCATATCTTCCATTTTTCAGTTCCTCTTAAACATATATTAATTCTTTAAAAATTATTTCTTCTACAGAATTTTTAATAGCATTCATTTTCTGCACCCATCCTAATTGATTTGTAGCCTTTAATTCTTCTGTAATGTTTTCTCTTTCAGTAAATTGTTTCATCAAAAGTTCAAATCTTTTTTTACATTCAATATCTGTATTATATAAATGTTCATCTAATTTACCATCAATAAGTAAAATGGTATATTCTGCCTTTTTATGTTCTTTTAAATATCTTGCTCTCATTCTTCCATATTTACCTAATTTATAATCTGAATATTTGCTTTTAGCAACTGTTAAATTTGGAATGTAAAAATCTCCAACTCTTTGATATGTAATTTCATAACTCATAATAAAAATCTTCCTAAATCTGATTCTCACTACAAATTAACTTGTTTTAATTTATATCATCTAATCGGTTTCTAATTCAATAAAATAAGGAAGAACTAAATAAGGATTTTTGTCCTTATTTAAGTTCTCCCTTTGGCATCTTTTTTTGGTTACACTATTTTTTATCATTACTTTTTAAAATTTCTTTAACTGCACCTAAAGAACTTAAAGTTGATGTTGCATCAAATGGAATAAATACTTTGTTTGCACTTCCTTTTGCAACTTCTTTTAGAGCTTCTAAAGATTTTAATTGAACTAGTTTTTCATCAGGTTTTGAAGCTTTCATAGCACCATAAACCATTTCAATTTCTTTTGCTTTAGCTTCTGCAACTTCTTTAATAGCTTTAGCTTCACCTTGTGCACGTCTGATTTTAGCTTCACTTTCAGCTTCTGCCTCTAAAATTGCAGCTTCTTTTTTACCTTCTGCAACAGTAATATCAGATTGTTTTTGAGCTTCTGCTTCAAGAATTAATGCTCTCTTATTACGTTCAGCATTCATTTGTTTTTCCATTGCTTCTCTAATGTCTGCAGGAGGATTAATATCTTTTATTTCCACTCTATTAATTTTACAACCCCATTTATCTGTAGCTTCATCAAGTATAGCACGAAGTTGATAGTTAATACTATCTCTTGCACCAAATGTTTCATCTAAGTCCATTTTACCAACGATATCACGTATAGTTGTAATTGCAAGGTATTCAATACCTTTCTTTAAATTTGCTATTTCATAAACTGATTTTTCTGGGTCTGTTATTTGATAGAAAACAACAGTATCTATACTTATTGTAACATTATCTTTAGTAATAACACCCTGTGGAGGGATGTCCATCGTAAGCTCTTTTAATAGAACTACTGAGCTTACTCTATCAATAAAAGGGACTATAAGAGTAAGTCCTGCATCAGCAGTTTTATAGTATTTACCAAGTCTTTCTATAATATAAACCTCTGATTGATTTACTACTTTTATTGATTTAAATGCAATAATTAGAATAATAACAATTAAAATTCCAAAGAAAATTGCTGCTCCCATAATTAAACCTCCTTAAAATTTATATATTTTTATAAAAACTAATATCAAAATTATTCATCTATTTTTTCAACTTTAAGTTTAACACCATCAACACCAAGTATTTTAACTTTAGCATCTTTTTCAATATCTTTATCAGAAATTGCAGACCATAATTCACCTTTAACTTTTACTTGACCAGTAGAGTTATCACTATCAATTTTTTTAGTAACAATTCCTTGTTTTCCTGATAAGCTGAAAAAATTGGTAGGTACTGTTTTTTCATTTTTAGTAAATTTTTTCATTAAAGGTTTAGTCAAAATAACAAGAAGACTAGATGTTACAAGAAATACAACAATTTGAATAAATAAATTATTAGTAAGGAAACTGACTAATAATGCAAATAGTGCTCCAATTCCAAACCAAAAAATAAAAAATCCCACTGTATATATTTCAATAACTAAACATAGTCCAGCTATAATTAACCAAAATGGCCACATAATTCTTCCTCCTATAAATATATATTATAATAATTTTGTAAAAATTACCATACAAGATAATTATAACATATTATGTAAAAAAAAGCAAATATAAAAAATTAACTAAAATCCTTGTAAATATGTAAAAAAAATGATAATATATTTCAGAAAGGAATTGGTTTAAAATATGAATGAAAACAATGATATTATTCAGAAGATAATATATAATGAGCCTATGAAAAAACATACATCATTTAAAATAGGTGGAAATGCGGATTTCTTTGTTAGTGTCAAAACTATAGAAGAATTAAAACAAGCATTGTTTTATGCAAAACAAAAACAAATTCCAATAACAATTATAGGTAATGGAACTAATATATTAGTATCAGATAGTGGAATAAGAGGAATAGTAATTAAGATTGATATTCAACATTTTGATATAGAAGAAGAAAATGATTATGTAGAAATAGGTGTTGGAAGCGGAAACAAAATGATGGCTTTAGCAACACAATTAAAAAATCAAGAAATTTCAGGGTTTGAGCAATTATCTGGTATTCCTGGAACAATTGGTGGCGCAATTTATATGAATGCAGGAGCTTATGGAAAAGAAATGAAAGATATAGTTATTTCTACAAAATGCATGAATATGAAAGGGGAGATATTTGAGCTTTCAAATGAAGAGCAAAAATTTGAATATAGATCAAGTGTGTTTAATACTAAAGAATATATAATTCTTGAGGCAAAATTAAAATTAAAAAAAGGAAAAAAAGAAGATATTGAACTACAAATGAATGAATATTTAAACCAAAGAAAAGAAAAACAACCATTAGAGTATCCTTCTGCAGGAAGTACATTTAAAAGACAAGAAGGAATTATTACTGCAAAACTAATAGATGAATGTGGTTTAAAAGGCTATAAAATTGGAGGAGCAATGGTATCTGAAAAACATGCAGGTTTTATTGTAAATACAGGAGATGCTACTGCAAAAGATGTTTTAGAATTAATAAAATACGTAAAAGATGAGGTTTATAAAAAATATGGAGTTAAAATAGAAGAAGAAGTTAAAATAGTAGGAGAATTAGAATGAGAAATTTTTTACATTGGTTTAAAGATAGTTCAAAAATGAAAAGATGGATAATGCTAATTTTAGTTGGAGTGGTTTTTACATCATATGGAATGGGTAGCTTAATTGTATCTAATGAATCTATCTCACTTATTCAAGCAATAAAAATTGTTATATATTTTGTTATAGGCTTTACATGTGTTGTATTAGGTTTGATATTTATTAATAAAAGAACAATGGAGCTTTTTGTTGAAGCTACAGATGATAGAATTGATACTGGAAAAAAAGTAAATGTCAATAAACTTATTTTTAATAAAAAAATATATAATCAAGGACCTAAAATAGTTGTAATAGGTGGAGGTAGTGGATTAAATACTACTTTAGAAGGATTAAAAAAACACACATCTAATATAACAGCAGTAGTAACTATTTCAGATTATGGAGAGAATTTTAAACAAAATAATGAAGTTATGTTTTATAGGCAACTTGAAGATATTAAAAATGGAATGGCTTCACTTGCTATTTCAGATGAAAGCAAAATGCAGGAATTATTAAATTATAAATTTACAAGTGGTGATCTCAAAGGACTAGCTTTTTCAGATGTTTATTTTGCAGCAATGAATGATATATCTTTAAATACTGCAGAAGCAATAAAAAACACAAATGATATTTTTAAAATTTGTGGAAATGTGCTTCCTGTTACAAAAGATAAGATGAAAATATGTGCTGAGTTAGATAATGGATATTTAATTGAAGAAAAGTCAAAAATAGCTGAAACTGTTTATGATAAAATTACAAAAATAAATAGAGTATATCTAAGTCCAGGAAATTGTAAAGCTCTTCCTGAAGTATTAGAAGCAATCAAAGAAGCAGATGGAATAATAATAGGACCTGGAAGCTTGTATACAAATGTAATTCCGAATTTACTTGTTAATGGAATTGCAAGAGCTATAAAAGAAGCAAAAGGAGTAAAATTATATGTTTGTAATATTATGACAGAACCTGGTTTAACTGACAATTATGATGTTTCGGATCATATTAATGCAATTATAGATCATTGTGGAGAAGGGTTAATTGATTATTGTTTATATGATACAGGTGAGGTTATACCTGAATTTATAAAAAAATACAATTTAGATGGTGCAGAGCTAGTTGAACAAAATATTGATGATGTAAAAGATAAAAAAATAAAATTTATTAAAGAAAATATGTCTATTATAAAAGATGATTTTGTTAGACATAATAGTATGTTAATAGCAGATACCTTAATAAAAATAATATGTGATGATTTAAAATTCCAAGACAAACAAAATGATATTGAATATATTATGATGAATTCAAAACTTCAAGTAGATAAACAAATCAAGAAAGAAATGGAAAAGAATTCAAAAATGAAAAATGAGAAAAAAGAAAAGAACAGTACAAGATTTAAAAGCAAATTTGCAAATAAGTATAGTGATAGAATAAAATCAATACGTGAGTCAGATGAGAAAGCTATCAAAAAGAGAAAAGCAAATATAAGTAGAAAAGAAAAAAATGAAAAGACAATTGAAGACATGAAAAAGAGAAAAGAAGAAATACTAAAAGCATATGAAGAAATAAAAGAAAATAAATAAGAAAAAATTTGGAGGAATACAAATGAAGTTTATAAAGAATGACTTAAATTTAGAACAAGGGCTACAAAAAGAATGGATTATTACAAATGGTATGGGAGGCTATGTTTCATCAACTATTATTGGAGCAAACACTAGAAAATATCATGGATTAATGGTGGTACCACTATATAGTCCAGGAAGAAGAATGTTAGTTTTATCTAAATTGGATGAGAGTATTACTATAAATGATAGAAAACATGAGTTATATACTAATATATGTAAAAATTATGTATCTCAAGGTTTTAAATATTTAGAATCATTCCAAAAAGATATTCTACCTATTTTTAAATATAAAGTTGAAGATACTGAAATAACTAAAACTATTTGTATGCAATATGAAAGAAATACGGTTATAGTTTATTACAAAATTAGAAATGGAAAATCAAATGCTAAATTACAATTAGCACCTGTGTTAAATTTTAGAGATTTTCATTCAATGAATACAAACCATAATTTTAATTTAACACAAGAAAAAGAATCAGACAAAATAAAGCTGATAATTGATAATAATACACATCATCCAATTTATATGAAAGTATCAGATGGCAAGTATACAGAGCATTTTAATGATAATTTCTATAATATGTTTTACATAGAAGAAGAAAAAAGAGGCTTTTTCCCTGAAGAGAATCATATTGTTAGTGTAGTGTTTGATATTGATATTGAGCCAAATGAGGAAAAAAACATATCTTTTATTTGCTCAATGGAAGAAAATATAGATGAAATAGACTATAAACAAGTAATCAATAATGAAATCATAAGAATAAACAATATTTATAATGATCAATTATTATTTGATATTAGAAAGGACCAAAAAACA
>ODAI014153040.1_pt1 | contig 10404 bp, 8 predicted proteins | sample 1539321 | NCBI WGS metagenome assembly ODAI01 (sample SAMN02144231, study PRJEB22623) | gut metagenome | biome: sheep rumen | host: Ovis aries | place: New Zealand | reverse complement strand
TATATTATTTTTATGAAAAGGAGACAAAGCTATGTCATATGTTGATGAGGTACTTGAGAAAGTACAGAAGAGAGACGCAGATCAGCCTGAGTTCCTTCAGGCAGTAACAGAGGTGCTTGAGTCATTAAAGCCTGTTATCGAGCAGGATGAGGAGAAGTACCGCAAGCTTGCTATCCTTGAGAGGATCACAGAGCCTGATCGTAAGATCATGTTCAGGGTTCCCTGGGTAGATGACAACGGCAATGTTCAGGTCAACAGAGGTTTCCGTGTACAGTTCAACAATGCTATCGGACCTTACAAGGGAGGCTTAAGACTTCATCCTTCGGTAAACCTTGGTATTATCAAGTTCCTCGGCTTTGAGCAGATATTCAAGAACAGCCTTACAACACTTCGTATCGGCGGTGGTAAGTGGGGTTCAGACTTCGATCCTAAGGGCAAGTCAGACCGTGAGATCATGGCTTTCTGCCAGAGCTTCATGACTGAGCTTTCAAAGTATATCGGTGCTGACGAGGACGTTCCTGCCGGCGATATCGGAACAGGCGCTCGTGAGATCGGTTATATGTATGGCCAGTACAAGAGACTGAACAACGACTATGTTGGCGTACTTACAGGTAAGGGCCTCTCCTGGGGCGGTTCCCTCGCTCGTACAGAGGCTACAGGTTATGGTCTGTGCTATTTCACAGCTGAGATGCTGAAGGCAAAGGGCACATCCTTCGAAGGCAAGACAGTTGCTATCTCCGGTTCCGGTAACGTTGCTATCTTCGCTTGCGAAAAGGCAACACAGCTCGGCGCTAAGGTCGTTACACTTTCTGACTCCAACGGTTTCATCTACGATGAGAACGGCATCAACCTCGACGTTGTTAAGGAGATCAAGCTCGTTAAGCGTGGAAGAATCAGCGAGTATGCTAAGACTGTTCCGTCCGCTGTTTACACAGAGGGCAAGCGTCCGTGGGGTACAAAGTGCGATATCGCTCTTCCGTGCGCAACACAGAACGAACTCGACCTCGACAATGCAAAAGAGCTCGTTGCTAACGGCGTGAAGTTCGTAGCTGAGGGTGCGAACATGCCGACAACTCCGGATGCTACCATCTACTTCCAGCAGAACGGTGTTTACTTCGCTCCTGGTAAGGCTTCCAATGCCGGTGGTGTAGCAACATCCGCTCTCGAGATGTGCCAGAACTCCGCTCGTCTGTCCTGGACATTCGAAGAAGTTGACGCTAAGCTCAAGGGCATCATGCAGAACATCTACAAGAACGCTTCCGCTGCTGCTAAGGAATATGGCGATGCAGACAACCTCGTTCTCGGCGCGAACATCGCCGGTTTCCAGAAGATCGCAGACGCTATGATGGCTCAGGGTATTGCTTACTAATACTCGCCGAAATTAAACTAAAAAAGAATATCCCGCTTGCGGTTCAGACAGTTTGCTTACGCAAAACTCACCGCTAGCGGGATTTCTTTTTTCTTTCAGGCGAGTATTAGTAGCGCTGGTGTTGGCTGGAGTGAAACTCACCGCTAGCGGGATTTCTTTTTGCTTTATTAGCTTTCTTGAGTATCGATTAGTAGCGCTGGCGTTGGCTTACGGAAGACGCAGTCTCAGGCTTTTGTGCAGCGGACGGTGTATCTTTCTTTGCCGCCGAAGGTGCATGTGAAGAGGGTCAGGTCCCAGTTTCCGTCTAGCATCTGCTCTGTGCCGGTTCCTTCGATGATCTCGATGTCGGATACCGTATAGAGGAATTGTTCGCCGTCCATCGTTGTCAGGAGCACCTGGTCGCCCACCTGCAGTTCTTTGATCTTACGGAAGATCCTGCGGTAGTTATGTCCTGCGATGACCATGCCGCCATCGTAAGGATCACCGTAGAAGCGGCAGAGGAAGTATTCCAGGTATTCTTCGCTGCAGGAATCGACGACCGGCATTTCCAGGTCGATCGCCGGGATCGAGAGGTATCCGTCATATGGGTAGCCGTCGATGGTAACGACAGGGAGCGTCTTCTTTTCCGGCGCAGCCGTCTTCGATGCATCTTTCTCCGCCCCATCTTTTCCCGCCGATGCTGTATCGCCGGACGGATCAGCGGACGCCTCGCCCGCCTTTATCCTGGAGATCTCGTCTTTTACCTTGACGATCTCATCGACCGACATGGCGTAGGCGCGGTTCCCCTCGTGCTCGTTGACACCATAGAGGATCGCGCCGCAGACGATAAGACATGCGCCGATGGAAAGAAGGATATTAGAGAGGATCTTATAACTCTTTTTCATCTTCTTTTCTCCCTGCAAGTCTTACAATTACGCCCGCGCTTACCAGAAAAGCACCCGCCACGAGCAGTACCGGGATCGGCCAGTTGAGCTGCCCGGTTTGCGGCAGTTTAGGAGGAGTATCTTTCTTCGGCGGCTCCTCTCTTGGGGGATTCTGTGGCTCGCTTGGTGATTCCGGCGAAGTCGGATCCGGTTCACTCGGATCTCTCGAGCCGGAGCGGACCTGATAGACGATCTTCGGTTCCGCTACCACATCGTATTTCCAGTGGTTTTCTTCGATACAAGGCAGATAGACGAGGAACGGTTCGAAGGTCGAAAAATGCATGACCTCATCGGTCTGTACCACGAGATAAACGCCCTGCGGAAGATCCGGATAATAGACATTTCCATCTTTATCCGAAGTTTTTTCGATACCGGTCAGCTGTTTCTTCTCCGCCAGATCCCGCATCTTCAGGATCTCTTCTTCCGAGACCTCTTTACTAAGATCCGCCGTCAGTTCTTTCCAATCATCGGTATAGACATACTGGAGGTCACTGCCCTGATATTTCATCCCGGCGATCTTGTAGATCTTTACCTTGGCGCCTTCTTCTTTTTTCACTTCTTCTACTACGGATTCGAGGTGAAGAACAAGCCTGTTTGTCCGGTCAAGATCCGCGTACTCTGTTGTGTCTGCCCAGACGGCATGCGAAAAGAGCCCTGCGATCAGGACCGCAATCAGCATCTGAAGCCGGAAGAGATTCTTTCTTCTCATGCCTGTTCTGCCTCCTTTCTCCGTTTTTTGCGCAGGTGGCTTCTTACGACCACCACTGTATTGATCACGGCGAGCATCACGATCGACAGGATCGCCGTTGTTACGAGAGGATCCACCATGATCGCATCATTCGCGACACGGACTGTCTCCGGCAGCGAAGCATCCGGATGGATACGTTTTCCACGGACCAGCAGGCGGTGCGAGTTCACTCCGTATGGTGTACATGTCACCAAGGTGCAGAGGTCCTCTCCCGGGACGATATGCAGATCTCTCATCTCCTCCGGAAGGACCGTCTTGATCTGGTCCACTTCGTAGATAAGAACTTCATCGCCCACCGTGATCGTAAAGGTATCCCCGATCTTCATCTGATCCAGGTCGGTAAAGAGCTTCGCCGTCGGAAGTCCCCTGTGGCTCGAGAGCACACTGTGCGTGTCTTCTCCGCCTACAGGAAGACTGCTGTTCGGCATATGCCCCACACCGATCTGGAGCACTCCGCTATCCACATCGTGATAGATAGGGAGCTGGACTCCGATCTTCTCGATCTCGATATATCCCATGATCCCTGTGTCAGTCACATTCAGCTGATCAGCATAGGCTGGGACTTCTTTTCCGGGAACAGAGATCCCTTTCCCGGCCATTACCCGGTTATATTCGCGGGCATCCTGAAGCATCTTCTCTTTCTCTTCTGTGTCTTTCTGATTGATCTCACTATTGTAAGTAACGATCACGGCAGATGCATCGGAGCGGTTCTTGTGATCACTGATGATCGGGAAAAGAAACAGCGCCACGCCTGCCAGTATCAGGACAACTATGAGGATGTCGAGAATATACTTCTTCAAAGGCTCACCTTACTCTTTTTCAGAACCTTTTTTCTTCAGTACCAGGAGCACGATACCGCCCAGAACGAGGACCGCACCACCGGCATAGAAGATAGTTGTACCGATACCACCGGTCTTCGGGAGATCCGATGTCTTCTTGTTTGTTACCTTAAACTGAAGCTGATTCGGAACAGCTGTATTGGAATCCAGCTTATAGCTCCATACCGGCTTGTTATCGCTGTCGAATGTGCATGTGATCGCAACCGTACGAGGTGTCGGATCCAGAACATATCCGTCCGGAGCCTTTGTCTCGGTGATCGTATAAGTGCCGGCGCCCAGTCCGTTAAATGTCAGTTCACCATCTGTACCTACCGCACTCTTTACAACACTCTCACTTTCTTCCACAAGAGTTGTATTCTCTACCAGTTTGTACTTATCTGTCTTGCTGGCATACTTATCCTCAGTAGCAGCCGACGGTGCTTCTTCTGTATATTCACCGGTCTTGAGCTTGTAATATGTGCCACTTGCATCCGGAGTAAATTCATTTGTCTTAGAGATGACCTGCTTGGAAGAGGTTCCGTCGATCTTGAATTCCGCACCCGGAAGGCGAAGGGTCTTATCGTTCTCATCGACCTTGATCACGCTGACGCCTGTGGTATAAGTGATGGTCTCCTTGTCCGGAGTCTTGCCTGTCGGATCGCCGTTTCCGGGTTCGTCACTGGTGTAGTTGTGACTCGGATCGTTCGAGTAAATGAGGTTTGCCGTATTCGGGTTACCTGCATTGGTAACGTCTGCTTTCTCATTGAGCTTTGCCTGATAGGTAACAACGATAGGCTGACCGTACAGGGTCTGTGCTTTTGTCAGCATATCCTTGAAGACGATCTTCAGAGTAGTCTTACCATCAGTAGCCGTTGTCTTTTCGAAAGTAAAGTCTGTGTTTTCTGTAAGTGTCGTGCTTCCGATCTTAACTGTCGGAGCGGCATCACCGATATAGGTAAGACCGGCAGAAAGCGTATCGTTCATGACGAAGCAGTATTTGTTATATCCGGAATTACGGAGATCCGGAACTTCCGATGTCAGTTCGAAGGTGATCGCGTCACCGACGGAAGCCTGATTCTTCACGTCTCTGGTCTCACCGGTAACGATCTTCTTATCGAGCTCCGGAACTACTGCTTTCGTATTCACGCTAACTGCTGTCGTAGGTTTTACGACGTCGAGCATGAACTTGGAGACCGCGCCTTCCTGACCGTTCGCACCACCGGTGATCGTATCTTTTACCAGATAATAACCGGTTTTTTCCACGCCGATATTCGTGGTGGTTTCTGTCGCTGCCATCGCACCTTCCTTCTTCGTGGAAGTGAGGTGCTTCGATACTGCTGTGGCAAAAGCATCCACTACCGCAGAGTTATCTGCCTGTGCTTCCAGAACAGCGAGCACGTCCGGAAGAGATGTGCAGTCCTTGAAATCCTCGAGCTTTTTCAGTTCCGTAAGTGCAGCATCTCCATCTACACCGGAACCCCATTTGAAGTCGTAGAGCTTGTCGTTCTCTACCTTCGCGTCAAAGATCTGATAGACTTCGTAGTTGTGCGCGGATTTGTCATTGGCGCTGACTTTGTTGATCGTAATGGTATACGGATCCGGATCCGCAGCCATTACCGTTATTCCCAGAGCGAGGACCATTACTGCACTCAGAAATAATGAGATAAACTTTTTCATTGTCTTTGTCATAATTGTGTGTTCCTTTCTAATATATTTCATGTCTTATTATTCATTTTTATCCTGTGTTCATAGGTCCATCACCTTGGCCTTCTTCAGGAAAAGCAGTATCGCGGCGGATATCAGAAGCACCGCGCCTGCCTGATGGAAGATGGCGGTCCCGCCACCGCCTGTATCCGGCAAGGTGTACATTACCTCGTTCACAAACTTATAATCCACGTCGGAAAGATCTCTGTGCGGAAGAATGATCTCCGCTTCGATCAGTCCGTCTGTGGTCTCCGTAACCTTGATATCCACTTTGTAGGTGCGCTCATCGTAATGGATGTTGGTCTGCGTCGGATCGACTGTCTCTGAAATATAGTATGTATATGTTCCCGGTTTTTCGAAGTGTATCTCATCGAAAAGCACTGTTCCGTCCGCGCTGTTTGCCACCTGCTGGATAAGATTTCCGGATGAGTCCCGAAGTTCGAATTGAAAAGCACCGTCTCCCAGTGTTCCGTGCAGGAGCTCTTTACTTGCTGCCAGCTGGATCATGGCGGAATTCGCATGAAGCGTGAAGTCCAGGCCCGAGTGATCCGGGCACTTATTGTAAGCATCCACCACGTGAGTATGAGTAAGATCAAATACGATATGATCTATACTCGTTCTCGGAGTCTTGGGATCATTAATCGAATACGCGGTGGATTGTGCGAACTCCCATTCCTGTCCCTGCGGCAGATTGGGATTAAATTTATATGTTTTTGTTTCTGAAAGAATGCGATACATCTTTACATCGAAAGAAGCGTGATCGACATCACTGTAATTAAACTTGATATTACTAAATGAATTCGGGTCAACAGAGCCATCATCCTTAAACTTATATTTTGACGTTAATTCGTATTGGGACTGTCCTACACTCGCATTCGGGTTCTTGGCATAATTCAACCTCGTATATCCGCTTCGAGGGATCCCCTGCGCTTCGTCATACCAGAGGGTGTTCCCATTTCCATCGAAGAACCGGACCGTTTCACCATTCGATTGATATAGGATACACTCATTTACCTCTTCAACATAGGTGAAATAATAGTTCACCTGCTTATAGAGTTGTCCGTTTTTGATATAGATCCTGGTGGACGTGTATTTACCGCCGTCCGCGATCTCAATATCCGCGTGGTCAAGCGTCTTTCCGGGAAGTACTCGCACATACATATTTCTGGTCTGCCCATCACAAGTCACATGTACAAGATTCGTTCCTTGCCCTCTCGCATGAACGTCATTGTATTTATATCCGTCCCCATTCGCGGTATCCATATACCGGCCGATGACACCGTCGCCTCTGTAATTACCATACTGCGCCTCATTATGTTCAAACCAGAATCCATCCGCATTGGAGAGAAACCTGATCCAGTCTCCTTCAGAAACACAGTACGGGTTCTGCGAATTACTGTACTGCTGCCAGGAATCGTAATCACGCATATCTACCGTAGTATTCGTTTCAGACGGTACAACTGCTATATAGAAGTCATTGGCATTGTCGTGATTTCCGTCTGCAAATGTGAGTCTTACCATGCCCGGCGTATCCGCTTTATAAACCGCCTTTGTATTCCAGGTATTTGTTGTTTCATCCAGTTCCTGAACCATATTGCCGACTAATGAAAGATGCGCGTTTCCCCCAGTGAACTCGGTAGCAATTCCAAATGTATGTGCCTGGTTGGTTGACTTGCCTACCAGCGTGATGCTGTCACCCTGTTTCACGATATAAGGATAGTCATTACTGTTCGGAATAGTGTATCTTCCATCACCATTAACATCCACACTCGGGAACCACGGTAATGATGGCAGATAATCGTGCACCTGCTGTCCGTGCACTTCGCCGACGGCGGTGAGTACATAGATCGAGAAGCTCTCTGCAGTGAAGCTTCCGCCTTTCTCATCGATGTCCGCGTCTTCCACTTCCGTGGCACCCTCATCCGTCATGTGAAGAACAGAGAAAGTATCGCCTTCCAGTTCTTTTTCCGCGGGAAGAGTAATACTGACCTGCACGGTCTCGCCGGCAAGCGGTTCGAGGACATTTCCATCGTCGTCGATAAAGCGGATATCCACGGCAAGCGCATCCTTGACTTCTTTGTTCTCCTCGAGTGAGGAATTGGCCATCGCCATCATCTGTGCATCGACTGTTACATCGTCCGCATGCATCGTTACGTTTCCGGCAAAAGCACTTGTCGTTGCGGCTGCCTGCACTCTGATTCCGGATGCTGTCGTCGCCTTGTAAGTAATATAAGACTTATTCCGGGAAGTGGATTCATCTTTGGACTTAGGCTTCGTTTCCTGCTCCGATGGCTCCTCCGACGGATTTTCGGGAAGATCCGTATCCGATGTCCCGGTAAGGTCCGGATCTTCTTTCTCCGAAGCATCCGGATCAGCGCCTGCTGAAAGATCCGTCGCGCGTGTATCGGAATCATCCGCTTCAGGATCCGAAGAAGATGTTTCATTTTCCGGGGCGCTTATTTCTTCGGTGCTTCCCGATGCTTTCGGGTCATCCGCGATATCCGGAGAAGTTTCCCCGGACTGTTCCGGATCCGTATCCGAAGTACCGCTTTCGCCTGTCTCACTCAGACTATCTGTAACCTCTGTCAGATCTTCCGAAGATATCTCCGTATCATCGGCACGAAGACGCATCGAAGCCAAAAGAGGAAGGAATCCATTCCCCGAAAGGAGCACGCATAAGGCGACAGAAACCGAGAGCAGCTTCTTTCTGAGCTTCCCGGTCATCTTCACGCTATTCTCTGCCTTTCCCCATCTTCGGGCCATAGCCCCTCCTAGTATCCTCTAGATACTTTTCTTTTTATGTCCAGGGCCAGATCTTGCCGATCACGTGCCCCTGTATGTCATCTTCATCGATAGCACCCATCGCCTGATTTCTGCTATCCACTGCATTTTCACGGTCATCTCCCAGAACGAAGACTTTCCCTTCCGGAACCTCGTAGGGAAAGACCAGATCACACTTTCCAAGTGCTTTTGCCGTAACATATGACTCGGTCAGGAGTTCCCCATTCAGGAACACATTCCCGGTTTCGTCGATGCTGACCGTGTCTCCGGAGCAGGCGATCACCCGCCGCAGGATCAGCTTGTTCTGCCATTTGATCGCACAAAGCTGACCAGGCCTTCCGGAGAAAGGCTTCATCAGAAGGACCACATCACCATTTCTGTAGTGCGGATCCGCATTCCCGGAGATCGTCACCACCGGGAAAATATAGAAGGACAGGAGCACCGACAGTGCACCTACGGCAGTGAGAACAGCGACTATAGATACGATCGTTTTTCCGAACTTCCCGCCGGGAAACTTCCGGATCTTCTTCGGTTTCAAAGCGGTTTCATTTGTCTCCAAACTATCTTTTCTCTCCTTTTCAGCCGTGCTCTGATCACTCGCCATTAAAGTCTTATTCTTTTATTATTGTAGAGACATTATATTGCGAAACGAGCGTGAAAATTATTATATTTTTGTTAATTAATCTGCTGTAACGTCCTATTTATCAGGGAAAACAGTGCTTTTCGCGCGAAAAAAGCTGTCCCGGTGCGATTTCTCACATCAGGACAGCTGGCAAGTTTAGGGAGTGTATTTATGGAAACGAAATGTTTACTGTGGGGTGACGAGGGCCGATCGCCCGGCCCTGCCACATAAACAGGAGGTATCAGCCTTCGATGTTTATCGTATTGTTGCCCGGGAGATTCAGTTCTCTCTTCGGGATATCGAGCTTGAGGACACCGTCTTCAAACTTCGCTTTGATGTCTTCCGTCTTCACGGCGTTACCGACGTAGAAAGATCTGGACATCGCACCGGCATATCTCTCCTGGCGGATGATTCTGCCTTTCTTATCTTTCTTTTCCTGATCGAGGCCCTTTGCAGCACTGATCGTCATGTAGCCGTCCTCGAGCTTTACATTGATCTCATCCTTCTTGAAACCCGGAAGGTCGACCTCGAGTTCATAGTTCTCGTCCGTCTCGTTGACATCGGTCTTCATGACGTGACTTGCATTCTTGCCATAGAGTCTCTTGTCTACATTCGCGAGCTCTCTCATCGGGAAGCCCATCCAATCATCAAATAAGTTCTCACCAAATAACGATAACATACATCATTCCTCCAATCATAAATGTTATCGGACTTGGGGGCGGAGATCTTATCTTCTTTCTGGATCTTCGTTCCTTTGTTCAACTCCTATTATAGAACCGAAATTAGCACTGTCAAGGTGAGAGTGCTAACTCAATCTGCACAACTTTTCCGCCCCGAAATTGTGCATTTTTTAATTCGTCATTTCTTGCCAGGGGAACTATAATATATGGGGATTGTGTTTTTTGGGGAATTGAATCATGAAGACGTGAACCCTAATCCAAACGTTCCGGGAAAAAGCCACATCCTTCGGAGTTACCGATGTTGACAGTAGTTTTGTTGTCCCGGACAATCAACTGGTTGCCCCTGCTCCATACAATCTTCCCACTCCGTCACCGAGTCCTACAGCTACTCCGAAACCGACACCTGCAGATGATCAGGATCCGACTCCTACCCCTGCCAAAGGAAAGAAGAAAAAGTCTATGTGATAGTCACTGTAATGGTCACTGTAGAGGGCATTTACAGTGACCACTTTGGTGACTTTTGAAGAAATTCCAAGTAATGGTCACTGTAGAGGGTATTTACAGTGACCACTTTGGTGACTTTTGAAGAAATTCCAAGTAATGGTCACTGTAACAGGCATTCACATTGACCATTACAGTGACAAAGGGAGCGCCTCAGTATTTTGAGCAATGTCATTAAGTTAAGACAGCCTCTTCAAAGATCCTCATACCTCAAAGGTATGGGGGTCTTTTTTTCGTGTTTTTTTCGATAAAGGGTTG
>ODAI010468124.1_pt1 | contig 10404 bp, 5 predicted proteins | sample 1539321 | NCBI WGS metagenome assembly ODAI01 (sample SAMN02144231, study PRJEB22623) | gut metagenome | biome: sheep rumen | host: Ovis aries | place: New Zealand | reverse complement strand
TCCTCAAGACAGAGGCAGACAACAAGCTCTATCCCCCTCTCCCCTCCGACACCCTCTTTCAGGATGTTGTCGATTACTATGACGGACACGGCACCGCCAACCAGCAGCTCAAGGCCCACTACCTGCTGGGCTGCATCTACCGCGACAGGGGAGAGGCACCCATGGCCCTGCAATGCTTCAACAACGCAGTGGAGAAGGCCGACACCTTGAGTGACGATTGCGACTATACCACCCTTTTCAGTGTGTATGGCCAAATGGCAGACATCTTCGAAGCCCAAGTGATGCCGAATGAAGCCTTGAAGGCTCTTGAGCAGTATTGCCAATACGCTAAAAAAGCGGGAAACACTTATGAATCCATCCGCGGCATTGAGTTTATGGCGGCGATTTATAATTTAAAACGTGACACCACCATGATTCTATTGATGGAAAAACAGGCGGCTGAATTATATACGAAATATAATATGCCACAAGCAGCAGCCAGTGCTCGTGTTATGTCTATTCGCATTAATATAAATCGAGCCAATTACCAAGAAGCCCAACAATTGATGAATACCTTTGAGAAAAAGTCTGATCTTTTCGATAAAGATGGCAATATATGTAGGGGGCGAGAGCATTACTACCACACGAAGGGGTTATACTATTTAGGCATCGGTCAACTTGACTCCGCAGAACATGAATTCAAAAGACTCATTCCATACGGTTATACTTTCGATGCATATCATGGACTGATTGAAGTGAGTCAACAACGGAAGGATGCTAATGCAGTCCTTGCTTATACCAAACTCTATGAGGAATCTCTCGACACACTTGTCACCAATATCCATGCAGAGGCAACACGGCAAGTGGAAGGCATGTATGACTACACGCGCCATCAAAGGATTGCAATGGAGAAGACCATCGAATCTGAACGCAACAGAAACATCATCTACCTGCTTGTCTTTGCCGTAACTATTATTGCATTCATCCTTTATCATCTCTACAGACGTAACAAAGCCAAGAAGAAAAGAGAAATTGAACGTCTAACCAACCAGTATATGGATGCATTGACCCGATATGAGCAGGCAAAGGAAGAAGTGGGTATCATAGAAACGGATTTCACCACTTTCCGACAACGAAAACAAGAGGAACTGTCAGACCTTCAGCAACAACTGTCCAATCTTCACAACCGATATGGTAATATTGAACAAGCAGAAAGAATCGAAGCCTTAAAGCAAAGTCCTGTTTGGGAAGCATTTATGGACAGGCTCGATCCCAAGAAAAAGACCAAACCCATCTCTGATAAAGAATGGGATAAATTGACCATATTGTTCAGTCAATGTGTCCCCTCACTATATGCCCGAATGACCGAAAACAATATTCTCAATCCATATGAGAAGCGTGTGACTATTCTGACTCGATTGGGGTTGTCACCCAAAAACATTTCCCTTCTTATGGAAACTTTCCCCCAACGTGTTTCCAATGCAAGAGAAAGTGCCAACATGAAACTTTTCTCCGACTCTTCTTCTCGAACATTCTTGGCAAATCTCAGTCAAGTATAGATTCTAATGGCAATATACATATTTCTTGCATTTTGCTGAATAACAAACGATTGCAAGGAAAATCATTTACTTTTTATTTACTTTCTTTTTGCCTTTTTCTTTGCCGCCCATTCTTTCCTTCATAATTTTGCACCCGTTTTTTTAACAACATTAAAAATTAAAGGTAAAAATTATGAAAAAGATTTTAATTGCTATCATGTTGCTTTTTTCAACTAACATTGGTTTTGTACAAGCCGATGAACCAGTTATCCTTAATCCAAGAGGAAAAAATGAAGGACACGATCAAGGGGACAAACACAGATCTCCTATTGTCATTCCAGAGGCATACATCGATGGTTACACCCTTTCCTTCGATGAGAGTTGCATTGGTTGCCTTGTCACTCTCTTAGATGAAGATGAGAACATCGTCTTCACAGCGATTGTGGGTGAGGAGGGCATCGTCATTCTTCCCGACAGCCTTGTTGGCACTTTCGTAATGGAGTTGGAGAGGGGAAGCATCACCTTTGAGGGGGAGATTGAATTGTAATCATCCAATTTTTTGAGTAAAGGAACACGAATTATTGACTTTGTAATAAAATGTTGAATGGATTCACTTCAAATAGTGGATCCTAAAGATTGTGCAGAATAAATAAAAGTATTAATGTTGGCTCCGCCCAAGTTACTCACGTTCGGAAAACTCAAATGTATTTGGTTTTTCGCTCACTTAATCGTAACTTTGCAGCGAGAAAGAAAAGCAGCGTTAGAGATACATCAATGGTGAAGCGTGTGTTGAGCATCCTATTTCTATTAATCCTGTGCCGCGTCATGCAGGCGCAGGATTATGTCGGCACCACAATGGGAGGGTTGTCCACCTCACCCACTGGCGGCGCCACCTACACCATCCCCCTGCAGCTTCGGGATGGCTACAGCAGCTTCACGCCGCAAATATCCCTGGTTTATGACAGCCAGTCCGGCAATGGGATTGCGGGTTTTGGATGGAACATTTCCGGCCTCTCATCCATTGCAGCCATCCCACATTCCCGATATTATGACGGCAGCAACATCAAAGGCATTGCCCTCAATGCAGGAGATGCATACGCACTGGATGGGGAGCGCCTTCTGCTGAAAAGCGGGAGCAACGCGAGGAAGGGAGCTGAATACACCACAGAAGAAGAGCGTTTCTATAAGATAACCATCGACAGTGCCTTCGCCTCTACACCCAAGTCTTTTGTGGTGCGGAAGCCGGACGGAACCACCTATAAATACGGATCGACCTCCAGCTCCATCTTCCGGCATGGAACCAGCACCAGCACCATCGCGTGCGGGTGGCTGCTTGACTATGCCGCGGACAAGGACGGAAATTGCATCCGGTACATCTATGCCTATTACAACAATGTGCCGTACCTGACCCAGATACAGTACGGCATCAACCAATCAGCCTGCACGTCTTATTGCCGTGTCCTGTTCAACTACGAGAACAGGGGCGACACCATCGTCTCCCATGTGAAAGGCAAGAAATTCTGCACCACACGCCGCCTTTCCAGCATTGTGTGCGAATACTACGGCACAATCTACAGGAAATACCAGCTGGCCTACAACAACAATTCCCACTATTCCCATCTGGTATCAGTAAAAGAGACAGGAAGTGACGGAAAAGGCTATCCCGCCACCACCTTCACATGGAAAAATTTGCCGGGAACTCAATTTCAGACGCAGAGCGTCACTGTTGTAAGCGAGCTGTACCGCCCAGAGGTGTTCAACTATTATACGGCGGCAGATGTTGACAATGACGGGAAGGCTGAGCTGATATGCGTCTATCCCCGGAATGATGGCTACAGCCAGGTGAACATCTACCGGAAAGAGGAAAATCATTTCAACATCAGGGAATCCTTCAATATCGACGGAAGCTATGACATCGGGGACTCTTTCTTCAATTATGTGACGGCTGGCATTACGGCCCATTTTGGGAACAACCAGGCTAACACCCTCGTCGTGCCCATGTTTTCAAGTGACGGGGGAGAGAATACCTATGCGAAGTTCCGTTTCGTGAAAGAAGGCTGGCAGTACTCCTCTCCACTGAAAAGCACGACAGAGATGCCGTCCTACGCCATCGCCGATTTCGACAAGGACGGGCATGATGCCATCATCTATGTGGAAAAGAAGAAACTCAACGACGGGAAAATCAGGCTTGTCACCATCAATCTGAACACGGCCGTAAATGACGCTTCTGAAAATGAGCAGTACCTTCAGCCAGCAAGCCTCACTTCCGCCCAGAAGAATGACCGGATAGAAGGTTGCCTGGCAGCGGACTTTGACGGCGACGGACTGACCGACCTGATGGTGGAGTGCAAGAATTACTGCATCGTCCTTTGGAACAACAATGGCGCTTTCAGCGCAAGCAGCTGCAATGTCCTCACAGGCATCAGGCACGGTGACACATTCCAGCCTGCGGATTTTAATGGCGACGGTTTGATCGACCTGGTCATCAACGAGCCCTCATCCACCACCTGGAAGCGTGCTATCAACAATGGAACAAAAAACGCGGCTCTTTTTTCTGTGTACAATCTTTCAGCCCTTTCCTCCAAGGGCATGAAAAGGCAAAGTGACGAGGATTCCATCTACTGCTGCATGCCTCAGGACTTCAATGCCGATGGCCTGAGCGACCTGATGGTCAGCTATGTTTCAGGGGGAAACCAGAAAATATGCTGGTTCAAAGCAGAGAGGAACGGAACCTTCACCAGCGTGAAAGAGGCAACATTGCCCATGTCCAGCAGCGTCAAGACGCAGAACATAGCCTTGGGCGACTTCGACGGCGACGGATATGCAGAGACTGTCGCGTATGGCGGCGACCTCAACAATGGAGGAAACGTCAATAAACACTGGCGGAATTACAAGAACAGCACCTATGCCATCAGCTGCAACAAAATCACCTCCATCAAAGACGGCATAGGAAAGGTCACAAACTTGACGTACCGCTCCCTGCTGGATTCCTACGCTAATTCTGAAAACGCCACCTTCCCACTCATGAAGTTCTATGCGCCCCTCGCCGTGCTGGGAGCCAGCAGCGATGTGTGGAAAGGGACTCAATACCAGGCCACGTACTCTTACGGCGGCGGCATCATGCACGTGCAGGGCAAGGGATTCCTCGGGTTCAAGGAACAGAGTGCCGAAGCCAATGGACTGAGGCACGTAAAGACTATTGGCACAAACACCGCCTATTATGCGCCTTACATCGCTTCCGAGAAAGTAACCGACCTCAGCGGCGCCATTCTCAGATCCCATCACTACGAGTACAACTTCGTAGCAGGGGATGTGTCGAAAAGCTACCACAAATATCTTGGGAAGGAACAGGAGGGAGACAACGCGAACTACACCAGCAGCACAGTCTTCTACACGAATTATCTGCCGGCAAACGGACAGCCGAGAGAGGTGGAGACGCAATCCGCCGGCACCAGCACCTCAACCTACACATACGGAAGAAAAACTCAAAACGGCTACTACATTCTGGGAATCCCCAAATGGATAGAGACTCATCATACGGCCCGAGGCTACAATGACCAGGATGACCATTTCTACGAAAAGGCATACTGGTCCTACGACGAGAAAATCCGCCCCGTCAAGAAAGAAAACTACAGAAGCGACACGGAGGGCGTGTGGAACATCACGGATGGAACCTATTACCAATATGACAATGGGGGAAAAGCCACCAAGGTCGGGACACTTGCCTATAACAGCACCGACACCCTGACGACATCCTACACCTACGACAGCAGAGGAAGGCTCATCCGCAAAGTGCTGCCCGACGGGCACGGCACCACATACGCCTACAATTCCTTAGGGCTGCTGAGCGCAGAGACCGATGAGTGGTTCTCCACACAACAGCTGTACACGTACGACGGCATGGGACGCCTCATCCGCACCATCAAGAAATCACAGGCCAATGCCTTCACTCCCGACACCACATCCGTGTCCTTCGCTTTGGGCAATGATGCCAGCTATGCCTACAAGGTCACCACCTCCGCCAGCCACCAGCCAACCACCATAGCCTATCATGACGGCTTCGGGCGTGAAGTCCGTTCCGGAAGCATCCATTTCGACGGGAGAGAATACGTGGCAGACAAGACTTACATCAATGCCAATGTGGTGGGCTTCGAGTCCGTCCCGCACTTGGTGGGAACCTCCACGTCGGCTGGCACAACGTACGAATACGACTCATTCTTCCGTCCCACACTGGTCACGGGTCCGACAGGAGAGACCGTCGAGACGACCTACCTGGACATGGGGAAAGAAGTGACCGAGAACGGAGTCACCACCTACTACGAATATGACGCGGGAGGAAAACTCACGACAAGAACCGATGACAAGGGCGACATCTTCTATTACTACAAAGCGACTGGAGAATACGACAAAATCCAGCTGAGCTACATGGACAACCCGGACGTGTTCGCAACATACACATACGACAAGTACGGAAGACTTGTACAGCTAATAACCCCTAATGGGGACTCAAGAGAATACGTATATGATGATAGTGGATTTCTACAGAAATTCTCACAAAGAGCAGGAAAGTATGAAATTTACACCTATAACAAATATGGTGATATAACGCAAAGAACTTTCAGACCTAAAATCGGTTCATATGGCACTGCCTCTTATACATACGATAGTAAAAGGCAGCTTATCAGCGTCAGCAGCTCAAAATACAATGAGACTTACACCTATAATGCTTCTGGATTGTTGACAAACAAAATGCGGCGTGTGTCTGTGGATGGCCATACACGCAGAAAAACCACGGCATACACCTATGCTGGCGAGCCTCAAATTATGACGATGACCAGCACTTTGAGCGGTGTGTCCTTCCCGATAGTTGAGTCATACACTTACAAACGGGGATGGATGACAGACATCAAGCTCAACAACCGTCCGGTGTGGCCCCTCGGCAGCGAAAATGCATCAGGGTTCACCGCTTCCACTTCCAACCGGTTGGGAACAACCTCCTACACTTACGACAGCAGCGGCAGAATCAAGAAAAGCAGTACTGCTGCCTATTCTATTTCCGCAGGCGGGAAGGTGACATTTCAGCACAACTACACATACGACCCATATGGCCGCATGGTCACCAAGGACGGGAAGCAGTATGGGTATGATGACTACAACCAGCTGATTTCATGGAACGGCAGGAGTTACTCCTACGACAAGAGAGGGAACATTACCATGAATGGAGGACAGGCTGAAATTGTATATAACAATTACAAGTTAAGTGCCATTTCCTCTCCAAAACCTGATATTTGGGGCTTAGGAAGTCTTTCTGTATCTTATGATGGCAAAAACCTCCCATATAAGATTGCATTTACCCCCAGAAACACCAATGTAGGCTATGAGACGGACTTGCTGTACGATGCTGAGGGGAATCGCATCAGTGCTTTGAAAACAAAGTTCGTTACAACCAAAACCATTTCTGCTGACGGTCACTCAAACACTGCCACCACCTCCACAAACGAATTTTTGCGCTTCTATATTGATTCCCGATACGAGGTGAGTGGGCAACTTTCAGACTCATCCACTTTCATTCATCCCACGCACTACTACTATGTTGGAGGCGACCCGCTCACGGCATGTGCTGTAGCACAGATAGAGAACAACAACCTTAAGCTTTGGCAGATTTACCGCGATGACCAAGGGAGCATCACGGAGATGGCGGACTCCGTGGATGTGAACAGGTACTACTATGACCCCTGGGGCAGGTATTGCGACGCGGCTGGGAACATGCCCGGCAGCAAATATGCCAAGGGAGGCAATGCCGGCAACCCCTTCTACCGTGGCTATCTCGGTCAAGAGCATCTGCTTGAATATGGTGTCATCAATCTGAATGCGCGTCTCTACGACCCCTTCATCGGTCGATTCCTTTCTGCTGACCCCGTCTATGATTCCTCACGCTCCATCTTCGGGTTCAATCCTTACATCTATGGAAATAATTGCCCAAGCATGTATGTGGATCCTGATGGAGACTTCCCTTGGATAATTGTTGGAGCAGCATTAATTGGAGGAGGAATCAATCTGTATGCTAATAGGGATCATGTGGAGAATTTATGGCAAGGACTTAGTTACTTTGGTGTTGGAGCAGCAGGGGGAGGGGCAGCGATGGCTTTTCCTGAAGCGGCTTTCTGGATAAATGGTGGCGTCACGATGGCTAATTCTGCTCTCTCCCAAGGCTTTGCGGATGGGTGGGATACTATTAATTGGGGGCATGTGGCCTTTGAGGGAATCGTTTCAATGGGAATAGAACGATTTACAGGCCCATTGCAACAAAATATTAGTAATTGGATTGGTGGTTATACGAGTCGTCTAACACATTCCACTTTGTTTAATCGTTGGATAAACAAAATATTTGCATCCACAACTACGAATGGAATGATTGAGGGTGCGTTATCTGTGGTAGAAAAGAAGCCTATACTGAAAGGAGTGAAGCATGGAGTGGAAAAGGGATTCTATAAGGGAACCATACAATGGGCAATTTCTGATCTTCCTATGCAGAAGCATCATTTTGCCACGAACAAACACTCAGAGTTCACACCTGCAATGGAAAATATTGCAAAAAAATATGGGTTGAATTTGGACGATGATTGGAATATTGCAGTCATGCCTCATTTGGGTAGACATCCATCCTCATACAACAATTGGGTTCTAAATCGGATGAGACTTATTGATAAAATGCCTGGAATGAATCAACAAAGGTTTTTAGAGGAGTTTGACATTAGGATAAAACAACCAATAATCGATAATCCAGAAATGTTAAGAAAAGCTTGGTGGTGATAAAATATAAAATAGAAAAATTTTCTAAAATTCGTATAATCATGAAGAAGAAATTTTATTGTCTTTTATTTAAGGATGAAAAGAAGTATGGGATTCCTTTGGCTCCCCAAGGACTCGACACGCTTTTCGGAGAAGAAGTAAAGCCTGTCGTTATACCTGATGGATGCACATTTACAATACCAAAAGGAGAATTTGCCCCATTCCATAATTCTAACACATGTGCTCATTTTGTAAGTGAAGATTTGAAAAAATTGATAGAAGAGTTTATTCCCCATGATTACCCTTTGGAGTTTCTTCCCATCAACATTCATAGCAATCGATGGGGCGACAAACTTTATTATTTGCTTCATTTCACTACAATTTTTGATGTGATAGATATGGAGCACTCAAAAATAATTCCGACAACAGGTGACATTGCAGTCCCTGTCATTTGTTATGAGAAAGCAAAAGATTTGGATTTCTTCAATTCCGTTGCGTACTTGGACAGTTTTATCGTTTCAGATAAATTAAGAAAAGAAATGAAAAAGAAAGGGCTTGATAAAGGCATGCAATTCTGGGAATGGAAATCATGCTAATTGGTTAAAAAAGGATTATCATGTTATAATAAATGGAATAAACAATGAAAAAAATCACAGTTAAGAAATGGCTGATTGCCTGTATGGCATCAAGCCTTTGGACAAGTGCCTGTTATGCACAAGATTCCGTAAAGGTCAAAATGATTTGCTTTGAGTATGATGATAGCGGATCAGTAGTACTTGAACAATTGGTCAGTGAAAAAGAAGAGCAGGAAGACATCGATGAGTTCGAAGCGCTATTGAACCAAGAAGAGCAGAAAGAGCAACAACAGACGGAGCAGAACACCCGTCTTGGATTGGGGCAAGAAGAGCATTTGTTCATCAACAGTTCAGATGGACGCACCATCAAAGTGGTGCTCTACAATTATGAAGACTACACAGAACGTACACTTCGTGTACACAGCCTCTCAGGTGTCTCCATGTTCTCTGCTTCTATTGAAGATGCTCTTTCCACGTTCAATCTCAACCAACTGCCATCAGGCATCTACATCGTCTCCCTCACACTCGATGGCAAACGAGAGACCAAGAAATTCAGTATTCAATAAGAGAACATGATGAAAAAGAAATTATTAACCCTCGTGCTTGCCACGTTCAGCGTGGCGGCATGGGGGCAACAGGAGAAAGGAACGTGGACTGCTCAAATGAAAGCTGGCCTGAATATGGCGGGATTCACGTCATACGAGTTTAATTATCATAATGGCGGCGATGCACAGGCTGACCCTCGCTATGCGATGCATGCGGGGATAGAAGTGGAATATCAACTGACAGAAAAATTAGGTTGCGTGGTTGGAGCACAATACTCCATGCAGGGTGACCGCGAGAAATTGAACGATGGTTCCCGATTGAAGATGACGAACAAGTTTGACTACATCAATGTGCCCATCTTAGCAAAATGCTATGTGGCTAAAAGATTGGCCTTGAAAGTGGGACTTCAACCATCGTTCAAGGTTCGGAGCGATTATGAGATTGATTCCCCATCATCAATTAGCTGGTTTGGTGGTGGTGGTAGTTTCTCCGACTTGGGTATCAACGTGAGAAAGTTTGATCTTGCCATTCCGTTTGGCATCTCGTATGAGTTTGCCAGTGTGAGCAGCAATTGCATCGTATTAGAAGCCCGGTGGAACTATGGTCTATTGAAGGTGGCAAAAGCGTACGAAGGCAAATCTCCAAGAAACTTGGTCTTTCAACTCTCACTCGGATACAAATTCCCGCTCTAACGATATAGAAAATATTGATACATCAATGGAATGTACAATAAGAAAACTACAGAATCACTATGAGTCCATAAAAAGATTATCATAAAAACTTTGGGTGTTTCAAAGAATTGTACTACCTTTGCACAGTATGACATAAGAGATAAGAGCAACCAGCTTTCTCGATATCCTCACGAACGGCAAATTCTAACAAGAAACAAATCGCAAGAAAGAACGGCTGCCTGCTCATGTGTCCACAACGGAGGCGTGGGCTTTGGCCGTATCAACATCTTGCGATAGGTCTTT
>ODAI011135324.1_pt1 | contig 10405 bp, 6 predicted proteins | sample 1539321 | NCBI WGS metagenome assembly ODAI01 (sample SAMN02144231, study PRJEB22623) | gut metagenome | biome: sheep rumen | host: Ovis aries | place: New Zealand | reverse complement strand
AGGGCGCTGATGCTACATTCAACGTAAAGATCCACGCTGTTAAGACAGAAGTCGTACCTGAGATCGACGACGAGTTCGCTAAGGATGTTTCAGAGTTCGATACTCTCGATGAGCTCAAGGCTGATATCCGCAAGAACAAGGAAGAGAAGGCTGCCAAGGATAACAAGGCTGCATTCGAGAACGAGACAGTCCGTGCGGTATGCGACAACTGCGAAGTTGGTATCCCTCAGCCCATGATCGACAACGAGGTTGAGCAGATGGCTCAGGATCAGGCAGCCCGTATGAGCAGCCAGGGCATCGAGCTTTCCATGTATCTGAAGTATCTCGGACAGAGCATGGAAGAGTTCAAGAAGTCTCTTGAGCCTATGGCACGCGTAAGAGTTAAGTCTTCTCTCGTTATCGAGAAGATCACAGAGGTTGTTAACCCTGAGGTTACAGACGCTGATTACGAGGAAGAGATCAAGACTATCGCTGATGCTTACAAGATCGACATCGAGCAGGTAAAGAAGTCTGTCGGCGAGGATTCCTCCTTCATCAAGGATTCCATCCGCGCAAGAAAGACAGTCGAGTATCTCGCTTCCAAGGCTAAGAAGGTTGAGCCTAAGGAGCCTGTAGCTGAGGAAGAGGCTGAAAAGAAGCCCGCTAAGAAGACTGCAGCAAAGAAGACAACCAAGAAGGCTGAAGAGGCTGCCGAGGCACCTGCTGAAGAGAAGCCTGCAAAGAAGACAACTGCCAAGAAGCCCGCTGCAAAGAAGACAGCCGAAGCTGATGATGCAGCAGCTGAGGAGAAGCCTGCTAAGAAGACAACAAGAACAAAGAAGGCTAAATCTGACGAGGAGTAATCTGATCCTCCGGTAAAACAAGTTACTTTAGAGAGCGTCTCAGGATCTGAGGCGCTCTTTTTTGTCAGTTCCTTTACAACTTCTTTTCTATTCATTTAGGTTTATAGAGTTCCTCCGGAGGGTGTGGTATACCCGAATTATGCTAGGCAAAATGCCCTTTGTTATCAGGGCGGTCTTGTTTTGCCTGAATTCCCGGTTTTCGGGTTCAAGGAGGAGGATTTGCATGAAGTGTAAACGTTTACTGGCAGGATTTATCGCTGCGGCCATGACCGTCGGAATGCTCCCGGCTTTGGCATTTGCGGAAGAGACCGTTAATGAGCCGGAAGAAACTGAGACTGTAGAAACTACTGAGTCTGGGGAAACCGCTAAACCTGAGGTTAAGGAAACAACTAAGCCGGCTGAGACTGAGCCTTCCGAAACAAAGGAGGAAGAACCCGCCGAAACGAAGGAAACACAGCCTTCAGAGCCCTCTGAAAAGGAGAGTGAACAGACTGAAGCTACGGAACCTGCAGAGCCTTCAGAATCCGAAAAAGAACCTGCTGAAACGGAAGAGGCAAAGCCTTCCGAATCTGTTCCCGAAGAGCCATCACAGCCTGAAGAAGACGATCAGGCTGCGATTGAAGAACCGGAAGCTCCTTCTGTGACCGACCAAAAGAAACCGAAAGCTGAAGCAATTGTAAATGATTTCGGTTTGCTTAAGTGGTCTTTCAATGATGAGACCAATGTGCTTACGATAAGCGGAAAAGGCGCAATGAATGACCTTTCTTCCGCGGCCGCTTATCCTTGGTCTGTATACAATGCCCAAGCAACCAGAATCGTTATCGGTAAAGGTATAACCTCTATCGGTGATTTTGCTTTTGGTGATTTTGAGAAGCTCACGAGCGTTTCGGTTCCCTCGGGAATGACAAAGATCGGCAATTCTGCTTTCGAAAACTGCAAAGAACTTGCGGCAGTCTCCATTCCTTCAGGTGTAAAGACTATCGGAAGCAATACGTTTAATTGCTGCTTCAGCCTGGCTAAGATCTCAATCCCCAAGACCGTTACAAAGATCGGTGACAGCGCATTCCAGTCCTGCGTCGAGCTCGCAAGCGTTTCGATAGCAAGCGGAGTGAAAACGATCGGTTCATGCGCGTTTTCGCATTGCTATTCACTCAAGAGCATAACGATCCCGGGAACAGTATCAGTTATCAGCGAACAGGCTTTTTCTGATTGCTACAAGCTCCGCACGGTAACGATTGCAAGCGGTGTTACAAGCATCGGGAAAGAGGCTTTCTACTGCTGCACATGTCTTGATAAGGTTACTATTCCCGGCAGTGTCAACACTATCGGAGAATCCGCTTTCGAAAAATGCACATACTTAGATACGGTCTCGATCGGCAATGGCGTAACCATGATCGAACCCCGTGCATTTAAAGATGCCGAATACCTTACAAAGATAGTTATTCCCGGCAGCGTGGATACTATAGGTTCAAAAGCATTCCAGAACTGCAGTTACTTAAGATACATCACTATCGGTTACGGTGTGCGTTGGATATACGACAGTGTTTTCTCGGAATGCTACAGACTTGAGAAAATAGTTATTCCGGACAGCGTGGCCGGGATAGGATCTTATGCTTTCTATAAGTGCGGAAATCTTAATACCGTGTGTCTCACAGGAGAACTTCTGGACGATCTTAATACAAGTGTCTTTGAAAACTGCACGGAGCTGAATCAGTTTATAAAGCTGCAATATAATCCGTTTAAAGTTACAGGCAAGACTGCCACGATCAAGGCTAAGAAGGTCAAGAAAAAGGCTCAGTCACTGTCAGTTACAAAAGTCCTCGGCATTACTCCCTCAGGCACAAACCTTGAGATCGTCAAGCTGTCAGGCAATAAGAACATTTCGATCAATAAAACGACCGGAGCTGTTACCGTAAAGAAAAAGACCAAGAAGGGAACATATTCCGTCAAGGTCAAGATCAGATCAACAGGCAGTGACATATATAGAGCTTCTGACTGGCAGACAATTACTTTCAAGATAAAGATAAAGTAATACGGTTTCTTATCGCGGAGGTTTTCTATGAAGATAAAGAATTTCGCTAAAGCTGTTGCATTAGTGCTTACAACGAGCATTGTGCTTGGCATAGCAGGTACGACAAGACGTGTTGCAGCGGCAACGGATATTACGCTGTCAGGCAACTGCACTGTTCAGAAATACGGGGTTATTGACGGTGCTTGGAGTGATTCGGCCTCAACGCTGGTCTTAAAAGCCCGGCCGGGTTCGAATGATCCTTACAAGCCGATCGAAGCAATAAATGTAAACCTCAACAATTCGACCGGTTATGATGGCTCGCTCAAATACAGTGTTTATGTCCAGAGCAAAGGATGGCAGGATTTCACTTCTTCAGGCAGTGATGCAGGAATAGTTAATAAGGCTCTTAAAATAGAAGCTTTAAAGATGGAGCTTACGGGTGAACTCGCATCAAAATATTCGGTTGAATACGAAGTTTGGTACGAGAAAGACAACAATGTCCAAGGGTATGTATCCGACGGTACTGTGGCAGGCTCGATCGGAGAACCGAAAAAGATCGTGCAGATAAAGATCAGGATAGTGCCTGCAAATCAGGGGACTGCTTCAAATGTCAGCTACAGAGCCCACAGAGACAGCGAAGGTTGGGGCAGCAAATGGGCAAAGAACGGAGATGTGACAGGCGCTGCCGGCAAGGGCAAGCAGATCGACATCATAGAACTGAACGTTACAGGCAACCAGTATAAGGGCGGCATCTCATACCGTTCGAATATTCAGAACAAAGGCTGGGAAGATAAATGGTCTTCCAACGGAGAAACGAGCGGCGCCAAGGGATTAAGGACCGAGGCGGTTGCTATAAAGCTGACCGGTGATCTCGCCAATCATTACGATGTCTATTACAGGGTCTATTCACCAATCTACGGATGGCTCGGATGGGCAAAGAACGGTGAGATTAGCGGAACCACGGATCTTTCAAGCAGACTGGAAGCGATCCAGATAGTACTCGTTGCCAAGGGTTCAGACGCTCCCGGCAATGTCAAAGATATCAAGAGCGCTGTCGATGTGGCTGAGGTCAATCCAAGGACTCCGATCCTTCCCGGAAGAGGTCTTTTCAGAATGCCCTCGGGTGCAAAAGTATCCTATGCCGTAAAATCAGCGGACGGATGGTCGGAGATCAAATCTGACGGCCAGGTCTTAGAGGTAACAGGACAGATCACCGGGATTGCCGTCGGAGTAAATGTACCTGACAGTGATCTGCAGCTTTCTGTTGATATGCCGGATTTCGGAAATGAGAAAAGAGATACGAACGAAGCTTACGATGCACCTTTCGATCTGAGGATAATCGATGCGGGCAAAAGGATCGAGAACCTCAGAATGTCTCTTTATGGCGTGGACTATTATTTTGATGTCAATGAAGAGACCGGAGAATGGATGGAAATACTTAAACCATATAAGGACGATTACTGTGCATTCTACAGGGTCAAGACATCCAAATACGGATGGATGGCGTGGACCAATAATGAAAACAAGTGCGGTACAGATGAGATAGGCAACACCATCTCCGCCATTCAGATAGTAGTGCTTCCCAAGGGCCAGACACCTGCGGCTGATCTTAACGGAGTCACTTCCGATAACGAGAACTCTTTCCTTAAGATGGAGGATTTCCCGAAACCGAAGCTCGTTACATCCGGCAACAAATTTGCAAGCTGGTGCCTAAAGCAGTTCCCGGCGAATCAGAATACTCTGAATTATCTGTCACAGCATAAACGCCCCCCGAAGTACATTTTTTACAGTGTCGCATCGACCTGGCCTTATAAGCTTGGCGGGAAGACAAAAAAGAAGTGTGACTGTACGGGATTTGCAGTATGGGTATTCAAGAACTACCACAAGAAAAATGTAAAATTCAATTCGCACAGTATGGCATACAAGACCGGTAAGACAGTCTCTTACAAGAATATAAAACCGGGTGACCTGCTCTGCGAGTGCACTACCTATCACGGCGATGTCTTCTTCTATGTCGGCAAAGACGAATACGGTCATGACGTGATCCTGGACGGCATGACGCCGAAGATCAACGGAAAGATCAAATATGTATATCCGTGCCTGAGATATATTGATCTTGAGGCTTGGGCATTGCAGAGCAAACACTACGTCAGGAGAAAATGATCCTTCAATGACAAAGTGCTTAAAGTCCCGCGCTTGCGGGACTTTTTGTTTGGTCCTTTTCGCGAACGGAAATAGTAAAAACATACCCGCAAACAGACATACAACAAACCGGCGCATTGGTAAAATCCGCTTGCAAAAAGGAATATTCCTTTCTGTAATTTGTCCGTTACAAAGGCCGTCCCTCCGGGGACGGCTTTTGCGTGTAATGGAGTGTTATAATCTTGCTATGTATAAGATTTACGTAGTTGAAGATGACAAAGGAATAGCTGACGGTATCTCGCAGTGCCTTTCCGCATGGGAGATGGAGGTCAGTACCGTTTCTGATTTCAGGAACGTCTTAGGAGAGATAAAAGAGATTGCCCCGCATCTGATAATCATGGACATAACGCTGCCTTACATGGGCGGTTATCACTGGTGCCAGGAGATCAGGAAAACCAGCAGCGTCCCGATCATATTCATTTCATCCGCGACGGATAACATGAACATAGTAATGGCTATGAACATGGGCGCGGACGATTATATCCCGAAGCCTTTCGATCAGAGCGTACTGATAGCCAAGGTTCAGGCTCTTCTCAGGAGAACGTACGATTTCAACCAGGGATCGTTTACACTGCAGGCAAAAGGCGCGGTCCTCAATATGAACGATAACTCACTGACCTATGAAGGAAAGAAGATCGAGCTCGCAAGAAACGAGTATAAGATCCTTCTTACTCTTATGGAGAACAAGAACAAGGTAGTAAGCCGCGAGAAGCTCATGGAAGTCCTCTGGGAGACTGACAGTTTTGTCGATGAGAACACTCTGACCGTTAACGTCGGAAGACTGAGAAAGACACTTGAAGCAGCGGGCCTTACGGATTTCATCAAGACGAAGTTCGGCGTCGGATACATCCTGGAGGATGAGTGATGAAGCTTTTCGGAAGCTATCTGAAATACCGCGCGAAACTGATCGTCACATGTGCCGTTGTAATCGGGATCTTCGCATCGTCATATCTTCTTTTCGATATGCCTCAGATAGCGGTCCTGTACCCTTTGGTACTCTCGCTCGGCATCGGCCTTATAGCGGCATCAGTTGATTTCGTGTTTTTTGTAAGGCGCCACAACAGTATATTGTCAGAAGAATTACCCGAGCCGAAAAACAAGCTCGAAGAAGACTATCAGTTAATAATAGATAAACTTAAGGAAGAGGCGGAAATGGCAGGACAGAAAGCTTCTTCCGACTATACTGATATGGTCGAATACTATACCGTCTGGGCGCATCAGATAAAAACGCCGATAGCTGCCATGCGTCTCAATCTCCAGTTAGAAGATACCGAGTCCGCAAGAAGACTGATGGGCGACTTGAACCGCATTGAAGCTTATGTCGAGATGGTACTTACGTTCCTGAGACTTGATTCGGATAACACGGACTATCTGATAAAAGAATATGACATCGATGAGATAATCCGTCCGGCTATCCGCAAGTTCTCAAGAGAATTCATCTTAAAGAAACTGAAGCTTGAATACGAACCTGTCAGCTATAAGGCGATCACCGATTCGAAATGGCTGTCGTTCATCATAGAACAGATAATCTCCAATGCGGTTAAATATACTTCTGAAGGATCGGTGCATATCTATATGAGTGATCCGGGAGTCCTTTGCATTGAGGATACGGGTATCGGTATAAGCGAAGAGGACCTCCCGAGGATCTTTGAAAACGGTTACACGGGCTTTAACGGCAGGGAAGACAAAAGGGCAAGCGGCATAGGATTATATCTTTGCAAACGTATCGCGGATAACCTGGGCCATAAACTGTCTGCCGAATCGAAACCTGGCGTGGGAACAAAACTGATGATCGACCTCAGGAATAAAAACATCGGGATAGAATAAACAATTGTGACAAACGTGTAAGGAATTGGTAAGCAGATTCAATGGAGCGGACTTTTGAGGTTTTCTATACTGTGGCTGACTTAAATGAAAGGAAGTACAGTTTATGAGTTTGCTTGAAGTTAAAGGATTACAGAAAATATATAAAGGACGTCGCGGCGGCGCTTCCGTCGAAGCTCTGAAAAACGTCAATTTCACGGTCGAAAAGGGTGAATACGTAGCCATAATGGGCGAGTCGGGAAGCGGAAAGACAACGCTCCTCAACATTCTTGCAGCACTGGATAAAGCAACTTCCGGAACGGTCATCCTTGACGGAATGAACCTTTCGACGATCAAGGATTCCGCTATGGCTATGTTCCGCCGCGATAATCTGGGATATGTTTTCCAGGAATTCAATCTTCTTGATACGTTTACGATCGAAGACAACATCTATCTTCCGCTTGTCCTTGCAGGAAAGAGGCCTGACGACATGAAGGCCCGTCTTGACAAGCTGGTTCCTTCTCTCGGGATCTCCGAGATCCTTAAGAAGTATCCTTATGAGGTATCAGGCGGACAGAAGCAGAGAGCGGCTGTTGCCAGGGCCCTTATCCCTGACCCGAAGATAATCCTCGCCGATGAGCCTACGGGCGCACTGGATTCCAAGTCTTCCGATGAGCTTCTGGCGCTTTTTAAGCAGGTAAACAATCTCGGACAAACAATCCTTATGGTTACCCACTCGACAAAGGCAGCTTCGAATGCCTCGCGCGTCCTGTTTATCAAGGACGGGATCATCTTCCATCAGATCTATAAGGGCAGTTCTTCAGATACACAGATGTATCAGAAGATATCAGACACACTGAACCTTCTGGCTCAGGGAGGTGATCTGAAATGAAAGCCGGTTTATATCCTAAGATAGCGGCCGACGGCATTCGCAAGAATGGCAGGCTCTATATCCCATACTTCATTACCTGCATCCTGATGGTTGCGTTGTTCTACATCATGCACATGCTCGGATTCTCCGACATGCTCAAGAACTTTGAGGGAGCTTCCACCGCAAGGGACATGCTTAGGTTCGGCACGGTCATAATGGCGGTATTTGGAACCATCTTCTTGTTCTACACACAGTCGGCACTTGTGAAGGGAAGACTAAGGGAATTCGGCCTTTACAGCGTTTTGGGCATGAACAGGAGAAATCTCGGAAGGATAGTCTTTTTCGAGACACTGATATCGTGGCTGATCGCAATGACAGGCGGACTCATTGCGGGGATCGGACTCTCAAAGCTTGCCGAACTCGGCTTTTCTAAGCTTATCGCAGCTGAAGTCAGCTATAAGTTCAACCTGTCAGTTTCTTCGCTGGTGACAACAGTCATTGTTTACAGTGTTATCTTCTTCCTGATATTCCTCAATGCGGTAAGACGCGTAAGATTTGCAAGCACGATAAATCTCATCCGTGCGGACAAGGCCGGAGAGAAGCCCCCTAAGGCCAACTGGGTCGTAGGTATACTGGGTTTTGTCATCCTTGCTTCCGGATACTATATCGCTATCAGGATCAAGCAGCCATTATCTGCGCTTGTCTGGTTTTTCATCGCGGTCATCCTCACGATCGTCGGAACATATCTGGTGCTTATTGCCGGTTCCGTCCTGCTTTGCAGGATCCTTCAGAAGAATAAGAAGTACTACTACAAGACAACACATTTCGTCTCGGTATCTTCCATGGCATACAGAATGAAGAGGAACGGCGCCAGCCTTGCTTCCATCTGCATCCTTCTTACCATGATCCTGGTCATGATCTCTTCGACTTCTGCTTTGTACATCAACAGGGAAGAGACGCTGATGAATCACTATCCCAGGCATATAAATGCTTTTGCATCCAAGTACGGATACGAAAAGGATTACTTAGAGATTGCCGGAAAGCTTAAGCGTGGCATTGATGAAAGGACCAAGGAATACGGAGCAGCCGCAAAGAATGAAATGTATTTCTGTAATTATTGTCTCTCCGGATATTTCGAAAACAGCTGTCTGGATCTCGATATCAACCCGATGGAGAGCTTTGCGACTATCGACTACGACAAAGTCGCGCAGGTATATTTCTTTGATGTTGACGCATATAACAGACTGACCGGCTCGGATGAATCTCTCTCTGACAGAAAAGTACTGGCTGTTATTGACGGCAAGACAGACGTCGGTGACAAGCTTAAGATCGGAAAAGAGACTTTCGACGTAGTCAAAAAGACGGACAATTCAAAGGCCAAACTGAGAAATGCCGTATCAACAAATGTTGTTTCCACCATCTACGTTATAGTTGATGATATTGATAAGGTCGCATCGCTTTATAAGGATTACAAGGATCCGACGGGCAGCCCCATGCTCTCGTGGTACTGGATCTATGACTTCGACATAGACCTCGATGCAGAGCATCAGACCGAGCTTGGCAACATACTTAACAAGTTCATGCACGATGAGCTTTCATCAAAACGCTTCGTAAACTACTGTGACAGCAGGGAATACCAGAGAAACGATTTCATTAAGACGTTCGGAGGTCTGTTTTTCCTGGGTATCCTTTTGAGCATCATATTCCTTGTATCCTGCGTGCTTATCATCTACTACAAGCAGATCTCCGAAGGATTTGAGGACCAGTCAAGATTCGGCATCATGCAGAAGGTGGGAATGACCAAAGAGAATATAAAGAAGAGCATCAATTCGCAGATGCTTACGGTATTCCTTATCCCGATCATCTTCGCTTGTATGCATCTTGCGGCGGTATTGCCAATCATCCATAAGCTCTTGCTGCTTTTCGGACATAACAATATGCCGCTGCTGCTCAGTTGTGCTGGCGTGTGCGTGCTGATCTGCGGGATCTTCTATGCGGTTATTTATAAGCTGACGTCGAACGCTTACTACAGGATAGTCTCGTAAAACAAATGACAGCGGAAGCTGCAGAACTCAAGTCCTGTAGCTTCCGTTGATCTTTACGTAATCGTATGAGAAGTCACATGAGAACATGCGGTCTTCGAATTCTCCCTGGTTAAGGTCGATCTCGATCTTGATATCGTGCTGCTTGACGAGCTCTGATGCCTCGTCCTCGGAATAGTCGGTAGCCTGGCCGTCCTTGCAGACGAGAAGGCCTGCCAGACGGATACTGACCTTATCGGGATCGAAATCAGCTCCGGAATAACCTGCAGCCGTTATGATCCTTCCCCAGTTTGCATCCTCACCGAAAACAGCTGTCTTGACCAGAGGTGACTTTGCAACTGCAGTAACGATGAGCTTTGCGTCTTCGGCGGTCTTTGCTTCACGGCAGATGACCTCGATGAACTTGGAAGCGCCTTCGCCGTCAGAGGCGATCATGCGGGAAAGATCGAGAGACAGGGAAGTAAGAGCTTCCTCGAAGATCGTAAGATCATCGCTGTCTTCTGCGATGGAAGCTCCTGAAGTGCCGTTGGCAAGTACTACGACCATATCGCAGCATGAAGTATCACCGTCAACCGATACACGGTTGAATGTGTGGGAGACGGCACGCTGCAGCATGGGCTGGAGAAGATCCTTT